>Ga0179593_1505299_pt1 | contig 22371 bp, 35 predicted proteins | sample CZODoug2_1_08_16_FD_185931 | JGI IMG/M metagenome (GOLD analysis project Ga0179593, IMG submission 185931) | Vadose zone soil fungal communities from Angelo Coast Range Reserve, California, USA - CZODoug2_1_08_16fungal (PacBio error correction) | ecosystem: Environmental > Terrestrial > Soil >...
GGGGGGACTTTCATGGGGAAAGCCCCTAAAGGACTTATCCGGGGAGGAAACGGTGACCACCCAAATTTTCGGGTGAAGAAGGGTGGGGAAAAGTGACTAAATCATGGAAAGAAATCGGGCCAGGGTTTTCATAAAATGGGATCGGTCCGACTGGAGGGAAAAGCAGCGAATTGGACTATGCAAAGATGAAAAGAATGTCCCTGGAATTTCCCGGAAGGAAACGGGAAAAAAAAAGGACCGGGGACAAAAAAAGAACGGCCCCCAAACGTCGTGGCCGAACAAGAAAGATTCAGTGAAAGAGAAGAAAATCAAAACGAAAAAAAAGAAAACAACAAACCGTAGCGGGGAGGAGCACGGGGTTTCAAAAATAGAAGGAGGGCAGCTGGGGCGGGTTGGTAAGTTTAGTCTCAGAGAGAGTTGAACAAGTAAAGCGACAAGAGGCAGAACAATGCGACGGGGAGGCTAGCGCCCGAAGACGAACAGCAGACAGGGGAGCTTGGACGAGAACTGTGGAAAAATGGACCTCCATGAAGTTTAAATTGAGTAAGTCGCCTTTAACTGGGAGAAAAGAGCGGTGTAATAGATCCGGAAAGAAAACAAGGGATTTGATCTATTCTTTGGGGCGATCCATTGGATATCAAACTTTTCGACGTGGGGGGGGGAAATACTGGTGTCCACGGGCACGCCCCAACCAGGAGGACTTGCAGCGACAGACTACTAAAGGTAGGGGGGCGGACGGAGAGGATTTGCTAACTGGGGTTGTTGATAAACCGACAACAAAAAACCTGTAAAACAAAGCGACCGGCCGGCTGATGCCCGCCGGAAGAGGCACATCTTGCTTGTTTGGCGGAATGTGCTTTGGAGGGGAAGGGGAGGAGCCTCCCGAAGGAAGCAGATGGGGGCGGGGAGAGGTCCCGGGGACGTGTATCTATCCTTTGGAAACAAAACGAAACCAAAAACTAGGTGGGAAAAAGAAATTTGAAAGAAACCCAACGGGGGTGAGGACCCTTGAAAAAGGGGACAAAAGAAGGCCCTGGATCAGGGGGGGGGGGCCTTGAAAAAGAGGGTTCAGACTTGAAAAAGGGACGAGCTTGGGGGGAGGGTAAGTGGAAGCGAGGGACGCTGAGGGGAAGTCACAGGTCTTGGGGAAAAATCATATCAATTCCGGAGAGGAACGAGGGCCAGCTGAAGGAGGACCTCGACCAACATAAAAACCGCGCCTGGGAACGGACAGTAACGTAAAGGGAAAGAAAACGGGCCGCCACCGACTTCAAAAACAGTAGGAACATGGGGTAACAAAGCCACTGAAATAAAAAAACAGGCCTTTTGGACTACAGGTTTTCGCTCTGAGAAGACCAAAAAAAAAAAAAAGGAGGTAGCGTCCCCTCTAACGGGAAAAAAAAACAAAGGAGATGTGTCAAGTGAGCTGGAATTTACAGATGCCAAAGAACAAAAAAAAAACCATCTGTCAAAGACATTCAAGGGGAGGGGTAAAGCCTCGGGGGCGCGCGAAAAATCGGAACGCCCGTCTGACAAGGACATTTGCAAAAAACAAAAGGGGGGGGTTGGGCTGAGTAAAGGTGGTAAAAATCAGCGGGGCCAAAAAAAAAGAAAAAGGCCAACTGAAGCTGCAGGCAAAAAAAGAGGCTCCAAGCAAAAAATAACGGAAAAAACTTCAAAAAAGGAAATTAAGGCTAAAACCAGAACCCGCTTGGAAGTCGGCAACAGGCCCAGGGATCGAAAAAATGAGGGGGGGCCCGTGGTAAAAAACGAGAAAAAAAGGAGCCTCCTAACCTGAGAAAAGAACTGGGTCCCGGGGAACCCGGAGAAGCACCAACTGACTTCAATGGAAAGCTAAAATCAAAGCATCCGAAAATCAAGGGCGAGCCAAAAGCCTGGGGATAAAGGGGGGTGAAACTCGGGGCCAAGAACACAAAAGCAGAGAAAGGGCAAAAATAGTAACTTCTGGCAAAGAGGGTGGACGGACAGGGGACCTCACCATAGGCAAAAAAAGAAAAAGGGGATAGCAAATAAAGCGCAGAAATTTGGCCTACGGGTGAACCGGGAATAAGTCGTCAAACAGGTCGCACAGTTCAAAAAAGTGGCCAAGGATAAAAGGAGGGGTACACCGTGCAGGGGCCAAGGCAAAAACACTTTCAAACCAAGGGGCAAGAAGTGAGCACCGTAGGAGAACAAGCAAAGCCGCCACGTCGTTGGTATAGACGGGCCAACCAGGAACAGGAAGTTGGGAAGACAGCGGAAGATAGGTTAAAGCCAAAGAAACAGCAGGACCAAAGTATGAAAAAGGCTGGACCAAACCAGCCAAACAAAAAGGGGGAGAAGTTCAAAAAGCTCGAAGAATTCAGAAAGAAACCTTTGTGGAAAGGAGGAGGGGTTCACCTAGTCCTACTGGACTCCAGAAAAAAGGACTCAAAAAGAAGCACGGAAGGATTTTTTAGAAGACAACGCAAGGCGGAAAAATTTTACAGAAACTAAAAAGGAGCAGCAGGGGGGTGAGAAGAGGCATCTGGTGCTAAAGAAAGAGGGGAAAAAAATTAGCAAACGGGGGGGTTTCCCGACCAAAAAGGTGGGAGAACCTTAACTAAAGGGGGAGAAGAAAATCCACAAAAGATTAGTATTAAAAAAAAACAGGCTTATCTTCAGAAAGCAGGGGTAAAACTAGAAGTCGGGGCAACTGGGGATCAGATGGAGCGTGGGGGTGGGGGGGGGGGGAAGGGCTGGATTTCTAGAAACGGGGCTGGGATGGTGTTGAGATCAAGGGAAAGGGAGTACAAGCCAACTGGTGGTTCAGTCGTCAGGAGGCGGGGCGTCGGAACTTCAGAAAAAGAGTACACCCAGGGTTGGGGGGGAGCGTCTGATGTGTACAAGGGCTGGAGGGCAGAGTAACCCTAGATTGGGGAAGTGGATAGGAGCAGGACCGAGGTGGGGGGTTGTAATGAGAGGCCTACTTCGGCAATGATAATCCCAAGCCGAAAGTCGGGGGGCTCCGGACAATCACGAGAACATCGATCGGAAAATGCATAGGGACTGATTGTGGGACGAAAAGAGAGAAGTCTGCCAGAAACAAATTGAGAACATGGAGGAAGCATCGACGACCAAGCATGATTCATGAATCGGTGAGGGGGGGAAAAAACTAACAAGCGGAAGGGGGGGGGGGCGGAGCTCAAATTACAAAGGGGGGACGGAGGAAGATTAGGACGTCAGGTGAGAGGGGGGTGGAGTTAAATTTTCTAGCCGGCGCACAGGGGGGAAAAGAGGGAACGGGAGGAAGGGGGGGGGAAGTACACAAAAAATAAAATCGGAAAAAAAGATGGGGGCCGGGGGGAGCAATTGGAGGGGGGAACCTTTGGAGGGTGAGAAAAAGAAGGGGACAACTTGAAACAAAAGTGCATGAAAAGGCGAAAACGGTCCAACCCGCGGGCAGGAAAAAGGTGATTCGGCCGTTGAGTAAAGATGGGGTTAGAAAAGAAATAAAAAAACGGGGGCGTCAAGGTTGGTCTCCAGGAAGAAGACCAACAAAAAAAAGTCCCAAGAATCACTGAGGGGGCACAAACCGGCCGGAAAAAAAAAAAAAAAAAAACTTCATCCAAAGGACTAAGGGGGAAAAAAAGGGGGAGCCACATTGGGGGGGGGGGAAAACAGGAAAAAAGGATCTTGGCTGGAGGATTTTCCCGAAACCCAGAGAAGAAAGGGAAGCGCTTATCCAAGGAGAAAGAGACAGAGAGTAGGCACATCTTCGACTAGAAGGATGGAGGGCTAAAAACATGAGGAAGGGCGACATACTCCAAAGGGGAAGTAAGAAACGAAGTCCGGTCCAGGCCTGTAAAAAAAAATGGTGGGGGCCGCGTCCGTGGAAAAAAAAACCCACGGGAAGATTGGAAAGGTCAGGCAACTGTTTTAGTGGGCAAGGAAAAAAAAAAAAAAGCAAGGAGATCGTCTCAACACAAAACCGGGGGGGGAGGGGAAAGTAAATCACCTTAAGACAAGTGTGGGAAAGGAAGAAGAAACGGGGTTGACGGAGAGGGGTGGACGGGAGACGACCAGGAAGGGTCATCAGGCGGCGACGTCGACCCAAGGGGGACGTCTTCCCATGGAAAACTAATGAGGGCAGATGAACTGCATATGGGTGTAAGCCATCAATATGAAGGAAAAGCCCCAGATGTGGGGAAAAACAGGAAAAAACGAGTGGGGTCAGGAATGCAGCAATCAGGGCAGGGGGAGTACTGCGGGTGGAGGGGAAAGGAATGCAAGAAAGATCCGGGCAAACCAAAAAAGGTGTCCAGGGGGGGGGGAGGAACACAGATGAGACCCCTCAAGGACGGGGGGGATGAAGTGGGAACCGGCAAAAGAAAAAAAAAAAAAAAAAAAACCGACGGTGGGTGCAGCAAGAGGACGTTTTGGACGGGGAAAAACGCGAAAAGAGCGACATGCAAAAGGGAGGGGGCTGCGAACCTGAAAACCTAAGGATAACGAGAAGACTGGCACGGCAAGGGTTTGGCAAGGGGGGGGGGGGTCGTCGGAAAAAACACAGGAAGAAAACCACTGGGAGTGGAGGGGGGAAAGATCAAAAAGGGACCAAACGGGGGTGAAAAACGTGCCCGAGAAAAGGAGGAACCAGGGCACATGGGGCCTGGAGTTGTAGAGTCCAGACAGTTAAATACGAACCGTTCACAGGGGCCAAAACCGGGCGCCAAAACGGAAAGTCATGACCACCGTCCCGACACCTTGAGACTGCCCTCCCAGGAAAAAGTCCACGAAAGGCCAGGCCGCGCAACCCAAGGAGTGTCCTAGTCCTCTTGTAGCTCCGCACTTTCGGAGAAAGGCGACGCGCTAACAAAAAAAGGGAACTGATCAAGTGCAAGAAGCAAGTCGGGGAGATGGTGGTGCACCAAGGCCTCTCGGGGGAAATGCAAATGTTGCGCAGAATGAGGAACATTAGGCCGGGTGGGTGGATATGATGGGTCACGAAGATAAGGGAGAGGGAAACAGGCGCAAAAAGATCCGCGCGCCCGTTGGCAAAAGCAGGGGACGGGAAAGGAAAAAGGCAGCTAAGGGTCGAAAAAAAACCAAGAACGGACAACCGATCGCGAGCCGAACGCAAACAGTTTTCCGGTGGGGGACCAAGGACCAGCGGCAGAAAAAAAGCCGTCCACTCCGCTGAAGAAAAAAAAAAAAAAAACCAAAACAAAAAAAGTTTCGTACCCGTGATTGTGGCACCGAATCGCAACGTTAGAAAAGGAAACCTATCGAAAGAAAGGACCAGGGCGAAAAAAAAAAGACTGCTCGACAAGTCCTGTGGATCTCCCACCCGTGGGGCCATTCTCGAAAGAAAATAAGTCAATCAAACCAGACCAAACCCACAGGTCTAAAAAAAAAAAAAGTCCAAGAAAACCATTCTAATCCTTCCTTGGGAAAGGGGAAAAAGTCAAATAAAAAAAAAACAAAAGTAATTTCTCCCAGAAGACGCGGGGTCATGCCACACCGTCAGGATCCGGGCGTAAAGAAAAAAACAGGTCGTGCCGCCACCGACACTCTGAGGCCCCACTCGAAACGATGTGCAAAAAATACGCTCGGTACAGGGGGGGGGAAAAACCCCGAAGTCAATTGGGGGTTTTGCAGTAAGAAGGCCTTCTGAAGGAAATCCGAGCTCCTGGAAAGAAGCTCATGCCGAGGGTGAAAACCAGTCAGGAGCAAGTGTCTGGATGCGAGATGACCGGGGAGAGAGAAATGCTAAAGGACTACCCGCCTTCGGTGCAGGGCCAAGGGCAACCGGCGCCAGGGGGGGGGCAACTAAAAATCCTTGGGAGGGGGCGGGTGGAGGTTCGAGGCCTCAAAGGCCATAAAAAAAAAAGGGATCCAAAAAAAAATCCACGGTGACTTTGGGGAAATGGTGACCGGAAAAGCAATTCGGGTCGCAGATCCAGGGCACCTACTGGGGAACTGGCGCACGTTGAAGAAGCCAAGTAAAGCCTTAAAATGGGGACGGACTTACCGCTGGGGGAAAAAAAAAACGGGGGAAAAAGCTCACCCTTCGGTGACGAGCTCAAAAAAAAGGGAAAAGGAAGGATGGGGAAGGGGGCATTGGCTACCAAAACCAAGTTTCGCGGCCTTTATGCATAGGGGGGGGGTTCAGAAAACTGTCCGGGCAAAAGGATCGATTGGGTCGCAGAAGAACGAAAAGGGAATAGGCCCGTCTCGCATGCCGTCGGGGGGGGGGTTGGCCAAACCCACTGGTGAATCGTCAAAACCTCGGAAAAAGACCCTAAAAAAAAGGTAGAACGATGTTGAATATTTTCGTGGAAGGGGGGGGGCAGAAAAAAAAATCATCAGCGCGACAGCTAAGGGGCAACGAATAAGGGGTCCACAGAAGAAGGAGGGAAGCATGCAAAGAAACCTACCCAAAAAAAAAACCCCCCCCAACCCTCTTGGGGGAAGTGAAAAACCCCGGTGGAGGAGCCCTCCATTTGGTGTCAATAGAAAAAACCGGAAAACCGAAACGGGTTCTAGGAACTTCAGGAAGGAAGGGGTATTTGGCCCGGGGAGTCGCGCAGTCGTTGGAAAAAATGCAGAGACCCAGCGGGACTAACTACGCAAACAAACAAAACGAATCGAAAAGACCAGTGTGTACGCATCAAGAAAACACACAAACAGGTGCGGCGAGCGTGGCCAGCGAAACACCAGGGGCCCAAAAATAGAATGTGCAGTCAAGCAGGAGAAGGTCTAATGGGGAGGGAGAGAAGGGGGGTAGAAGGGGGTCCAATCAGGGTGGTAAAAAGGACTGGCTTTTGACAAGGAAGACATCAAATGCAGGAAGAAAAAGAAAAAGGAAGCTAACTCAAGGGCATCCGGCAATTGCATATCAACTCAGAGAAAAGGAGGAGGACCTGCGGATGGATGCAATGCAAAGGAGGCAGACCGAAAACTTGAACGAAGAAAAAAAGAGGGAAAATCGCCAGATGTCCGCTAGTAGCTACTTGCATTGGGGGTCCCGGGAAGGAAAGGTCAAAGTAAAGCAGCTAGATGCGGGAAGCAAAGACTCTTGAGCAGGTTCGCCAGGGGTGAAAAAACTGTGAAGGCGGGGTGTGGCGCCCCCGGGAGGGGGGGGGGGGGATCTGAAAAAGTTCGCAGACTGGTGGGTCGGTGGCGCGGGGAAAAGGAGTGCGGGCTCTGGTATAATGCATAGGAGAAGGAGGAAAAGGCAACGTCGAGTAAAGAGGAAGGTAAAAGGAACGGGAGAAGAACGTCCATGAAAACAGGAGGGTGCAAGAGAGCGGGGGTGCTCATTAAAAAGAAAGAAGGGGAGGGAATGTGTGGTACTAAAGGCTCGTCAGTGTGAGTGGGAAAAGCGGAGGCAGTAAAGTCCGGAAAAAGAAAATCAAGAAACAGCAAAGGAAGTCCGCCACACGGTACGACGAAGGAAAGAACAGAAAAAAAAGATGGCAAGATGAAAAGTGAGAGAAGCAGGGCGAGTTCTTTTGGTTGGTAAGTCAAAGGATGTAGTGGGAAAAAGGGGCTAAAGAAGGGCTGACTGATAGAGGGCCAGAGCGAGACTGTTTGGGGGTGGTAATTAAACGGAAGTTCGTCGGAGTCAAGGAAATCAAAGCACGGGGCGTAAAAAAAGAAAGCCAATCTCGTTACAATAAAAGGATTGAAAAGATCAGCCCCGAAACGCGGAAAACATACCGCAGAGGGGAAGAGACGCCATAACAAAGAAGGGAAAAGGACTTGTACTGCGGGAAAAAGGGTGGCAACTCAAAGGCTCAACTTGACGCTGGGACGCGTGTGGGGGTGTATTGATGCCGCCGGAAAACTTGATTCGGGCCAAGGGGGCATAAAGAAGCACCGCAAAGAAAAACAAGGCCGGGGGTTTCGGAGGACGTGAAAGGGCGAGATGGAGAGGGCAATCCGAAACTTGAGAAGCAAAAGTGCAAACGTGGCGGACACAAAAGAAAGCAGCGGGGTCGTTCTAACTTCAACAAACAAAACAAGCGTTGAGTGGGGCAGCAAGGTGAGTCCAGAGCAAACCTTAGAGGCGGGGCCTATGTTAGGGAGGGCGTCAGCAACTGAAAGAACGGAGGGGCATTGAACACAGAAAAGATCAGCATGGTGGAGGACGCAAAAGGAGATGATGAACGGGAAGAATGTTGGAATTATAAGATCAGAGGATGGTCGCGGGAGTCAAAAAAGGAAATTCGGTGAACGGCATAAGGGTAGCTGCAATTGAGAGCTAAAAGAGGCAACGTTACGCAAAGGAAGGAGGGAAGGTCCCCGGTCTGCGGCAGGGAAAGGAAAGGAAGGCAGGCAACTAATCGGGGAGCAGGTCCCCGTCGTCAGATCAAAAACCTCTCGCGGAACGAAGTCCGTAGCGCGTGTCGGGGAGGACCGCTACGGTCGGGAAGCTGGGAAGAAGGCGGCGGGACACAGGACTAGAAAAGTTAGCGGTGAGGAGGCGTGAGAAAGGAACCGGCCTAGAATACGAAGAAGTGGAGTATTCGGGCTAGAACTAAAAACGGACTATGTAAAAAAGTAATAGATGGGGATCAGAAGAAATCAATCGCTTGCGTCGTTAGGAATTAAAAAACAGCTTTACCCCGGGAAAATGGAATCGGGCGGAAAGAAATACACAAAATACGTAGTAAACAATGCCAACAAAAGGGACCACGACTGAAAGGAGACGCTTCCGAAGAAAGGCCGCGAATCAAGGATGATACGGGTCACTGGGGAAGGGGGGGGGCGACGTAAGGGAAAAAACCGCGGCGAAAAGCAAGACCGATGGGAGCCAAACTTGACAAGGACAAACGAGGGGAACGGTTGTCGGGGGTCGGTGAGTGACGCCGAAACGGCGAAGGGGCGGCCAGTGGGTTGACCAAGAGTGGTATTTGGCCGATAGAGCGAGAAACCGTACGGGGGAAAAAGTGGGCCTTGACCTTAAGAGCTAGGAAAAAGTCTCAAAGGGCAACTCTTGAAATCTTTGTAGGCAGCAAATCTTTAATAGCTGAGAATATTCTCGCTTTTTGAAGAACGAAAGGGGTTCGGGGACGACGGCTCATGAGTCTTAAATAAGTGTTTCATCGAGTACACAAGAATAAAGCAGGAAGGGATACGAAGTTGCAAACGGGTAGCGGATTCGATGCGCAGGCCGGAAGGGGAGAGAAGCCGCAAAAACAAAAAAAAGAAACAGAATAATGCAGGGGAAATGAGTGCAAACGCTGGAAGGGGTTTTAGGGTTTGGAAGATAGAAGCGTCTGTTTGAAGGGTGGGACGCGCACGAAATACAGCTAATGGATGTCGCCTCAGGAGTCGTACGGCTGGGGGAGAGGAGTCTGAACAATCATACTACAATACCAATTAGAAAGAAAACGTAGTTCGGGGGGTTGAGGTAACCCGCTTAAAATGGTACGAAGAAACTAAAAGCAAGGAGGTGGGGAGGGTAGGAGTAAAAAAAATTTGGAATGTCAAGAGGGCATGCGGAGATGAAAATACGGCAAGGGAGAAACAAAAGGGAAGTTGGAAACGATAGATCAACTAAAGCAAAGGAAGCAGAAAGTCATGTAAAGGACTGGAGGAAAAAGAACAGATTCGCATGAATTAAAAACAAAGACGGAAAAACCGAAAAAGAAGGGCCGACGCAAGGAAATTTAACCACGGGAGAGATGGACACATAGCAAATAAAATTTGGACTTAAAACTACTGGAGGAAGGTGGTGAGTCGGGGACTAGCGGACGGAGACAGGCTTTATTTTCATTTGCCTCACACAGAAGTTCCCATTATGCAACGAAAAGGCGTTAATGACCCATAATTCGGACGCGAAAAAAAAAAAACACGTCCTCTGGCGCGTTGGCAAGGTCCAGGATTCCACAATTTCTGAACACGAGCCTCCAACTCGGTATCGGGTTTAAGGAAAAAAAAAACACACAAAGACAAAGACACAACTCAGGCCTAACAAAAGAGCCATACGAAATTCGTTAGAGTGGCTTGACTCCAGCATGAGAGCTTCAGAATATTTTGAGCGAGACATGGATCAAGAAAAAGGACGCCTAAGTAGACCAGCGAAAGGCACGACGCAGTACATCATATCAAGGGGACAGAAGCAGTCACAGGAGAAAAAGAAACGAAACGAGTACACTCAGCGAGTCGGGCACAATCCCTGCCGTCACCATGAGGGAAACGCAGGGGCGTTGGGGGGGCGGGCGAGCGACACAGCCCTACACGACATCGTAGAAGCAGCGAGAAAAGCCGCTTAATGGAAGTTAAGGAGTACTGATAAAAGGGAGAAGTCCTCGGACAGCCCGCGTGAAACATAGAACGTTGACAAACCAGGCGGCGACGATTCCAGATGATGAAAAACCAGTACAAAAAGTGGGTCAGCACAATTCCTGTCTACAGAAAACAGATCATGCCGGAAAAGGAAAGTAACCTCAGACAAGGATCGACGGCCCTCCCCAGCACCATAAAAGGCTGGACACACTCGCGCACGAAAAAAAAAAAACGACGTGAACAGGGGGGCTCGGGCGAAAAGCGCCAACAAGCGGGTGCCGTCGCCAGGTACGGGCAGAAAGTGAAGGCAATCTAAAAGAAATCTATGTGGGAAAAAAGTGAGGACGGGAAAAGACCTCGCGGTCCGCTAATCTCATGGAAGTGAAGAAAGCTCGGGGAAGCAAGAGGTACATGACATCATGATCCGTGGGGCAGAGGGCGGTGCGGAGGACAGAAAAACAACTCCAGCGAGTGGTATGAAAGGGAGGGGCCAATCCTGTCTAGGCCGTGCACAGGGAAAGTTCAAAACGGGACCGTACCCAAACGAATCGGATGGTCTCGGGGGAAACACAGGTGTTCGAAAGCAAAAAAAAAAGAGAGGCAGAAAGGGCGGCAAAAAGAAAAGAGGAAATCCGCAGGGAGAACAGAATGACTAAGGCAAAGAAGAAAAAGCGCGAACGCGGGGAAGAGAAAGGAGCTAGGTGAAGAGGAGAGGAAAGACGGGACCGGGGGGAAACGACCCGAGGCCAAAGAGAGGTAACAACTACAAAACTCCATGGATGAAACAAAGAGAAGTGGGAGAGGTAAAACAGGAGTCAAGTAGAGAGAACAGCCACCAAAAAAGCGTAGAAAGGAGGGCAATCAAAGCCGCATCGTACATGGAATAAAATGGTAAAAAAATTACGTAAAGGCAAAAAGTCAAGGGCGAGGTATAGGCGACGCAAACTGGATTTTCTGTAAAAGCTGCAACCAGGACGAAAAGCACAAGGGCAGGACGACCGTAGACGGGAGTAGCCGGGAAACCAGTTCGCCGCCTGGTGGGGGGGAAAAGGGAGGAGGACTCGCGCACCCTGGGGGCCGTGGCGGGCAGGTTGAATTTGTTCTCTCACCCTGGGCTGGAGAGACAAAAGGCACTACTCAAAAGGAAAGGCGGTGGCGGCTTCTAAAGGTCCGCCCTTGGAGGCGAAACGCCCGGCAGCAACGCTTCGGTGGTGACAGGGGGGTCCTTGGGGGGGCGGGGGGGGGTGGGGGCAGAAAGGAAGGAAAAAAAAGATGGTGGCGTGGCGCGGGCATCTATTAGTCAAAGGAAGAAAGATCGCGAGAAAATCGGGAAAAAAGAACTACAAAAAAAACACAGTTAGAAAAAGAAAGTCCCAATGAGGGGGGGTCTGACAGGGGCCCATCCGAAACGCCGTATACAAAAGTGACACGGAATGATAAAGAGGGGGCGATAAAAAAAATTGACGGACTAAAAAAGGACGATGCACCGAACCATTCTCGAGGGAAGACACGAGATCGTAATACACATGGAGTGAACAAAGGGACGAAAGACGAGGGCAAGTCGGAGGTGTCGAGGGGATGGGAAAACCGCAGGGGGAGAAGGAGCACAGGGAGGAGGTTTGCATCCGAGGGGTTCCTAGGAAGGGAAAGAAAAAAACCTGATAGGACAAAAAAAAGATCACACAAAAAAAAAAAAGATCAAAGGAGAATATAAATGGTGTCAGGGGAAAACATGACGCGGTCACAGGGGGGGCCATAGGCAGTGGGACCTGAAAGAATTCGCAAAACTGGTAAGGGGCTCGTCAGTAAAAGGGAAAACCGGACGGAGGATCTCGAACTGAGAGAAAATACCAGGTGTGGAAAATTTTGGCAGGAGGGAATGGAAAGTTGAGAAACTGCGAGGGGAATTTTTCGGGAAAAAAAAGTGTTGTGAATACCAGCGTAAAAGGTATCTGGGAGAGGAGGAAGAGGAGGATCGTTCACACATCAAAGGGGCACAGCATTCATCAAATGGAAGGGGTAGTTCAAGAAAAATGGGGGGGACAGCCTTGCTCCCATGGCGTAAAAAAGGCAGGGACGCGGACAGGCAGGAACCATAAGGAGGGAAGCTACTACAGCAACAGAAGGGCATCTTATCTTAGGAAAGAAACTGGAAAAGCAAGCGGTGGGGCTAAGACACTTTAGACTATAAGAGAAAAGTAACAAGTCCGCGAGATCCGCACGGGGGGAAGAAGGTGAGCGAAATTATTTCCGAGAAATATTCGCGGGCGGATGAACCTACAGTCAGGAACGAAAAATTCAATAAAGTGCTGCCCTACAACTGTTAAAATCCGGGAAGAAGCGGAAGAAGCATCAGTTGGTAAGGGAAGAGGGGTTTAAACGGCGTAAATGTCACCTGAGGGGACCGGGGAAAGGGGGACCTGAGGAGGCAGCCGGGGAAGCTAGAAGTTGATGAAGGAGAAAGGGAGATTCCCTAGGTTGAGAAAAAGAATAAATAAGAAAAAAAAAAAAAAAAAAAAAAAAAAAAACAGGTAGAATCATACGCATTTATTAGTGAAAGTAGAAATATCGGAGAGACCTACAGAGATGTCATACGTCAATGCAAGGTGAATGAAAGACATAAAGAGGGTCAATGACAACTGCCTCTGAAGGGGGGGAAGGGTGTCCGGAAAGAAGGAAGTAGGGTATCATGGGCAGATGCCTTCAGAGACACGTGAAAGGGAGGGGGGGGGGCGTCCACAGGAGGGCTGACGCTGTCTGTCAATGAGAAAACAGGGAAGCAACTAATCGCCAGCCAGGAGGAGGAGGAAAAAAGAGGGCCCAGAGTTCATGGCCGCAGAAAAAATGGAGGGCAGCAGGGGTGACTGCCACATCTGACAGGGAAGGACAAGGACAACAGAGACTCTACTCAAGGTGGGGGCAAAAAGCAAAGCCCGGGAAGGAGGCAAGCAATGGGGGGATGAACACGAGGGAAAGAGCTGCTACTATTGGAGGGTCGGGGAAAGAACGGACTCGAACATTGAGGACTAGTTAGGGTTGCAGAAGAGGGAACCTCATAGTAGAGGGCAACCAGGGGAGAACGAAAAACCGACGAGTGAGGAAGACAAACTTGGGGAGGAAGGGGGGGGCCAGGGAATGTGGCGAATGAAGTCGGAAGAGCACGTCATCACGCAGGGGAGGAGTGACGGGGAGGGACGAGGTTTTAAACTCTGTAAAGCCACTTCGTGGTGGAAATGGATTTGTTGGGGGAGGGCAGGGAAGAAAAGGGGCGACTATGATGGGAGACAGAGGGGGGGGGAGCAGCAGATTCAGGGGAGAAGGGGGGCGGGCAGGTTTGTTGTGGGGGGAAAAAGGGGGAATTCGTAGAAGGGGGCGGACTTTAGGGTAGGTGAGTGTGATCAGAGAGAACATGATTCACTTGTCGGACACTTACGAAAAAAAGGTAGAAACAGTCCCGACATAAATTAGGGAACTCAGGAAGGAAAAAGAAGTAATTAAGAAGTCGCGTGTGTCAGCAAACGCCGGTGTTAGAGCTTCATGAAGGGGGCCTTCTCAGAAGTTAGGGACAAAAAAGAATCCAGTCTATCATAACTAAAAGCGGGGGACTGGAGAGGGGGGGGGGGGGGTCAATGATCGGCTGTGGGGTGGTATGGGGCGAATCTTTCCGTTGAACCGCACAAAGCTAGGGGGGAAAAATAAAATCTAAAGGCACACGAAAAAAGAGAAGTTTGACGTCGAAAACTGAAGGCAGAGAGAGTGCAAGGAGGGGGGGAAAACGAACCGCAGGCATAATTTCCGCATTTTGAGGGGGAAAAGCAAAAAGGAGTTGGGGGGAATTTCAAAAAGCGGGAAACTGCTAAGAAAGAGCACATAGGGTGGAACATTCCACCTCGAGGGGAAAAAGATCGCCACAAGGAGAAAGGTTTGTTCGAAGGAATGTAGGAGAGTCTTCAGAATGAGAGGCTGAAGAGAACGGATTGAAAGAGCGGGATCGCGTAGTGGCGCTACTAAAGAAAGTCCCGGAGGATGCAAAGAAGAATTGGGCAAAATTATTAAAATGAGGACTCCGCTCAAACGTCCGAGGGAGGTTCCCTTCTCGAAGAAAAGAACGAAGCTAGACGGGTGCGGGTAATGCGGGAGGGAGAATCCCGGTTTATCGAGCAAAGAAAGAACCACCTGAAAAAATGAACCTCATGAGGAAGTTTTAGATGGAGATGGGGGGGGACCCATCGTCGCTAGAAGGAGGCGGACGAGGTCAAGCTACTGCGGCGATCGCTGGGAAACGGAGTACAAACGGGCTGCGCGTGAGCAGAATGGAGAGTACATTGACCCCTGATGAGCGGGGCAACAGGGGCTGAACACAGGGGTCGTTTATGTGCATTGGCGCCCGTGGAACAAATTAATGCGCGAACAGAAAGGCCAGAGGGGGAAAGGGAGAAATCGATGACAAAAGGCGTCGAAGGAACTGCGAAACAGGATGGGCAGAAAAAGGGTTAAAGACGCTGGCGTAGGTTTTGTAGGAAAAAAACAGGGACTCAGTAGGCAATTCGGAAGGGGGGGGGAGCAAAAGGGTGCCGTGAAAGGGGGGACACATCGGTCAGTGAGAGTACTGCAGGATCTGGGCGAATTTAATAGAAGTGAGGGCCACGAGTCCCCGGGGGAAGGGGTGACGCTATGTGAGGCTGGAAGAGGGAGGGGAACCGGCGGGCTAGAAATAACAGTGGTACTCGGCAGAAAGGACCGAGGGAAGATGTGGGGAGGGGAAACGGCGGCGCCGTGGTTGAGGGGTCTGAGGGGGGGCAGAAACGGCGGGAAGGCGGACCCGCGGAGTCGGAGGGGGAGGGGGAAAGAAATGAGGAGGGGGGCCGGCGGGGAATCTAAAGCGGGTCCGGGGGGAGCGATCACAGCGGTAGGCTGCTCCCGGCTAGAGGAAAAGGGGAGAGGAGTCCACGTGCAGGTCTCAAAGGGGGAGACGCAAGCTAGGGGGGGGGGCGACGCAGTGAACGGGTGGATTCGTGGGGTTGAGGGGTGGGGCTGGGAGGTTCAGAAAAGAAAGAAGAAAAAAGTGTTGTGACAAAAAGCGAGAAGGAAAGCAGGGGAGTAGAGGGCCGTGCGGAACCATGGAACGGTCTGGGGAACGAGATGTCGATTCCAGGGGGAAGGGCAGCTCGAAGCCTGAAACAAAGGCGCGCGACAAGGAAGTGGCCCACTGGGAGGGGGACGGGAAGGCAGGTGCGACAAAAACAGGGGGCGTGGGGGGGGAAGGTAGACTAAATGTGAATGAGGAGGACAAAAAAGGGAAGGAGGATGTAGGGCGGCCACTATACATATCGGGTGGGGAACCCGAAAGAGAAAAACTCAGCTTAACTGGAGTAAGAGAGAATGGTAAACATCCTCGAAACAATCCATATCCGAAAAAAAAAAAGGGTAGGTCTCGGAGAAATGCGCGGGCGAAGAAAAATAATTTGTGAGAGGGTACGTAAAAAACTACGAAAAAACGAGGAATGGGTTAATAAGAGGCCAAGGTTGAAGGGAAGAGTGGGCCGAGGAGAGACAAGTGATGCGCCAGAGTGCCCGGGAACGGGCATACGTATCAAATCAAAAGGGAGAGCGGGAAAGGTCTAACAGAGGAACGGAAAAAGGAAGAATCGCATTTATGTGCTGAGGCCGTAAAAGACTAATGACACGCCGGGAATAACGAATATCGAGAATTCCCTAGACAAGAGAACAACTAAAGGGACTACACAACAACCGGGAGGAGGAATAGAGACGACTAGGGGGGGGGACTGCGGGGGGGGGGGCGGGGGGGCGAGAGAAAGGGAGGGGCCTCGTAGGATGTTGGAGTCGTTGATAACAGAGGGCAAAAATGGATCACGAGATGCCAGGGGAAGAAGAATGCACTGGTGGAATAAGGCGAGGGAGGCGAAGGATTTAAGAAACAGCTGCAGATAGGGTCGGCAAAGGACAAGCAGACTCCGCTAGGGAAACGGGGTAAGACTGGGTGCGTCGAATTTCACTAAGGGGGTGGCCCTAGAGGGGATCAGGGGGGGGAATCGCTATCCAATAAAAGGGGGGGGGTAGATTGGGTCATGTTAAGAGTCGGACTCACAAACTTGTACGCTAGGCCCTAAGAATAGGGATCCTAACAGGCGTGGGGGGGTTGGAGGTTCTTCGCGTGGAGGAGGTAAAAGCGGGGCGGAATGAAAGAAGATAGGGGTCCAAATCGCGAAGCGAAGAAATGCTGAGAACCGTAGCCTTTAAAAAATTATGTGGGAACTGACAGGGGGCATAATCCCAGCTTGTCGAAAAGGAAGGAAAGGTTACGGGGGGCGACTCACGACTGCCACCTATAAAAGAAGGCCTGGCTTCTTGTGCCAGGAAGCGAGATCAAACAAAAGGGGGGTGGCGTCATTCACGACCGACGGAACTCGGAAAAACTTTGGCCATGAAATGTCCTGCTAGGGGTCAAAAAAAAAGGGGGTACGGCGAATCTGCACAGGCAGGGAGGGGGACAAAAGTGATGGACTTGGCACTCGAAAATGACAAGGCCAAAACAAAATAAATGAAAGTCCAGAACAAACGCACAAAAACGGAGACTAAGTAGAAAAAATGGAGGAGACGAGGTGCCAGATGACTTGATACCGAAAAAAGGGATAGAACACAGTCTGTTTGGCGGTCGGGGTATACAAAGGAACCCAGTCGCATCAGTCGAGGCGGGAAACGGGACCGCCGGAGAAGGATCAGAAGAGGGGGGGAAGTACCCCGACCTTCCTTATGCAGTAAAAGAGAAGGAGCATAAAAAACACCTTTGCGGGTGGGGGGCGGGTGTCGGGAGGGACAAAAGAGGAAGAACCGGAAAGAGAAGGGGATGTCGGTAAATCTCGAAGAGGGCCACGGGTCCTTTGCCGTAGCGGAGCTCCGGCCAGAAAAGGGGGGGGGCACCGTCAAAGGGCGACAAGCATACTGAGGAAAGAACGAAGGGTACCGTGAGGGGCAGATCCGGGAAGGAGGAAGAAAAACGAGCTGTCCCAGACATGGACGGGAGCATAAAAACTTGAAGAACGGGTCAGAGGGGGGGGTTAGAAGGGAAACGACGGGGGCTAGCGAATAGTTTAAGTGATCTGTTGCCATGCCTTCGGAGGGAATAAAAAAGGAAAGGCGAGAAAGCTCAAGAACTCTGAGGGGAAGGGAGGGGGAAGAACGTAAAACCTGAACCTTGAGAAAAGCACCGGAGATCAAAGGGGAAAAAAACCGCAAGTACTTGCGGCTCTCATTGGGGAAAAATCAAAGCCAGTCCTAGGGGAGACAAGTACAGGGAAACGGGAAGGAGAGAGAGGTCCAGGGCACGGGAAGGCCTGACGAGAAGGGACCGCACGCCTCCAAACTGAGGAAGAGAAGGGCCTTATGATAGAAAGGGGACCAAAGGAACTGAGGGTGCAGGGGGGCGTAAGGATTAAAATGGACACTGGGCCACCATGCGATACGCAGCCTACAAAAGCTAGAGAACCAACGTCATGCAACGAGGGCGTAAAAGGACAAGGAGCGCTGCGATCTGAAAAATGGAGGGGGGACACAAAATGTGGCGCATCACTGACGGGCATGAAACATAAACCTCCCCAAAAACTCAACCCCCCCAATAAAACCCCCAAATAACACCAACACACCAACCCCACAACCAAAAACCCACAACCCAGGGAAAAAAAAAAGCAATAGCAGAAGGGGGTTGATAGGCGAACATACGGAAGAAGGTGGGGGAAAAACGACCGGAGGATATTTAAAGAGGTAAGGGAGAGGGGGATCTACGAAGTCAAAACGCCAGGAAAGGGGGGGATGCTGGCATTGGAAAAAACAGGGGCGAGTGTGTAAGGTGCATGGTATAAAAACCAGGAAAATTCACAACGCTGGGGGTCAGCAATCAAACGCACCATGGACAGTACTGCAACGGCAGTCAAGCCAATTGATTGGGGAAAATCAGGGGAAACAGCGCAACTGAGTCAAAGAAGAGGGGGGGGGGGCTTGGAAAAGGAAAGGAGTGAGAACATTGTGCTGAATGAAAAAAGGGGGGACTGATCTCACAGAATCCTCGATGAAAGAATAAAAAAACGGTAGTATAGGAACAAGCCTCAAGGGAGGGGAAACTGCAACATGTAATAAGAAAAAAGTCGCTTCATGATAGATAGGGGACGAGTAAGAAAGACAGGAAGACCAATATGCTCTGAATGTCCGGGGGGGGAAGTCCTCAGGGGTGAACATCCGTCTTCGGAGCGAACTGCGAGGGGGGGGAGGGGAGGGGGTTCACGAACATAGGCAGTGAACGAGGGTCTCAGCTCGAAGGGCAAAGAAGCTGGCTTACAGGAAATGGCACAAGGAAAATCCCGACAATCATCATCAACAGGGCAGGAGACAAAAAAGAGGAAAAGGCAAAAAAAATTGGGGGTCGAAAAGCTGGAAGAAATCGCGAAAAGACCAAAATGAGAGTGGAACAGGACCTCGGACCTTACGATCGGACATATAGAGGGGGCAGGGCTCGATTTTGATGAGTAAAGTCTGGATAAATGGCTGAGACAGAGTAGAAGGTAAAAGCAGCAGAGACAGGGAGACGGATGATGGGACACTGAAGAGCGATGGAACACAACTGACGGCATTAGGAGGAGTAATGCCATAAAAAGAAAACGGGGACGGAGGAAAAAAGGGAAGGCGTGGGGAGTCAAAAAGGGGAGGTCACCAAGGGTGAATAAACGGGAAGACCCTCGTCCTCGGGCTCAGAAGAGCGGAATCCTGTCAGGATCGGGGGGAGGGGGCATCGACGACAAAGGGTGGAGGCAAAGGGTACGCGAGCAGTTAGCACGGCGAACAACGGGGATGCTGGGTTGGGCGGGAAAAAAAAGGGGTGTGGAGGAACTGTGGGAAAGGTAGGAAGGTTCGGAATAGGGGAGCGGCACAGCAAGACGGGGCCCAGAGAAGTGGAAGGGGGTTAATTCGGATGGGGACAAAAAACGGGACGAGCTTGGGAGGGGAAACATTCGGACAGAAGGTGGAAACAAGGTGATGACTAAGAGCTCGGGGAAGAGCTACAAATCAAAACAAAGACGCGAGGTGGCATTCTAGAAACTACAAAAGGAGAGAGAACTGGTCTGTGCTGGATTTCAATAGTGAAGAAGGAAACATGACCCGTCCAAGAAATTGCGAAACGCACTTCGAAACTTCCGCTGTGGAAGGGAAACAAAAGTCGGTATTCCCGGAGGTGAACGGTGAAAAAAGGTCTGGGGGGGGGAGCGCGCTGTATGCAGGGAATCAATGTAAGAGGTGCGTGGAAAAGGGGAAAGGAAGAGTCCAGAATAAACGGTAGGTACGTCGGGGGGAAAGATATTGTAAGGAAGAAGATAAGGCGCCGGATATACGAGCGGAAAAGGGAGTGTACGAGTCCGGAAAAAAACTGGCCTGGGGCAAAACATTGGAAGGAAAAAAGGGGGGGGACAGGGAAGGGCGAAACGTAAGAGGATGGGGCGAAACGCCAAAATGGCCGCGCAGCTAAAGGGGGGTGAATGGCGAGTGCACTTTTGGGGGCATAATCTGAGGAATCAAAGAAAAGTGGTCTTTGGAGGAACAGTGGGCTGGAGAAGAAGATAAGATCAAGCTTGGCGTGATGGGTACTTGCAATGAAGCCGGAGAAAAGGAAAGGAGGAAGAGGGGCAGGGGCCCCAGGGAGAATCGGTGGAAAAAAGAGAAAGACAGACTGTAAGGAAGGGAAAAAAGCGAAAGATTCCCACAGGTTGTGGAGAGAGGGGGGGGAAGAGGGGAAAGAAAAAGATGGCATGATGGGTGCGAAGACAAAGGGGGGGGATCTGGCGCCCATTCCCCTGGAAGAGGAGGGGGGTGGGGTGAAGGGGGGGTGTGGGAAGAAAGGAGGGGGAGTGAGGCAGTTACTAGTCACGGGAACTTGGCGTGAAACGACAGCCAACAAGTGCAAGCAGAAGGGAAAATGGAGTTTACGAAAAAAGCCGATTGAATAAAACTGAAGAGTGGAAGTAGTCCGGGAAGACGTGGTATAGCAAGAAGGTGGAAAGGAAGAGGACGAAAAGGTCCGTCGCACTGATAACAGGACAAAGAGGGGAAAATGGTCAATATATACGGGTGTGGCGGAGGCGTGGGGAACCGGCAAGGGAAGAAAAAAAAAAAAAACGGAGAGGCTACAGAAGAAAACGCCACCACTTCTCCGTTTTTGGGAGGGGGCTCAAAAGGGGGAAAAAGGAAGAAAAAAAGCCGTTCTGCAATCCAACGGTTGTAAAAAAGGGAAATCATAAATGGGACAACAACGTGTGATTGTCTGACTGAAAGGATCAAGACGCGGGTAAGGGCGGGGGAGACAAATCGCAAAAATAGCGGGAGGTCAGCAGGACAAAAGCTAAGAGAAAGAGGAGGAAGTAAAGGGGGGCGGTCAAGGAGACAAGCACAATGATGCGAAGACATGGAAGGAAAGGGAAAAAACAAGGGACGTGGTGCAGGGAAAAGAACACTACAGGGGGGCGGGGAAGGCAGGTATCACCGTGTAGGGAGTGCAGGAAGAAATGGAGGCGACGCGAGAAGGTGGAAGGAGGAAACAATAAAGACGTGATAGCCGGGAAGGAGAGGATGGAGAGTGGCGTCAGGGCGACGAGGGAGAGCGGGATGCCGAGCTGCGGAGAGGAGCCAAAAAAAAAAATCGAGGCGGTTGTGTCCCTATGGGGCAGGCAGAAGCAAGAGATGAAGGGAGACGAAAAAAATCGGTGCAAGCGGCAGGAAAATTAGCCCCGCCCTGTCGCGGCGTGCTCTAGAGCATGGCAATTAGCTCGTTCTGGCGGACTTGTGAAAGGGAGGGGAGGGGGGAGGCATTGGGAGGGTGAGAAAGACGGGGCAGGGCTCCAGAAACACGGGACGTACGCGACTCTACAGGCAGAGAATAGGATTGAACGAGAGTCAGTCGCCGGCTTTCTGACAGATGAAAGAGAGGGGATGGCGCCTCGCTGGAGCGTGGGGAGACTTGGAAAAAATCCATACTTGCACACCGGATCACGGCTTCATAAAGGGATAGAGGCTCGGCCTTTACTCTAGAGAAAAGAATCGGAAAAGAGGCTAGAGTCCTCCAAAAGAGGATGGCAAAGACCGTGGCGGGCGGCGTTAAGGTCGATTGGAACGGGGCGAAAGGCGGAAAAAAAGGGGGGAAAACTAGGGGAAAGAAACAGAAATGGGCGGACCCGAACTCGGTCTGTGAAAAAAAAAAAGTAGGAAGTGGTGTCGTTCCTGCGGTTGGGGTGTCCTCGAAGAGGGTCCATGGAGGAAGGATGAGGGAATTGGTAAGCCTCTTGGGCGGGAATGGACGGAACGGAGTGACCAAACATTGAGAAGTATGGCCCAGAAGGGACGTGCGTCACGGTCAGTGGGGGGGGGGGAAGGGAAAAAAGCCTGGGCGGGGGGATCAGTGGAGAAAAAGACAAAACAGCAGACACGGGGGGGGTGTGAAGCGAAAACGATGTGAGTGTGGCGGGGAAAAGAGGGAAGAAGGGGGGCAGTTAATCACGTGGGGAGGGAACGGGACGGAGTCTTAGAAGAGTTTAAAACTGCAAAGCGGGCACGGGGGAGAACACAGGAGAAATCAGCCAGGGCGGGCCGGCTCAGCAAAGGAGGCGCGGAGCATTAGGAAGGAAAACAAGGAAGAGCTAATGTTGAGGGAGGAAAAGGAAAGGGGAACGGGCCGGGACAATTATAATAATAATTGAAAACGGGAGGCAGGGTTATCAATAGCTGGTATGCGCGGAAAGGAAGGCTAAGGAACAAGCATCCTAACAAGGGAGCCAAGAAAAGAAAAAGGGAAACCGCGCGAGAGAGAGGAAGTGAGCAATTTTGGGTATGTAGGGAAAGTAATGGAGGAGAGCGGGGGGAGGGAATTCAAAAGGTGAGACTGCCAGCCGGGAAAAGAGTCGCAAGAAAAGGAAATGTACGCAGAGGGGAGCATCAACAAGTCGGGAAACCACGAAGACAGAACAGACAGCAAAGGGCTAAGGCGCGTAAACTATGAAAACGAGATGACAGACGAGACTCAGGAAAAATCAACAA
>Ga0179593_1470617_pt1 | contig 22370 bp, 20 predicted proteins | sample CZODoug2_1_08_16_FD_185931 | JGI IMG/M metagenome (GOLD analysis project Ga0179593, IMG submission 185931) | Vadose zone soil fungal communities from Angelo Coast Range Reserve, California, USA - CZODoug2_1_08_16fungal (PacBio error correction) | ecosystem: Environmental > Terrestrial > Soil >...
ACTTACGAGGACAAAAAAAATTCATAAAACATTCAATAAGTCATGTCCGAGGTCGCCTCTTCAGAGAGGGGAGAGTCATTGGAGAGGTGGTCAGAAGCTCGAATACAAGTAGTCGGAGGAGGGGAGAGCGCGTGCTTAGAAACTCCTGATGAACTGAAGAAGGGCCGGAGGTGCGCTCTTGTCCACCTTACAGGAACAGACTTTAGGGGCGGCAGACAACCAGGGGAGGAGACTCTACTCGATTGTCACCGAAAAAGGGGTTGAGGGGCGAACGGGGAAGCACTGCAGCCCTACTAACAATGCGAAATTCCCGAGTAGAAAAAAGACCAGAGTAGAATGAGCCAGCCGCACGGGAGCACCATGCAGCCATATAGAAGGTAAATTCATCGTCAAGGAGGGAGAGCTCGGAGGTTCCAGGCGTGAGAAAAAGACTCGGCGCACATCCTTGTAAAGGGGACGGGCAGATGACGGGAACTGAGATTGGACAAGCCTTTGTTAAGAAAAACAGATCGTAAGCGGGAAGTGAGCAGATAGTCTCGGGGGGCAGAGGACCTTGCACGACGATCTCGCGACTGCGGCAGGGGTTGAACTGGAGGATTAAGGTAGATCGGGAGGTACAACACCTCGACGTTGCAGGAAGGGAAAGAATCTTAAGCACTTAACAAAAACCGGGGAGGAGGGAAAAGGGAGAAGGGGATAGACTACCAAGGGCAATACGTCGAGGGTGGGGGAAGGGGGGGGGGATACTAAGCCTCGACAGGCAGAGCTGACACAGCGAAAATTAGTCGAGATCGGACGTGGAACTGCAAGGAACTTGCCGGAAGGAATACTCCACGCGAAGAATGTTAAAACCTCTTCACTAATAATGACTAGGTCGCATAAAAGGGAGAAAAAAAAGATGGAGTGGTCGCGGGATAGGTCTGAAGCTGACGATGAAGTAACATAGAATCGCAATGGTCAACAGGACAGCATGGCGAAGTACTCAGGGGAAGGAGATTGAAGAGGTGGGCACATCACCATACCGGGGAGGGGGGAATTTGCGTCAAACCAGTAGAGACCGAAATATCAAATTCGTGGATCACATCGGGAGGAAAGAACGTAACGGGTCAAAGGGGGGGAAGATCGGAAGAAGGAGGAAAGGGGTACAAAAAGCGTGAAACGCGAAGGTCGTACTTTCTGTCACACTCGCGCTCGATCCTAAGAGGAGTATAGCAACGTACACAGCAAGAAGAGGAGCGACTCGTCCGAAAGATTCTACATCTTGCCAATGAGGCGGTGTCGAGATAGGTGAGAGCAGCTATTAGATAGAAGGGCGGGCTCGGGCCTAAGAAGAGGCGGCTCGGCGATTATCGTGGTAACGAGGAAAAATAGCACTCAGGAAGAGCAGACGCGAGGACGCCGTTCGAGAGAACAAGCTTGAAGGAACAACGAGAAGTTATGCGTGGAGAAAGGAAGCGTGCACCTTCCCGAAGATTCCTCCCTAAGAAGAGGAATAACGATCACTCAACACGCCGAAAAGAAAGTGAGCTTCACCGATCTCAATTGCTAGCACATTACTATTACTTTTCAAAGAGAGTGAAACCCCGAGCGGGAATGAAAGGAACTACGAAGGGTTCTAGAAATTGTCCTGTGGTCCAGGGTTTGGGGGTTGGAAGACGTCGGTCACTGAAAAGGGTACGTCAGCTGTGATGTCGGAGAGAAGCTGGTGTCCGTGAGGTCGTGGGACGCGGTCTATAGTTCCCGAGGATAAGTAGAGGTGGAGAGATTCGTGCTTTGAAGGGAAGGATTTTGAGGCACCCAACGAAGATGGAAGCCCGGTAAGTTAGAGGGGGGGTTCGTGACCGGGAGGGTATAGTGCAAAGGCTATAAGAACGTAAGGGGAGAAGCTGCCGTGGACGGGGCAAAGACTTTCTGGGAGACTCGTAGGTAGCTCCAGGAACGACGCGCGATCGAAGAAGAAATAGGGGACAGTTACGTCGCCTATCAGGTAACCCGATTCTATCGAAAGGACGGACTATCAGAACTCGATCAATTGCAGCATCTTGATTAAATGTATTACCGCTTAAGAACTAGCAAACCGGACGTGGCCACTTTGGAAGGGGGGAAAGAGCCCGACGTCCCAGAGTGTGCGAGAATAAGTTGTCACGAAGGAGGCTCAGGGGTCGAACGCGGGCACGAAAGAATCATGCGGATGTAGGGAAAAGCGCGCGGGAAAAACCGGGAAGAAGGAAACTAAGTCAAAAGCAATCTCGACTCGCCAGTTACCAGGATCAAATCGCGCAGATGCGAGTCGAAGCTGGGGAAGTCAGGGGGCGAAGTGTACATGGAAAAAGCCCACAAAAAAAAACCCCCCCCCGTGGTCGCGGGAATAATGTCGAGCAGAGAAGAAGACGAACGAGTAAAAAGGCCTCAATGAGGGACATTAGCCCGACGTCGCCATAGGGGGAAGTGGGATCCCTTTCGGTCTAAATGAAGATGGCAGTAGGAATGGCGCTTCACCCACTTCGAACTGTCGGCAGAACGGAAAGAAGACTCTAGCACCAGCTTATAGAGGAGTTCCGTCGCTGAAATTAAAAGCACGGGAGAAGAGCGGAATATGTCTTAGCTAGGGCTGGTCCGACGGGATATTCGAATCGGGCGGAAGCCCTGCGCGAGGCCTTCAAAGAAACAGAACTAAATCTCGTAGTCAAGAGAAGAATGGCTGGTTGGTACCACGTAAAAGAGCAAGGAGTCGGAATCCAGGCTGGTTCGGGCCAAAACTTGAACAGAAGTCAAGAAGTAGGGAAACCGGTAGGGGAGAACAGGAGGGAAAAAAGCCGATTTAAGTGCGGTCAGCAGAAGAGGTGACGCTCTTCTAGAAAGGGTAAAAACAGGGAGCAAACTGTCTGGGCGAAAGGGGGGAAAGTTTCTGTCTCCTCTCCATGGGACCAAAACCTGGATTCTAGGGTAGTGTCCCCGCCCTTGAAAAGGGCCAGCACGCAGAACTTCCGGGAGTCCTCTGGCGCACCTTGCCGGAGCAGGTCAAGAAAGACCTCTGGCGCTAAGGGAATGTCGGCCGCGGGTCGAACGGCAGGATAGGGACGTTCCCGGACTTCTTCGGGATTCACGTGCACAGTCATCTAAGAAGAAGAGAAAACCGTGCGCAAAGAAAGGGGAGCGGCACTTAATCAAGAGGAAAAATGAGCACAGGTAAGATCGTCACCACGTCGTAAAAGGTACCAGAGACGCGGGTTACGAGAGAAAACAAGGAAAATCGGAAGGCACGTATCCGCTAAAAAGCGCATGTACGGTTCATTTTTAATAATAAGGAGCGACGGCACGGAAACTAGGAGCAAGATCGTCCAACGCGGGGAAAAGAGAACCGTATAGGCGCGAGGGGGGTCAGACTAGACAGAACTGACTAAGTCTGCAGAGGAAGGGGGTGGGCGAAGGCTAACTTCTAGAAAAAAACGGCGCTAAAAAAACAGAAAAGGTACACCCAAAAAAAAGAAGAGAAACGATCCCGTTGCAATTAGACGCGAACCGGAACCCTATCAACAATCTGAAAGCGCCGGATGCAAAGTGGGAACACAGAAAGCATGCTCAGATCACAGAGGGGCGGCAAACTAAGCGCTCTCAAGGGGAACAAAAAAAGATTGATGTACGCGGACAAAACGAAACGTGCTTGAGACTCGAGACAGCTACGCTAAAATCTAATGTATACATGCTACCCGTCTCTGGGCAGGAAGTAAAAGGACGGTCCGATCGAGACTACGGTGCAAGGCGTCGGTTCCCGTGCAAAAAAAATTGAGCAATGGTAAAGTGGGGGGCACCCCAAAAAAAAGGGGAAAAAGGCATGGACGTCTAACTCTCGGAAAACGACATAATGCGAAAGACCCGATGCCTTCTGATTCGAGGAAAGCGCTCCAGATATCTGGGGACTTGCCGTAGGAAAGGGAAAGAGGCTGGCTACAGGCTCTGATCGAAGAAAGTCTTAGAAGGAAGTGGATCATTGCAAAGGCGTCCCATATTTCGAAGAGGACATACTCGGAATACGGAAGGGAAAAGAAACGCGCATAACCTCCCCGTAAGTGTTCACAAGCGTCCTCATAAAAAGGCTCTACTCTACACAAAGGAAGATTCAATTCTCGAACAGAGAAAGTCTAAAGGCAGCGTTGCCGCCTGGAGGGGCGAGTAGCTCGGTGGAGGGGGTTCAACGTCGCGGAAAAAACAGGGGGAAGAAAAGTTGTGATCACTTCAGTGACTCAGAAAACATGTATAGAGGGACAAAGCAGCAGGGCGCGAAGAAAGGGCTCTGCGAGTCCGGGGTCTCTTGCAACTTAACCGGGGGTAACTCGTGCTACTTCTCTAGGGACCTTGCGCTGGATCTATATGTCGTGCAGAAAAGAGCAATCGGTGTCTTCTGGGGAAAGGGAAACTTCTCGGAACTCTCGAAGGGGAAAAGCCGCTTGCTAGAGCTCTGAACAAGAGAAAAAAAGGGGGAGGAAGAGAGATATAATGCAGGGGCTAAGAAAGATAGGTCAAAAGTAGCGGAGAAGTCGACCAAGACCACTACGACACCGAGAGAAAGAGTGCTCCCGATCGCGCGAGAAGGAAAGAAGACGACTTCCGCCCGAGTTGGAAGTTACGGAGTAAACGGGGGGAAAGCCTTCGAGAAAAAGAAAAGAATAGCTCCCCTGCTGGGGGAAAGGGAAGTTTCGATCACCGGAACGTGAAGCAAACACAATGTTAAAAAAGGAGACGCGTCCGCTCAATGGAAACAGCGACTACATGCCTAAGAGCCTGTCGCAGAACGCGGGAAACTAGGTGCATCGAATGGGACGTGGAGGGAAATAATAATCCAGGTGACGGGACGCGTAAGGGGGTGAACCGCACTTAGAATCGCAAAGAATCGGGTGACGTGAAAAAAAGAAAGAAAAAAAAAGAACACGTCGTCGCCCGGACTGGGGAAAAAAAAATGTGTCAAGCGAAAAGAGTCTACGGATGGCTACGAGACGGGGGGTCGCCCTCTATCAACAAAAGGCCTCCGACTGCCGAAGAGGGAGAGAGGGAGAGACGAAGCTCTAAACCGTGGTCCGGCCCGGGACGATCTGGGTTCGGGAAAGGCAGGAACGGCCAGCAGAAGCAAGCGACAGGCCAAAAAAAGCTGGAAAAGGTAACCAAAAGACAACCGGGAGGGAGACCTGAGTCGGTGACCCAGCGTACAACCAGCGAAAGTGTACGAGCACTGAAGGAAAGCGGAGCGAGAAAATGGAGGGGAGTCAACGGCACGTCGACGGGGAGATTCTGAGACTACACCAAGAAAAATCAGATCGGCGCGTAGACCAGCTTGATTCGGATGAAGCGGGGGGGAGGGGGAGGTCACGAGGAGCTTACTCGCGCTCGGGTTGCGTAAAAAAACGTGGGGGAAATATTTGCAAACGCGACGGGGGCCTGGGTGGATAGCTCAGGGATCAGGGAAAAAAGGAGATGCCTCAACTTCAGGTCGTAATGAGCGCCCCATCGGGAGCAGAGACCTCAGAGGCGTCAACGGAGGGGGGGCTCTCGTCATCTACACGTCAAAGGACGAAGGGGAGTTCGATAGGAGCGTCAAATTAACCGGAGAAAATGAAAAAGAACTGGATACGTGGCCTTCCGATCGATCGGGTTCAAAAAAGTCAAGAGGAAAGGGGATAGGGAGTACGACTTGTGAAAAAAGAAGACATTTGCTCAGAATGACCTCGGGGGAGGGAAAAGAAGGGCACAAGGTGTCGTGGGTCGCACGGGAGTCCATCGAAGAGAATTAAGTTGCAGAAGAAAGAAGGGACCGAGCTCCTTATCGAACCCAGAGAGGGGCTGTCACAGGGGAGAAACAATCGTAAAAGACAAGAGATACGGACAAAAAGGGGATCAGTAAGGAAAGCAAAAGTTGGCCGAAACGCCGGCCATTGGTTAGGGTCAATGGATGCCAGGCCCGTGCACGCAAAGCAAAAAAAAAGGGGTCAAATACGCGAGACATACAGTCCGAGCGCCCATCAGTGTCCAGGGCAGAATAAGAAAAAAAATGCGACTAAGACGAATGCAAAAAGCAGGAGGCTTGAAAAGAGGGCATTTTAAAACGCCGGGCTCCCCCTCGTCGCGGGTAAAGAAGTTCTGCAGGCTGAAAGTCTGTGGGACCGGAAAGGGGGGGGGGGCAGGGGCCACGGGCAGGATAGGGGTAATTTCACCAAACAGACCTAGGGAATGAAGGGGGAAGGAAGCGAGCTATGTCCCAGACGGACGACTCCCGAAGAAAGAGAAAAGGAGGAGCCGGTGGTTGAGAAGCCAGAGGAAGGTTAGGATCGGAAGACAGCGGCATGAAAGCGGGGCATGATATAGAGGGTATTACGAGGTACGAAATCTCAAAGAAAAAGTGTAGAGAGTCAGTCGTTACGAGCATGAGGACTCCAGGAGAGGGGAACGCATGCGAAGGTCAGGGGATCAGAAATCATTTGCGGAACTCCTTTTAAGCTTTCTTATTAGGGGGCTTAAAAGTCCGTACACCGTCACGGGAAAAGGAGGCAGTTGTCACCTTAAAAGAAAAAACCTTGAGGCTAAGGTCCTAAGAACCATTCGTTCAAGGGGGAGAAAATGAATGTACGTAGTCGGGATGGGAAGTCGGTCAGAGGAAGAGAAGGAAGGGGAATTCACCAATAAAGGTAAAGGGTCGTTCTGAAAGGGGGGGAGGAAGGGGGCCCGCGTCTACCGAGCCGGCGAAAGTCGAAAGACGCTCAAGAGACGCGCTGCATGCGCGAAAAAGTGCCAGAAACTGTGTAAGGGATCTGTGCAGGGTCGATAAAAGCCCCGATGTAGCAGATGCCCGACGTCAATAAAAGAGGGTCACAGGGGCGTTCTAAAAGGGGAAAAATCGGGGGAAAGAGGTGCTACTAGTCTAAACGATAAGAACGCGCGCGCCATTACTGCGGCATAAGAAAAAACAATGACTCCCAGAACGTCAAGGAAGCGAGGGGGGGAGAGAGACGCTCTGCACGAGATCGAAAAAAAGAAAGAGAATTCCGATGCGCAGGAAAAAGGAGGCGTTTTTTGAAAAAAGTATCGGCCATCAAAAGGTAAAAAGCCGCTGCTTAACTCGGAAGAAGGATACAAGTGGGAACGAATAAGAAAGGGCGAGAACGCGAGGAAGACAAAAATTAAAGGAAAGGACGTGAAGGCCACGGAAGATCGGGAGAAACTCGTGCCGGACGCTTTCAGTTGAAGGGGAGTGTCGACCGCTTTCGACAAGGGTCGTCCGTGCGAAGACCTTGTATAAGAGGGTAACGTGTCGGGACGTGTCGTGTGGGATAAGATGCGGTACTGTCTGCCGCGAGGCGCGCCGTCTTAGCCACCCGAGAAAATCAAAGAGAGGAGGTGATAGAAAAAGGGGTTACGCGAAGGGACATCGTACTATCTGGCAGCGCCGTAGGTAGCCGGGCTCGACGAGCCGGCCCCGAGGGGGAGGGCACGACGCCCTCGAAGAAAAGGGGGAACGCGCTGAAATAGAGAAGCTGCTCTTACCCGAGTCGAACAACAGGGGATCGGGCGCGAGGTCGGGAAAAAAGGTTCAATCTGAGTCTTCAAATGTAAGGGTAGTTTTAAGAAGCGAGACTCATCTGCTAGTAGCACCGCGTCGCAGACGACCTAAAGGTGAGGGGGAGGGAACTGAGTGCGCAAGGGTGGACCACAATGGAAAAACCGGGAGGTACCGGCTAGGCACCCCGTCTTCGAGAGATACGGCTAGGAGAAAGCCTGGAAGGTGTTAGCTCTACGGGGCATTAAAGTAACCGCGACGTGCTTGCCCTTCCAGGAAGGAACGAAAGGAAGAATTCGTCCCCGACATGCGAAACGGTGAAAAAAATCAACGAATAAAGCGGTACGGTGAACATCGTCAGAGATTCGGCGAGGGGGCCAGATACCCAAGTCCAAAGGAAATAACGGGAGGCAATCGCGCATTCGTTACGGGGGGATTTCAAGACATGGGGTCGACCAGTTACTGGAATCGATTGTAGCGGAAGCCGTGAGGAAATCATCACGAAGGAACTAGCGACTGGTCTCTGTGAATAGTGCTGTCGCGGTAAAACGGAGCGTACCCTCGAGTAGGTGAAAGGCGAGAGAAGAGCTCATCTCGCTCACAAAGGGAGAGGGAAAATAAAAGAGAATAAAGAGGGCCAACAAATCAGTTCACTCGGAGGGGGGTGGAAGAAACTCTAATCAAGACTAGCTGAGAACTCTTCGTAGAGATCGTGGGAAGAGAAAGCGAGGCAGAGTAACACTGAAGATTCAGAAAGGGGGAGTAACAAGGAAAAACATAGTCAAAAAAAGAGAGAAGGAACAAGACAAGGATTCTAAAGTATGGGTAAGTACTGGGACAGAGATAGAAAAAGAAGGGATGGTAAGTACCCGCGATAGGGAGGGGGGGGGAGAAAGGTAGCATGGCAGGTACTCATCTTTGCATCGCGGGTTGGCCAGAAAAAGACGCGGGCGGCAATTTAGTACGAAAAAAACCGACGTATTGATCACCGAAATAAGTCAGAATACGATAACGGGGGCACAGGATAACAGTACTACCAGGGGACAACTCCGGATCAGGATTCGGAAGGTCACGGCTACTCGCTGATCCCGCTAGAGGGAGCTCGGAAAACCACCCTTATCATTAAAAGCGAAGCTTAAGAGGAAAAAGCTGGCAAAGGTGCGACGGTGGGTCGAAGAGGGAAGGGAATAGGACATCTGAGCGAAGAGGAAGGCGGACGGCCCTCTCTCGATCAAGGAAAGGGTCGTGTCGACGTCTGGCCTATCAAAGAGCGGGCCGCTCGAGTAAGCAAGGAGGAAAAAGGAGAGAAAATTCAAGAGTGAGGGCTCGGGATAGATGAAGTATACCGCAACGTAAATCACGCCCAACACGACAGAGAAGGAACTTAACCGATCAAGAAGGAATGCGACAAGGACATGAGAGGGAATAGCCGTAAAAGAAGCGAGACGAAGATCTAGGACTGGGAAGCAATACGCGAGGGACAAGAGGACGGCACATTTCGAAAAGATGAAGGAGCACGGGGAAATTAAAAAAAGCAGGGGAAACGAGGTAGTAAGAGAGGCTTTACCGCGTAGACGAGAAGGTGGAGCACCAACGCCGCCATTGGGGCACGGACTACTGTCGGACTGTCCGGAATGGTCTCTTAAAAAGCCAGAATGTACAGTTATCACTAAAGTGCCGGGTAGACGGCTTGCCGCCTCTGACGTGAGTCGCAGAGGGAGGACGAGAGCGTCCTCCGAAGTTAGTACAGCGTGCAAACAGGGCATAGAAAACGAGGGTACCGCGAGGTCGTCAAGGGGACGCAGAAAAGACTGGAAGGAGAAAAAGATGCAGTCGCCAAGAAGAATTTTGACTGGAAATAGCAAAGCTCGCGGTAAGGGGGGAGGACAGCGGAGCTTGGGGGAGAACCGAGGATCTGGTTCAAGGGCGGAAAGTACGCACAACAAAACCTTAATCCAGGGGCGAAGAAACAAAGACGAGGGAAAACGCGTTACTTCTCCGACGCACCGAAAATCGACTACCAGCTACATCAAAGAAATGGGGGAACTCGAGTCAAAGGGGGAATTCAATAGGCAGTGCTTTACACTCACCTTGGAGTCGTTGATTATAAGGGGGAGAGAAAAACCATAAGAAGAACGCGTACCAGAAGGGAAAGCAAATCCGATAGAGGTAACCCTGAAGGCTCAGGGAGGCGGAGTACAGGGACTATAATCGAATCGAACGAGTGCAGCCAAAGACTGAGAAAGGTCACCTCGGAGGCCGCTATCACTCTTCATAGTAAAGGCTCAGCAAAAAACTGCCTAGAGAGATGGGAGCGGGTAATATTCACGTTCTTCTTCAAGAACCTTGAACAGATCGAAATCTAAGTAAGACTTGAAGTAAGGATCAGCGCGAAGTCGAGGCTCTGATCCATCATAGTTGAAAGGGGGGAAAACGCAAGGCCCCTCTCCCCGAGGAGGGAAGAAAAGCTGTCTCCCAAGAACTTGATAAAGCCTAGGCTAGTGGTGGACATCTAAAGGGGAGAGGCGTGGAACCTGACGGGTTAAGCGGCGCGAAAAAAAGCTCTTCGGAGGGATAAGAGGAAAGGAAGGCTGCAAATGGAGCGCGTACTGTAAACATGGAGAAGGGCTTATTGGAAAGCCTGATCGGCGGTAGTGCAAAAGACGTAAAAGAAAAAAGTGGAACAGTAGAAGCACGACCGGCGTAAACAAGCTGACCCGGTTGCGCATTCAGGTCCCGCCAAATCGTCGATAACTCAGAGGGACCTCTTGTCTACCAAAAGACATGGTTCGTTGAGACGGATATCTGGTCCTAATTCTGAAAAGCAGTCGCCGATCAAAACAGTGCGCCCGAAAAGTGACGTCTTAAAATTCTAGAGTCATAAAAAGAGGAAAAAAGGAGGAAAATAAAATCAGCGAAAAACCGTAAATGACAAGGGCCAAGTCCACGGGATGGCTAAAAGGGCCCGGGCGAATCAGCAAAGAAAAAGAAGGAGATGGGAAAGGGGGTTGAGAGTGAGGGTCGAGCCAGGATACTTCCGGAGACGACGATGACGACGGACAAATCCAGTTGAAAAGGAAAGAGGAAGGGAGGATGCGTCGACTCCTCGCCGAAAAGAATGAGCTGCAGAGCCAGGGGGGGGCGAAGTATGAAGTACTACCTTCACTCAGATCATCTCGACTCTTCTTTCAAGGCGACGAACGCTAAAACCGTCCATTCTTACGGGGACATTTCCTCTAAAAAAAAAACAGGGACCGATAAGAAATCAAGAGACAGCGCTCCAAAGCACTAAGGTGATTGATTAGCAACACAACAACGACTTTCGTGTCAGCGACGAAGAAGACTCATCCCGCATAGGCTCGATGGACAAGAAGAAGAACGAAGGTCACAGCAGGACGGTTCCTCTACTCAGGGTGGAAATAGACGTTCCCGTGCCCGAGGGAGAAGGGCGCGGAAGGCAAGGCCTTTACCATAAGACAGAACGGCAAAAATCTCACTGGGCACTCGAAACAATCCTAGGGAGGAAGGCGCTGCTCCAGAAAGAGCATCCAAGGGGAGGTCTACTAAGGCGGAATACAAGAAAAATCTCTCAAGGAGGAGAAGTCGTATCTGTAGAAATTGAACGGAAGATGGTCACGGCGACGACGGGAAAGGGGGATCGATGAGACAAATCTAGATGATAGCTCAACGAATGTAAAAAAAAGAGGCAATCGCGGTCCTAGGGGCAACTCAGGAGAAAAAACCTTCGCCATAGAGTCATGACGTGCAATCGGTAGATAACCGGGGGGGGAGGACGGCAGAGTGCCGACACGTCTTCTCTGTAAACAGTGGAGAAGACGCGCGCGGGGAAAGGCGGGGGGTTCAGACACTTTCGGGGGGGGGAAAGTCAAACCCGGTAGCTGCAAAGAACCGCAGTCAGGGGGAGGACCTGTACTCTACTTAGGATCTCAGCGGATGAAAACGAAAATGCGAGCTCCGAGAGCTAACGCGCTTCAGGAGCTCTCTCGAAGGCAAAACGGCGTCAGTCGCGTGGAGAGGGGACGGGGAAGGGAAGTTCTCGGAACGTCGAGGGGAATGGAGAAGAACTCTGCTAGAAGAAAATAACACAAGACGAGTATTAGGAAGAGATAGAAGCTTCCTCCAGGAGAAGGGGAAGTCAGACACTAAGACGAAACAGTCGCTGCGAACGGAAAAGCAAGAGGGGGACTAAATCGACGAAGATAGAAGACCGGTTGGATGGCGTTTTCCCGGTTTCATTCGAGCATCCTATCAGGGAGGCGCTCCCCTTAAGACTGGAGGGGGAGAGGAAAACGTTTTAGGAGTCACCTGGGGGTAATTGAAGGAAGCCCAAGATGGTAAGAAAGCTACCGAGCTTAGGAACTCGAAACTATCGAGACGGAATGCCCGTCGGCAGGGTGAAGATAGAGGTCGCGAATTGCGCGAAGTCATAGGTGCAGATAGAAAAAACATGTGAACGATACGCACTCCTCAAGGGGGGACCTCACTTGCATTCTCTCCCCTAATCTATGGATGCCGGGAAAGTAGTAGATCCGGGGCAAAAAGCACTGGGCGGCTCGGTACAGATTGGAAAGAAAAAAGGTGACAAGCTCCACTAATGTCAGAAGCTGGAAATAGTTTATAGAATCAGAAGGAAAAACTGAAGCACGGGACGGCCCTCTATATGATCGAAAAGCTACATGAAGGAAAGGGGCCGGACCGTTACGAGAGGAGTCGCAGGAAGCTGAGCCAAAAAATGACAGCCGAAAGAGAGAACACCGGGGGTGTATGACCTAAGAGAGAAATATGTAGAGGATCCGTTCAAGGTGGGACCCTTCTGAAGCAATGTAGGCTGAGCAATTAAGAAACAGCTATTCGATTTGCTGGAAAGGTACCTTCGCGATAAAAAGGATTCGTTTGCTCAAAAACCTATTATCGAGAACGCGAAGTCAGCCTGCGGATGCGGGGTCTTGAGGGGAACGCGGGGGTGGAGGGAAGGGAAGGATAATGTAGCCGGCATGCAGAACCGGTCGAAGTCGAAGATGGCCGACCGGCGGAGGAAGAGAGGGGAAAAGGAGAGGATCGACGTAGACTTCAGAAGGGCGCGGGCATAACTTCATTTAAGGTGGGGCTAGGTCTGAAGGACAACAAGATCCGGGGACTGCAGGAAAGGTGGGAGGCACATCTCCAGATGCGACGTCTAAGAGGACCGATCAGGAAAGCAACGGCATGTCTAAGAGGAATAACAAGTGAAAGTAAAAAAACTCCATGACATCGTATGAGGGCAACTAGTATGGCTGGTAAAATGGAAGGAGCCTTGGTGCTCCTTCAGGGAAAATAGAGGAAAGGACCCCATGGGGAGGGAGGAAACGTGATCTCAGCGACTCTCAGGTAATGTGCAGTCGGAACCTGAAAGCCTGTAATCGGAGAAACCTATCGGCCAGTTAGTACGCCGGGGGGCAGAAACGGTGGGAAACGGTAATCTGGGGGGGGATTGGCAAGGAATCCTCTCAAGGGGGGAGGACGCCAGGGAAGCCGTGGTTATTGTGGGGACAATGGAAGTGTCCAGCCCAAGAGATAAGGATGGTCCAGGGTAGAGGAAGAAAAAGAGAGGAGAATCATTGTTATGAGGGGATGGAGGACCGAGCAGGATACTAAAGAGCAAAGGCAGAAAGAGCTAGAGATGAGAAAAGAACGAGGGGGCGGGTCCAAGGGAGAACTAATACTGTGCGCTTGAAAAAATAAAATGCATGAGGATTCAGGATGGGGGAAGACCCCTTTGGAATTCAAGGGAATAGGGGAGATTGGCAGGGTCCCAAATCAACCTTATGAAAGAGCTAGAGATAGGGGGAGGGAACAGGGTGATGGAACTTCGCGGCATTTCTCAGTAGCTAGAATGCTCTATCACTTCTGGAAAGAAGCTCGAAGAAGGCGACGAGGTCGAAAGAGAAGAGGAGGCGCTCGAACTGATATGAATAGGTAAGAAGTCTCGAAGCGTCAGAAAGGGGGAGGAAACAATGGGGTGCATGCCAAAAAGGAGTTCCCATGATAGGCGAGAGGCGGGAAAAGGCATGCCAAATAGCTCAGCATTTGCGTCAACTACGGGAAAAAGGTGTTTCTTCTGTGCTGAAGGGCGCGACCGCAGGATCCCCAAAAAACTCGAGGAGGGGTCCCTGCAACGAGAAAGGGAAAGTCTAAGTCCACTCTCAGGGAGGGGAGGGAATGGAAGACCTGGATGGGTAGAAATAGAGTGATCTTGGCGGAACGGAAAAAAGAGCGCAAAGTTCACAGAGAGGGGTGAGAAACCGGCCCTTTCAGTCGGATGGATGCGCGTCTTTGAACCTTCGACCAAAGCGAAGGCGAAAAAGTAAGGACCGCGCAACGAGAGACAAATCGCAGCAGCCTGAATAGGAAGGAAGGACAGTTGCTCACGGGGGAGGTCAGAGGCTAGACGACTCAGTCGCATTGGGTGTGGGAGCGACGGAGAAGTACACCTCGGTGAATCTGTACGGGGGCAGATCGGAGACGTACTCTTTCGATGAAAAAGATGCACAAGAAAAAGCTTACAAAAGAGAAGAAGAGAGATGCAACAGAAATCTTACACCTCAAGGGGATACGGTGTAACGAGCTGAGGGTCTCGAGAACAAAAAAAGTGCAGAACGAAGCAGCCAGGTGATCCACATGGCTGGTGGGGGGAAGAAACGGCTCGGACCACCGAAGAGGGGGAGTAAGAACGCTAGGAAACTCGGACGGCAATCAAGCCAATGAACGAGCTTCGAGAAACGTCATCGGACGTAGAAAGAACGACGCTAAAACCGGGCAGGAAGAAGAGGTCGGTCGGGGACGCTTTCGTGTGGGGGGGGGGGCTGGGGTTAGGTGAAAGAACCAACCGGGTAACCGTAATAAAAGGAAGTGGAAACAACAGGGAAGAGGGTGAAGCGTTCCTGGAACAGTTCAGTGGGGGGGGAGAAGGGAGTGCGGGGAAGGGAGGGACCTCCGTACTAAAAAAGCACAGAAAGCGTCACTTGATCAGGAGGGAGAGAGAGGAGGTAATCGAGCTGAAGAAGATCTTCGTGATCTGCTAGAGCCAAGCAAGGCTCATAAGAAGAGGACAGGGGAGCAGGAGGCAGAAGATAGAAAGACTTGCGATTCCCTATGGGGAACTTTCTGACATGTGAAGGTGAGTAACTGACCCGTCGATCAAATTGGGAAGGGAAGTTAGGGGGTGAAACTAGCGCGACTGAAAAAACTAGTCGAATGAGAGAGGGGAAGGCAGAACGACAGTCGAATGCCGCGTGCGCTAGTGGACCACAGGTAATAAGACATCTGGTAACAGCGCGACCGCAAGTTAAGTTACTCCGTTCGATGTGGGGACCGGGGAGTGGCGTCGCGGACGGGGGGGACATCACTATGTTTCTGAAAGCAAAGGCGAAAAGGGGGGGCCTCTGAAAGAGAAAGAGAGAACGAGAAGTACTTCGCCATTCAGAAAGGACGCCCTGAACAAAAGAAAAAAAGGTGACTTTCAAGAGTAAAGGAGGGCCGAGGTGGAACTCTAGAAAGGCAATCAGGAGATGAAAGGGGTAGGTCTACGGCGTCTCATGAGGCGAGGGTGTAGAATGTTCTAAAAGGATGGATAGGAGGGAGAAGCAAGCGGGAAAAAAAAAAAGGAAAGAAAGATGGAATCTACGAATTCTCTGGGGAAACGAGGCTGTCGATGAGATCTTAGCGGGGAAAACCCGAAACTTAGGCAGGTGAGAAACCCTAGTGATCGCTCAAAAGGGAAACAAGTAGGAGATGATAAATGATACGATGTCGAACTACAGAGCGACACTCTATGGGTGAGTGGTAAGGGATAAGAGCTGTACATACTCTCTGCACAGCGCAGCGAAGAGGAGGGGGAAAGGACTGCGGCGCAAAAAGTAAGAATACATGAAATCACTGGGGGAAAAGAACAATTACACAGGACCGAGGAAACGAGATCGATCTACCCATTATGCGACTAGTGAGGGGGTCGACGGAAAACCAAGGGCTCTAATCTTACGGGAAGGGACACGGCGGATCTTGGATGAAAGCGAATGCTAAGGGAACTCTGGGGGGGGGCACGGGAGACGAACAGGAACTGTCAAAAATTCGGAAACTGGAAAAAATCCTACTTATGGGAAATAGGGGAACGATCGAAGAATGGTGCTCAAGGAGTACAGGAGGGGATCTCAAAGAGAGAGAAATAAGGGAAGGGAGTCGGAGCGAGGGATAACTGAAGGCTCAGACTGACACAAAGACATGAGAAAGAGGGACCTTCTACTAGTTCGACATCTTAAGGAGAAGGCCGAATATCTGTGAGAACGAGAAGATGATGTCCGGAAAGGAGACAGGTTCAAACAAGGAGGAAGAACGAAAAAAGATGAGTCGGTCAAAGTCTGTCATAAAAAGGAATCACTGATGTCTCCAGAATGAAAAGGAGATTGAACGCCTTGGAAAAATAGAGGGGGGAGTTCAGCAAGTGTGGCTAAAGTATGCACCGAGGGCCTAAAAAAAGGCAGCCCTCCAGTAACCAACCTAAAGAAGGACTTACCTAGTCTCAAAAAAAGTGAGGAGACAAAACTATTAACGGTTCAAAGGGGGGGGGAAGCCCCCGTAACAAAGGATTAGAGGGAGAAGCCTTTAGGTGCGCATTCGTGCAACTCATGAAAGGAGGTCTCTGAAAGACGGAGGGGAGGCGCTTGCGAGAAACGTTGACCGGGGATGCTTGAGATCTTAGGAAGGGGACGGAGAATGGTAGGGCAAGAAGAGACCAGCATGGGGGAAATGAACGGAAATGCTCGGCGGGAGTGCAGAAAATCTTTCGCTGAAAAGCAGGGGGCGTTCGCGGAAAGTTACGGGAAGGGGATAGAAGGACGTCGGCCGTAACGTCTAAAGGAGCGGAGAGGAGGTCTCATCAGAGTACGCGGTAACGAAGAGTGCGACCTGATGAAAGAAGGAGAAAGAGGTGATAACGGAGATAGTAGGCGAACCCAATGAAAAAAAAGTGAGGATCCGCTGACGACATCGAAAAAGAGAGCGCACTTGGAAAAGGAGAGGCGCGACGTCGTAAAGAGAAGAATAAAGTGTAGGAGGGAATGTCGGTCGGCGCGGCAGAACCGAAATACTACACCGGGAAGGAGCACAACCGCTCTCTTGAAAACAGAAGGGAAAAGGCGTAAAAGCACCAGAAATCTCTAATAAAAAAGGGAAAAGGACTCGCTCAAGAAATGTAAAAGAAGGATGGGGGCGCTGCGCAGGGGAGGGGAATACAAGCGGACCGCGTGTGTCTGGGATGAGAGGGTAGAGACCGAAGCACATAAGAGACACGAGGGTACCGAAATTAGGGGAAGAAACAACCAAGAAGAGAATGAGGTGTAAACTGCCGAGGCAGGCAAGCGGAGATGAACCCGGCGACCACTGTGGAAAAGAAAGCAGACCGTAAAAAAGTATATAATGTATCCGTGAATGGACTAGAAGAGAGACGAAAGCGCATCGTTCTGTACGAGGCGGAAAAAGGTGCTAGTCGTCATCGAAGAAAGAAAGGGGGGTTGTGACATTAAGAACGGCGCTCTGAAGAGATAAAAACGAAAGAGGGCTGGTGGTGAAAAAAAAGGAAGATCTCCATAAGGGAAACAAAGGGAGACTCACCAGGAAGGGAAGGTCAGCCTGCATCATCTGGGACGGCAAAAGGAGGGCAGGAATCGGTAAAAACGAAGCGGCATCATAAAAGGACTCGGAGAAGGATCCTTCACTCAGGACAAGGAAGGGGATGAGCGCGTACCGGGCTTTCTCACGAAGGGACACATGAATGAGTAGGGCCTGCCCGCCGGCAATACAAAATACAAAACCAAGGCTCTGCCCCAAACAAAAAAAACAACAAAAAAAAGAAGACCAACAACAAGAAAAAATGTGAGCCTGATACTTCACACCGAACCGCTTACCTTCACATCGTAGTGAAGGGTCAAAGAAAAGAGTGACTATAGGAGTGATCCGGAAAAAAGGGGCGGAATACGGACTCCAGAGAGGGCCGAAGGCAAGGCAGAGAAAATGCTCAAAGATCAGGAGAAAAGGTCACTAGACGCTACAAGTAGGACAAGTAAAAGACCATTCCGCTGATTTCAGAAAGAAAAAAGAGAGAAAGCGAACACTAATCCGCTGCAGGTAGCGCGTAGACTGTTCGAGAAACTGAAAAGGGGGACAGACAAGAACTACGAGGCTCTGACTGAAGGACAACGCCAGTTACCGGAGCCAAAAGTAAGAAGTATCGAAAATAGAAATGAGAGAAGGGAACAGGGGGGAGGAACAGTAAGAAAGGGGTCTATTCGTAGAAAGCTCAGAACATGCAGCTAGACGCCGTCCGGTGGAGACGAAGAGCTAAAAAAGGAAAGGCTAGGACATCTGAGCTTAACCCAAAAGGCCGATCAGAAAAAGAAAGAGGCTGCACGGCGCCTAAGGAAAAGAATGAGGGGGTTCTTGAGGAGGCAAAACCAAAAAAAATGTGCGCTGCGAGGAAAGACGAAGAAAGAGCCTTCGGGATCAGAAGAGTGGCCGAAAGGGTCAGACCGAAGAACGGATACGAGAAGCGGGGAGACGCGTCGGTGGGAAACGTTCCCTAGGGGTGAACCTGTTTTGTTGCGCGACTTGGATTCCTGGATGAGCGCTCTCGAGAAGCCATAGTTAAGCCCGGCAAGAAGTGACGGGAGTGGGGATTCTCTCGCTACCAATAGTAGGGGGGGAGGGGGATGTAATTGAGTTGCGGTAAAAATAAAGAGAACAGAAGTCAAGAAAGGGGCTTATGTTGTAGGAACAGGTCTGAATATTTCAAACAAGGGACTAAGAGCGTGCGAGAATTGAAAAAGGAAAAGCGGGAGGAAGGATCGAGGAAATGTGAAAAAAAGGGCGCGCTTCAAGAGGAAAGGGAGGATGACTGACACTTCGAAAAGAGAAGGGAAAAAGTCAAGGCAACAGAAAGAAGCTTATTTGAAGAAGATGGAGAGGGAGAGCTGGTAGGTCCAACGGCGCGAAGGAGAGGATGTGAACATCTGTTTTGGAACCTGGGTGTGTCTACCAATTTAAATCTCAGAAGAAATGGAGCTCCTCTTAGCCTTAGACTAATCATGAAGGTTAACCTTAGAAGGCCAACTAGGGGGGAGCTAAGAGGCATTGCTAAAGCGGCAAGGAGTTTCATGCTAAGCAAAAAGGAGTGCAGAGGAGTGGGATGTTCGTGTCAACTCTTGGAGTCTTAAAGATTAGAAATTGGAGGAAACTCTTCCGCAACAAGAAGAGAGGAATAAAATATATCGGAAGAGGATGAAGAAATATCCTAGGGGAGGGGAAAGCACTAACCAGCTGGAAAGACAGAAGTCATTTGACGAGGAAAAAGCTCCTCACAGGGAGGAGGAGGAACTAACGATTCGACGTCGCTAAGGGGTTAAGGTTCTCACCCTTGCAGAGCGCTGGACTATCGGACAGCAGTCAGGGACACCCTTCAGGGGAAGTTAACGTTTCTATCACCAAAGGGGGGGGAAAAGGAGCAAACAAAGGAAAAGGGCAAGCCCTCCGACGTGACCTCCAAGAGAAGAGCGACTCCGGAGAAACGGGAAAACTGTACGAAGCGAGCATTGCGCTAGTCTATGGGGCGACGGGTAGAGTAAAGCCCGGAAAGGGGAAGCGCTGAAAGCGATGGTGAGGGAAAACGGAAGGGGCGCGAGCCCATCAACGAGGGGATTCCATTCTGATCGGGAAAGACAAGTCGTCACGAAGGGGGCATATGGGGACTCCACTGGGGTTTCGCTCAAAAAGGGAGAGGGGGAGAAAAACGTAGTATGAAACTCCACAGGAAGCGACAGATACGGTAGCGCTCCGAACGCCTCAGCAAGGAAGCTGGGGGCCTTCACGGAAGCGGAAGGGGAAGAAGGGGTCAAGGCCACTGGGGCAAGTAGAGAGAACAAAGAATGCACTTGAACGAAAAGAACAAAAGCTAGGATTACTGAAAATGACTAACAAGGGGAGGCAAAAGATGGTGGAGAGCACGCGGAGAGGGTTAGACCTTCGGTGAAAAGAACAGCACGAGGAGGGGGGGCGTAATCAGACCCTAATCCGGAGGAAACAAGCTTTCATACCAGGAAAGGGATGTATCTTGTCCGGCTTTGATGTCGAAGTTAAAATTATGTCTCTGAATGCTAGGGTCAGTTGGAAAGAAGGGATAGAGGGGGAACTTGGGGAAAAGGAAGGTACGCGTAGTGACTCGAAGAGAGACAACTAACCCTTTCGCTGAGAAGAAGGAATAGTTATAGGACGGACTCAGAGGAGAAATAAGTCGAGGAGGGAAACGGGAGGGATCGGACATCGAAAGGGCTTTGATATGAAAGTTCTTAGTCAACATAAACGCTGTACAAAGGATCATACACTTAAGAGTGGAACGCAACCTATTCAGATAGGGGGAAAAGCGTCTAAGGGGATGAATTTAGAGGGAAAAAGTTACACGTGTGATCGAATAGGGGAATGGTCTCCTGAACAAGGAAAGGGACATCTTCCAGCTTGGGGAGGAAGTGGGATCCTGAATCGACGAGCAAGGGGTAGTAAAGCGCAGGGAACTTCGAGGAACGTCCCCTGAGCGGAATTTAGACACCAGTACTAGGTGAGGGAAAAAGTACGGTATGCTTTGACTTAAAGCCGAAAAAAGGTTCCGCGAGAACTTCCGGGATTGAGTCAATGAGTTGGACATGCAAGCCCTGGGGCAGGCAAGAATACATACGCAGTAAACGCTCAATACTTGGTGACGCCGAAGGAAAGCCTAGAGAGGAAGGAGAAAGAGCTTCAAGAGAGCTTAAATCGGAAAGTAAAAGACCTGTTCTCCACTAGGTCAGCGTGAACAGAATTTAAAAGGAGAGAAAAGTATGGGGTGAAAAAGGGATTCAAAGGTACCGCCTGAGAGGAAATCCCAACCAGCCCTATGCCAGGGAAGAGGGCCTCACGAGCCGTGACGGCATCGACGGAAAGTAGGATAAATAGGGAGGAGATAGAACCGTTCTGGAAGAACCGAGAAGACGAGAAAACTCGTGCAACTGCCTCAAGGCCAAAAAAAGAAATTAGGATTGAAAAAGGAACTTCGGGAAGACGCAAGGGAACGGGGAGAGGGGGACGCACGTCGTTTCCCATGGAAGAGAGAGAAAAGGTAGGCACCGCAGGAGACGTCGGACTGCATACCTAAGAGGGGGGGGAAACTAAAAGGGGTACGCAGTTCCAGAGGTTCGGCCTGCTGACCTGAAATCCAGAAAACCGCGTCGGGGGGGCACGCCCATGGGACGCCCGGAGAAGTAACAAAGCATGGAGAGCAAGGAGGCCGGAGAGTGTAACGATTGGAAAGGGATCTGGCCGTGGAGAATTGAAAGAAGGGACACTCGCGATGAAGCCTAGGGCCGGGGAAAAGGGTCTTTCGGGCTCGGATGGAAGAGCGGAAACAAAAAGAAAAACGCCGCATAAACAGTGATAGGGAACCTTTCAAGCGATAGCTATGCGCCGCAAACAGTATCAGGGGGAGAGGTTAAGAAAGAAGAGAATTAAGCATATTAAGTGGGCGGGAATCGGGTCAAGATGAAAATAGGGTTGCAGATCGGAAGAAAGCGACCTTCGGGGAGACGAGCGCCTGAGGCGACGACGAGAAGGCGAAAAGAGAAGAGAAAACTTCACTGCGTATGCTGAACGTACAAGCGGAGGGGGTCTCGATCACGAGAAGGGGCAAAAAAAGACTAGCCGCCTTGATGGGAAAAAAACGGGTCCGTGGGGACCAAAAAATCGGAAAACCGAAGGCAGGGAGCCTGCTAGGGGAAGTTCCCTCGGCAACTGCGAGAAAATGGCCCGAGGCAGCTTGACTACGAGAAAAAGGGTGAAAGACTCTTACCGGCCACGGAAAGGAGATCATCTGTCATTGAAAAGAGTTTACTTGGGGAGGGAAAGGAGAAGGTCCCCTCTTTCTACCCGTAGAGGACGGTCGATCACTTGAGATAAGGAGCGCCACATGGGGAGAGGTCAGGGTGGGCGTTAAGGAGAGGTAGCCTCGAGGACCTCAAAGTAGAAAAAGACACCATCATTGAAGAGAGGGATCATCAACGTTTAGGGGGGAGTAAGAAAGAGAACCTTAGGATCCAGAAAAAGACGGAAACGATCAGGACTCCTACCCTAGGACGAGGGGGGAGGCCGGAAGAAAAGAGTAGAAGAGCTGCTCTTCCCTATTCGAAAAAACCGGCGACGAATGTGAAAAGTGGAGAAACTAGTCAAAAAGTCTTCAATGCGGGGATGGGAAGGAGACGAAGAACCAGAGGATCAGCAGAGTACAGAAGAAAAAAGAAAGAAACGTTAGAGCCTAAGTGCTCTCCTTAAAAAGATGGAGCATAGGAGGGGAGAGGGGAAACGAACCCGCTTCAAAGAAGGAGGAAGTGAAAAACGTGACGTTTTACTGACCATTCTCGAGAAAAAAATTTGCCCTCAGGGGAAGGTGCGTACCCTGAGAAGAGTAAGGGAAATAGAGAATTGGAATGGGGATAACGGAGAAAAAAAATCATTCTCAGGGTACTTACTTCAGCTTCAGAAAGGAAAGTAGACCACACTCCAGGCAGGGAAGAACTGGGGTGGTAGCGACGTGGGATCTTGAAGTACTAGTTGTAGAATTGGGAAAAAGGGAAGGGAAGTAGGGGTAGCGGCAGAGAAAGCGGAATATATCTCTACAAACTGGTGCAGGCGTCAGGAGATTAGAAAAGAGGAGTAAAGAAGACCTAAAAAGACGTATTGAAGAGTGGGAGAACCA
>Ga0179593_1723874_pt1 | contig 22368 bp, 17 predicted proteins | sample CZODoug2_1_08_16_FD_185931 | JGI IMG/M metagenome (GOLD analysis project Ga0179593, IMG submission 185931) | Vadose zone soil fungal communities from Angelo Coast Range Reserve, California, USA - CZODoug2_1_08_16fungal (PacBio error correction) | ecosystem: Environmental > Terrestrial > Soil >...
TGGGGAGGAGGAGTTTTTCTCTACTCTTCGAAAAAAAGGCAACCCCTTCGCATCCCGGATCGACGGGCCCACGATGGGGCTCATCCCTTGTCCGGAGGGAAAATCCGAAAGAGGGAAGTAAAAGAACTGAAAATGAGTCGCAAATACAGGGAGGAGGAAAGAAAACCGCTCACCGGGGGGGAAAAGCGAGGCGCTCGACCGTGAGGGATGCCGGACCCTCTTTCTCGCTCCGGGGGCGCGTCCGCAAAAGTGGGGACAGATTTACTCCTCAAAAAACGAATCGGTCGAAAGGAGAGGCGACGCAAGTCCCGGAAAGAAACAGAAAAAAGAAGGGACTCAGGAACCTGGTGGCGTCCAGAAGCTCAGCCGACCGTTTGAAAACCGGATCGTCCTCGAAAAAAAAAGGCCGAAGTTTCGTAGGAAGCGTGGGAAGGGAAGGGTGAGAAAGACGATACCGAGGAGGAGGGGTCATGCCGGCTCAGAATTCCTAAGCAAACTCGGCGATGAAGGGGGGGGGGATCTCGTTCGATCGCCGAATAGGGTCAGCGGCGACAGGGGGAGGGAAAAGAAGGCTACAAAGGAAGGTTTCCGACGAGGGAAGTGAGGCCCTCCGTCCGGAAAACCTTCCGGAGATCATACCGTCTGCTAAAGGATCACGTCGGAAGGTGGCCGAAAGGGTTTGACGAGCACCAGAACAAAAGAAAGCGAAGTAAACCGGGAAGGAGCACTTGTCCTCCATGCGTGCGTCAGCTGCGGACCCACTTCATTGAGTCCGCATACCGATCCAAAAAACCGAAGCTACCAGAACGGCAGGATCGGGAAGGGAAAATTCCAGCGCGAGGCAAGAGGGAAGGGACGAGCTCACTCGAACCCCTGTTGCGCGAGCTGGGACAGCCATCGCAAAAAATGGCAAAAGAAAAGGGACGGAAAAATGGGAAGGGGGAGCACCAACCTGCTCGTTGCTCTCGGTAAAGAAACACCTCGGTAACCGCTCGGGGGGAGGTTAAGAAAACAGTAAAATTTTTGGGGGAATTGTGACAACAGAACGACAACCCCCGGTGCATCGCAAAGACGTCACAGACCACCAAGAAGCACGGAGAAAGGTCGCGGAAAAGGACAAAACCTTCCTTACCTTGGGGGGGGGATCACCCGTTATCGCCGTCTATCTTCTCATTCGCGACTTTGGGGGGGGTGAAGGGACGGAAAAGGAAGGTCGCACTGTAGCAAGGGCAACAAAAGAGGAGGCCCCTCTGATGCCGGGCAGGAACCGCTCCTTTGCTATTTGTTGTGCCGGAGGAGAAAGGTAAGAAAGGGGGGGGTTTCGTTCGGGCGGGGAGCGTTTGTACTCCTCGGATTCCCTTCTTTTCGAAGGTAGGCCCCCGGAGCAGAGAACCACCGGCCCGCCTAAGTGAAATCCTTGCAAGTAGTGAGGGAAAAAAATCACAGAAAAGCGGGGAGGATTGGGAGGTCGCCGTTACGGGGCACCTAGTCTCTAGCCGACGACTGTTTTCCCGCCACACCGCGGTCGCTAAAGGGCAAAAAAAAGAGAGACGTCCTCCGCAAGGAACGCAGGGGAAAAGCGATGGACCCCACCCTCACCACGTCGTTTTCTAAGGAACCAACCGTATCTCGTAACGCAGACCGGGGGGGGAGTAAGCCACTGGAAAAAGACCGAAAGGGGAAAGAAAAGTAAAGGGGAAAAGAAAAACAAGCTAGCTAATCGCCCTTAAACCTCCTCCCTAGCATACTAAACATCGACAAAAGGACCTGACGGCCCAAGAGAGGGTCAGATGGTTAAGGATGTTCTACCTATAACGGTCCGATGTTCAAAAGAGGTAACCTCTCGAAAAACCAGGAAAGACTGAACGGAGGTCACGGCAGTGGGGGGCGCCGGCAACAGGGTCCGCCACCCGCCTGCTGCAGTGAGCGCTAAACACCCAAAAAAAAAAAAAAAACACCGAGAGTCAAAGCTACATTACCTCCTCCGACACTCGGTCAGAGTACCTATCAAGAAAGAAACAACAAGGGGAAAGAGAGCACTAGGGAAAGCCGGGAAAGAGTTGGTACATGTCGCTGCTCGGGGGGGGGGGGGTAGCGCAGGTCCTTCAGCAGCGGTTTCTACACCTGGTTGCCGCTAATCCTTGGGCCGAAAAAGATTAGAAAGGGAAGGGGGAGAGGACAGGGTTGAAAAGACTGAATCGTGAATCTCGTATACCATCTTAACAGCAGGAACTCTTTATCTGTGAAGACGAAAGGGTCCAAGGGAGCAATGGTTCGTCGATCCTGGAAGGACTCGGGAGAGAGGGGTGTTCGGAGGGGGCTAACGAGCTTTTGAATGGGACGACTTCGGTCGTTGCCGATCTCACGGTGCAGTGGGTGGACTACGGGAAGTCGGTGGGATCTTCTGGGGAAAGACTCGGGAAAAGGGAGAAGAAAAAAAGACGGGGTGGGAAATGGCTCCTCCCTGCGAGGAGATTTAGGGAGTGGGAAAGGGTGACGACGAAGTCCCGGCTCTACGAAGAGTTTCTGTCTGAACAAAATCTTCGTTAAGAGCGCTAAAAAAGAGGTGGGAGAGTCAGACGAAGAAACGGAGTCTATTCCTGGGGGGAGCAAGCTCGGAAGCCGGGGATTCGGCCTCGGTTAAGTTTTGGCTGAAAAGAAGGGGTTGGAGCGAAAAAAAAGTGATGTGACAGATTAGGAACAAAGAGACCAAAGGGAACCCTCGTGAACAATTTGGGCGCGAACCTCCTCTACGCGCATTGCCTACTTCACATAGCAACAATAGGGGGGAGGGCAAAAAAAGAAGAAGGAATACGATAGAGGGAGACTCAAAAACCGAAGGAGGGCTACAAAACTCTGCCAACTGCTACTCGCTCTAAGAGAGGCGATCACTTGGTTTTCAACTTTGAGGGGGGTGACACGACACTTAAAAAGAAAGGTGGGGGTCGGGGGGCGCACCTATACACAATAAACTTCGCGGCACATTTGGCCTTGAAAATGGGTTCCAGGGACAAAACGTGGCTGGGAGTCCACAGCAGTCCATATCAAATCGTCTTTGAAAGTGGGACGAAGTTGTTCTCAAAGACTACTAAAAAAAGGGGCAGGGGTTGGGGGGAGAGACCGTTTACGGTGTGGGCGCGTCCCATTTTCCTGCAAGGTGAAAGATCCTTTCCACTAGAAAAAAAGGAACAGGTTGAGGGAGAGAGATCAAACGAAGAGGACCTAGAAAGGACCGGGGGACAGGGGGGATCCGACACGAACCGTCCGTAAAAAAGTCGCGGTGCTTGTTTCTGTCAAAAGTCAAGCATGAAGTTAACAGGAAGTGGCGGACCGGGGAGAGGGGACGTCCTGGCGAGAGAGGGGGGGAGTTCAGAGGGGGGCACCTCTAGAGACACCTGCTCAATCTAAAGGACCCGCCTCCTGTCTGATCAGTAACGGCCTGACGCCTAGGTCTAGTCCTGGGCTCTGGAGGAAAGGGGCTCAGGGGAATGGGGGAAAAAATGTTCAGCGCTAGGAAAGAATATACGGAAGGAAGAGATCAACGTAAGCGCCTAGCTCTGCCGGCCTCCCAATTAAAGATGACGCGCGACGTCGCAGACGGGGCTCGGGCGGTGGCACAACCAAACGTACAAAGGGGGAAAAAAAAAACTACGGAATCAGGGGAGACGAAAAAGGGGGCCGGTCTGCGCTTCCTGGAGGGACACCACCCTTCGCACTAAGCTTAGTCTCTTCTTCGGTGCGTATGAAAGCGGATCCTCTCTGCTGACTCGAGCTGTGGCGCGAACGGGTAGGATACACAAGGGAAAGCGGAAGGAAAGAAAGAAAACCCACCAGAGCGGCACGGTAGTAAAGAAAAAAAGTTCGGGAGAGGGAAGTTCCGGTGAGCTGGGGGCGCCAGCGAAACGGCTCTTGCGAAGAAAATCGGGCCGGTGTACGACTATTGCCCGCCTGAGTGGGCACCGGGATGAGCGGAAAGAGTCAACGTCTATCAAACCGTCTTAGAAACGTGGAAAAAAAGGCGAAACTCTAAGGGGGATGAGGAGAAAAAGAGGGGGAGAGTTCAGAAGTTGTGAAAACTGCGGCCACCCTTCGAATCCCGTCTCAAAGAAACCCCACTTCGACGCTCAGCCCGGGTCCCCACGTCGAAATTCACTCGGCCGGAAAACATAAAGCAGAGGCAAAGAAAGGGAGTAAGACCCGGACGCAGCTCGGACGCGGAACGGAGGTATAAAAAAAAACCTCCGTGCCGAGAACGAGCCGCGCCACGTTGTTTGGTCCAGATGGTTGTACTTCATCCTTCTTGAGAAAAAAAAAAAAAAAATAGCCGAAAAAAAAAAAAAAGAAAATGCCAGGAAGGAAGAAAGGGGGTACTGTAAAAAGAAGGGAAAAACCAGGGGGGGGACTCGTAGACCGGATCGTGGAGAGCGTTTTTACCCTTTTTCTAGGGCGCCTACTGCTTCTGTCGAAGTCTTCGGGGCGCGTGAAAGAATGGGAAAAAAAGGGGAAAGAGCGTTTCAGGAGCTCCCCGTGGCATGCCTGAAATCTCTGCGATGAGTGAGCTGGATACTGAAAAACCAGGAAGTCGTGAGGAGAAAGAAAACATCTGAAGGAGGCGAAAAACTGGGGAGGGGGGCGACTGCTTCTCCCCTGCGTCCCTCCTGAACTCAAAAAGACCGTCCCGTCTATCAGCCCCCGCAAGCACTTCTATTGGGGTCTCAAGAAACCATCAAGAGAGGACGCCTACTTCCAAAAAAGCAACCGTCCATGCTGCCGTGCTGGGGAGGTAGTCAAGGACATAAATAACCCGCCGCGACCATTCTCGGGGAGCGGTCGGATGGGGATCAACCCGTTAGGAAAGAGGGAGGCAAGGAGAAAACGACCGAGGGAAAACAAAAATGTGGCGCGATCGTGGAAAGACGCTGAAACCGAGCCCATTTCACGCCCGTAAGGAAAATGGAAACAAAAAGACTCTGTTTCGCGCGAGAAAGAAAACCTCTTTGAACTAAAAAGCCCACCGCGGTATCTTGATCGGGGGTCCGCACTTCTACAGGGGGGGGGGGAAAATGTGACCAAAAAAGTAAGACAAAGGTGAAACGCGCCGACAGAAAGGTGCCGTCGCCACAAGAAGACCACTTTCGACCACAAGAAAAAAGAATCCACAAGGGGGGGGTCTGACAGAAAAAGGATCGATAGAGCGGCTCTCGTCTTGTCGCGACTTTTGGAGGGAGGGAGCCCGCGTTCGGTGAGCATGGAGCCCTTTCAAAGAGAAAAGCGGAGAAAGAGGAACCAAAGGGGAGCGGGGGGGTGCCGTGCGTCTGATTGAGAGGGGCGAGGAGTGTGCCCCTGTGGTTAAGGGCGGGCGCCAAAGGGCGCGTGGGGTACTCCTAAAAGAACAGAAAAAAAATGTTTTCAGAAAAATCCGAGAAACAAGGACATCACGATGAAAGGGAAGTGAAGAAGGACGTTGCATCCCCACTCACGGACTCTCTAATCCAAAGGCCCTTAAAAGCGCCGGACCACCGGCGGAAACCGCACGACGGCGTACGAATGGAACAAAAAAAAACAGGGGAGAGGAGCGCTAGGAAACAGTTATCTCGTGGAAGAACCATCGAAAGGCAGTGAGCGGCCATGAGTCCCAACCTGCAAAACCGGGGTTAGGGAAAAACTTTTCGGAAAGAAAGATAACCAGCAAAAAAAGTTCAGAAAGGACCCCCACGGAGGGGCCCTCCGGTAGCTAGGCCCCGCACCTTACTAGGTCAAGAAACAAGCTATCTTCACGACCCGGCTGACAAACTTAGGACAAAGACCATGAAACGAAAGGAGGGACGGAACAAGGGGGGACCAGGGGATGGGATCCACAGGGTAGGACTACCGATCCCAATCTTCGTGGTCCCTTTTGGGGCAAATAGGGTCGATCCGTTAAGGTCGAGTAAAAAAGGAAAATACCCCTAGAAAAAAGGGGGTGCAGACGGCAAGTGGGCCGGGGGCAACCGGTGTCGACCCCACCAGGATTAAGACCTGCTGCTCTCCCCCGCAGAAAAAGGTCATGACCCAAAAAAAAGCTTCAGAAAAGAGGAAAACCACAAGGAGAAGGAAAAGAGATAAAAGGGAGGTACGATCAGAGGTTTCTTCTGTATGTCTCTTCAAAGGGTTGCGTCAGGTCCTTCAGCAACGAACTCGTTAAAGAGAAGTGCCGACAAAGGAGATTAAGGGGCTCGGACCAGTCGGGGAAAACCTCGTGACCCTTAGAGGGCTCGACCAATCTTTTGAAAGACAGGTACCCTAGCTGAAAGACGGAGTCCCTGAAAGTCCGAAAGCCGTGGGGGAAAAGTAGAGAATTTTAAAGAGGGGGGCCGAAAGGGGGTGAAGGAGAAGAAGATAGCTGGTCTGACGGACCGCGTCAGGTGAGGCCAGAGCTCACTGGAAAAGGGGGGACTACCGCGGTATCATGGAGGGAAGACTACGCAAGAAAAAAAAGTTCCTCGGGAAGACGGGGGGGGGGAGGGTGGGGGGGAGAGCCCTGCGTGAGCGGGGAGTACGAAAGCTCACTGGGGACGAGCTTCCGCGCGACTGAAGCCGAGTGCTGTCGGAAAGCGTAAAGAGTCGACCAAAGAAAGTGCGAGTGGAAAAGGACGAAAGCGGCTTCGAGGGGGGCGGGGATCACGATAGGGGGAAGGCCGGCTTCATCGAGGCGGATGGCCGGTTGAGTTCGGCTGTGGACGGTGCGACGCTCGACGCAAGGGTCCGAGAGGTAGTCCCAAGGAAACCGACCCAGCTTGAAAGGGTCGAGAACCTCCTAGACATAGCCTCTTCACCACCTAAAAACATGATCGTTTTACTAGTCCCGGGATTGCTAATATCAAGGGGCCCTACGAAGAGAAAGGAAAAATAGACCAACGGGACCTGGGAACCGGAGAGGGAGGCGTAAGGGGGGGTTATAAAAAAGGGGTGTGGAATCGCAGCCGCCCAAGTTTTCGTCCTTGAGTCGTGGTTTCGCGCACGACCTATAGTCGAGTGTTTTCGGGAAAATGTAAACGGGGGGGGTCCCAAAAAGGTTGTCGAAGGGCTCCAATCGGTCCCCAGCTCAAGGGCGGTGAGTTCAAAGGGTTGGTCTCTAGATAAAAATCACCGAAGGCCGGGTGGGGGGGGGGCTCGAGAAGGAAACGACGGTTTGAGGTAGCCATGTGTGCGGTTTCGTCGCGGACCACGCTCGCCGAAAACGCCTTTTTCGAGAGAAGAAAATTCGAAGAAAAGGAAAGAAAAGAGACCGGAAGAGAAAGAAAAAAGGGGAAAAAAAAGGGTCCGCGGTGTGTGTATCGTTTGAGGAATCATTAATGGGGAACAGCTGTCAAAAAAGCGGGGGAGGGACTTCTGCTCGGGGGGAGGAGGGCTTGGAGGGGGCACCGAGAAGTGAAACCTTCTCATAGACTTCTCCGGGCCGTACTGTCGGGGCGGGACGTTCTTGAAGGAGTGGAAATCCTCTACAAGAAAAAGGGGTCGGGAAAGAAGCGGGTTCCAGAGAGGACACGAGAAGGAGGGGCATCGAACAAATAAAAACGTCATCGCCGAGAGCGTGCTCTGCAAGCACAAGGAGCCGGCATGACGAAGACAACGCGAAGGGAAGACTCTAAAAAGGGAAAAAAAAGAAAACGTTGTGAAAGGGAAAGGCCGGTCTAAAGGGAGGGCTGCGAGGCCGGGAGGAACCACCACGTCCTCTACTACGGTCATTCTATCGTTCTGTGCAAAAAAGGCAATCCGCTCTGCGGACCAGGGGGCCCGAGGGGGCGTGGGAGGAGGTATAAAGGAAAAGGTGCAAGAGATCGCTCAGGGGAAATCCGTCAAGAAGAAGGGTGGCTGAAAAGCGTCCTTTCCGTAGCCCTAACCGCCAGCCCGACTGAAAGAGGAGACTCTGCTCGGTAACGTGTACAAGGGGGCACTCCGAATCTAATTGGGGGGGGAAAAAGAAGGTACGGGGGAGGGGAAAGGGGGGAGGAGATGGGGAGCGCCGTGGGCGGGGAGACAAGAGAAGACATCATAGAAACACAAAACGGAGTAAGGAGGAAAGATGTGCTCTTCGATTTGTCCAGAAGCGGCGCACAAAAAAAAAAGAAGACTGACCAAACCCCGACTTAAAATAAGGGGGAAAAACCTCGGAAGGGGACCGCGGAAGTACACCGGGACATGAGTCGAAAGAGCAGTGCGGGCGGTAGAACCCAGCCTCACAAAGGCGCTCGGCGCCTACCTTGGATGCCCGACATCTTTTCCTGCTAGGGGGGAAGGTCCGCACCGTGAAAATGGGGGGGGGTACTCCTCACAACCGTCCGGGGCGCCACGGGCAAGAGGGGAAGAAGCGCTGAAAGGAGACGAAAAAACCGAATCCGAAGAGGGGAGACGTTAGCGACGGGTGGGTCCCAATCTCTCCCCCAATCTGGGACTTTTTTTGAACAGGGAAAAAAAAAAAAAACTCTGATCGGACGGGGGGGGAAAAGTTCGGGAGATTCGGGGGCTAGGGGAGTTGGCAAAAAAACGGACTATACAGTCTCGCACGTCAGATTTCATAAAGAAAAAGTTTCATGACGAAAAAGAAAGAATCGTCGAGGGAGGGGGATCTCGGAGGAAGCCGTAAAGATCGTGTAGACGGCTGAACAAAGCTTATTCTCGTAGCATTGTAGGACGAAGGCTACGCAGGCGCCTCGGGGAGAAGAAAAAAAGGTCGGCAAAAAAGGAGAGGGAAAGACAGAAAAGGAGGCGGTGACACGGAAGAAAAGTCCGAGGATGCCGACCACGGCCCCACGTTACTCCCTTCGACATTCTGCGCGCGCTAATCAAAACGCATAAAAAAAAGTCGAAAAGGGGGGGGGGCTTCGGCGGGAAACGGGAGAGAAAGGGGGGGGCAGTGATCGAGCTCTCACGCTCTGAACATGTTGCGCGAGAGGGGGACCTAAAAAAAAAAACGAAAGGAAGAAGGCGAGGGCAAGGCGGGAATGTAGACGAGCACACCCGGCCTCTTTGCGCCTCGAGCGGGGCTCAAAAAAACGGTGGAGGGGACGGGAACAGCACTTAAGTTTTGGTCCATGCACAGTAACTAAAGGACGGTGCCGAAGCCTAGGATAAAGGAAAAAACGAAGCAAAAGGTAGGAAAACGTTCGCCATCGAAGAACCTTCTGACAGTAGCACCCATTGATCAGACTGTCCTGGGGAAAAAAAGGAACTCGAAAGAGTGAGCCACAGGCGGTTGAGTAAGCAGGACAACGCCTCGCAACGCGGCGTGATGCCAAGAGGAACCGCTCCTGTTTCTCCCGTGGGGGGGGCCTGGGGGGGAAGGCGATGAGGGGGGCCCGGTGGTAAAATAGGCTGGGTAAATGAGCGGTGGTGTACTCCCAGGCCAGAAGGACACCGTCGGAGAGGACGTCCCAAAAAAAATAAAAGAAAGCGAGCCAGAGCCTGCACTTCCACACGAATATCGTGCTCAAACCACCGGACGGAAGCCGCGTCGGGAGAAAAAAACGGGCCAGAGAGGGGGGTAAGAAAACGAAGTGTTTACCTCATCCACTCTTCGACGTCTCGGGGGGGAAAAGAGCCAGGAAAAAAGCAAAGATACCCAGGGAAGAACGTCACGAGTGGCCGAAATGAGCCCCCAACCTCCACCCCGCGGGTTTTCGGCGATGACAACTTCGAGAAGAGTAAAAAAAGGAATGAGGAGTAGACACTGCATAAACACTGGGAAAGGCGCCGAACCTGACTTTTCCGTCAGAAACAAGAGCTTCAGTACCCCCGGAAACAAGTTAAAAGAAGAGCGAACGGAAGGGGGGGCCGAAAAGGAAAAAGGAATGCGCTCCTCCAATGGGAAGACCGTAAAGCTCGTGGAACTGCTGTTACGGGACGATCCAAACTTGTCACTAGAGGTAGACAAGGGGGATACTGGGGAATGCGAAGTTTGCAGGGGAAACCGCAACCGTTTTCGCTCAAAACCCGAAACTGTAATACCGAGAGAACAAGAAAAAGAAAACATGAAAAAGGGGGCGACTCGTCGGATCAGTAAATTCTCACAACACAAACTTAGGGAGTAACAGAGGTATATATTTCTATCGGAAGTCGGAAAAAGGGGGAGCGAGGGGGGAATTCCTGGAAAAAAGGAGTGGGGGGGAAGAAAACAACGGTTTCACTGACACAGGTGCGAAATTAAAAGAAGGGGCGTGAGGAGGGTTGCCGACACGAGGTACAAGGACGTGATCACCTCGTTAACAGCGGACAAATCTGTAGGAAGACAAAGGTCCTCCGGGGGCATCCACCTGTTCTGCCGAGACTGTTCTGGGGTCATGCTCGGGGCGAAACGGGTTAAAGCGTCGTGAGTTCGAAAAGGTTAGTAGGTCAAAGAAGGGCCAAAGTGGGGGGGGGGGGGTTCATTTGGGAAACGGTCTCATTTTGGGGGAGGAAGATTCTAAGAATCGCTACCCTACTGGGGGGGGAAGAAGGGGAGGATCGAAGAGTAAGGGGTGATAAAACTCACTTTTTACGAAAATCGATTCCGTTCTCTAAATCGCCGAGTTGCTGGCGGGAACTTCGTAGGGAGAAGGAGGCTGGGGGGAGGTGGGGGACAAGGGCGGGAAGACTTCTGCGATTTCCGGGTGGGAATTTTTATGCAACTATTCCAGGCAGGTGCCGCTGAAGAAGGCTTAGAAGTGTTGTAAGTCAGGGGGGGACGAAGAAAAGACCATCAGGTGAATCCTGTTCCTATATTACACGCTCCCAGGGGCACAAGCCCGTGAACAAAAGGGGGTCAAACGAAACCAATAGAAGAACGAAAGAAGATCAAAAAAGGTCGGAATGGAAAAAAAATCCTAAGTGAGATAGGGGTTGCCAGTTCTAAGCTACCGAAAAGGCGCTCCTACCTCTCCAACGCAGAAAGGGCTCTCAAAGAGAATGTGTGAAAAAAGGGGACATAAGGGAAGAACTCTATAAGTGGTCCGCATTGTGTCGTGTTTTCTCGAAACGACCCGTCGTCTCTTCACCGGGTGAAATTGACCGAATTGTGTTTGGGAGCAGGGGAAGATTGGCAACAAGAGGAAAATCAAAAAGGACGTCGGTGAAGGTGGCAAAAAAAATTTTTTCTTACGTAAGCAGCTTCATCCTATTCCTGTTTTGGTTGGAGGGAAGTAAGTGTGAAAGAAACTGCTCAGTTTATAAAGGGGGGGTGTCCACGGAGAGTCTCAACATTGTTTCTATCTGTTTATAAGGGGGGATCACCGGTGCTCGTCTAGGGGGGCTCGAACCGGGGATCCAGAAAGGGGAGTCCTGAGAGGGGAGAGTCGGGGGGGGAAAGACTGCCCTAATAAAATGGACTTGTCTCTCATTTCGGAAGAAAGACCTGGGCCTGAGTCGTCTATCTCGAAGTTGTCTGAATCTGGAAAAAAGCTCAGAGAAGAAAAAGAAGGTATGGAAATCGGCGGAAGACTGAGAAAGCCCGGACGCAGGGAATACCATTGTGGGGAAACTCGAGGCAGAATCTTAAAACTGTTCTCCTCTCGAAAACATCCGGTCTGCTCGGAAGAAAGGAAGGCCTCCGGAGGGGGGCTCGGGAAGATCCGTCAGACCTCGGACGAGGAGAAGGTATGCAGTGGGTGGCACAAACGCGCAAACGCCGCTAATCCTGAGGAGACGAAAGATTTACTCACAACACCCCCCCCAAAGAGGAAGGGAAGACTAGGGGAAAAGGTTTCTTTCGTACAAAAAGGGATGGAGACATCAAAAAAGATACTACGCGACCTTCTTCTCGTCGTGAGGGAACGCCTGCTTCCGCTCTGCGGACCGGGAGGGCGAGGCGTCGTGGAGGAGCAACAAAAAACGGACGGGAGACGGAGGCAAGGAGAAGGGGGGAGAACTCACGTAAAGCTGCCATGTAAGGTGAGAGAAACCGCAAGAGCAAAACTGCTCTTTGCTACAATGCGAGGGACCTGTTTACTACGAGTTAAAGTAGTTGGTTAACCGGGAAGAGAAGAAGGAGGGGGGGCCCTGAGGGATTCAGAAAGACGCGTGAAAAAATCGAAGAGAAAAAACAAAACTGAGGTGAGGAGAGATATATTTGCTCTTCTAAGGTTGGTGGACGATAACTAGGGGGGGGCGAAACCCCTCTAATCCCTGAGAAAGAATTACCCGACTTCGGACTGCTACATAGAGCGTCGGAAGAGGAGAAAAAAACGAGCATGAGAGAAGGGGGCTGATTTCGTAGACCCGCAAAAGGAGAGAGGGGGAGCCTAAAGTGGTGACCACGAACCTCGTTCCGCTAGAGCGGCACGAAAACACCGGTGTTGTTCCAGATTGGTACTCGAAACGACTCCGGTAAGGAAAAAGGGAGGAGAGATTGTAGGAAAAGAAAAACTCACGACGAAGAAGAATTGCTCGGAAGACGGGTTGGCTTCCATACCACGTAATCGTCATAAAGGACCGTATCGAAGAGGGGAGGGGTAAAACACGGTTGAGGAAGACGGCTAGGGGTCAGGGGGGGAGGATTGCGGGGGGAAACCTGCCAAGACCTTCTGCATAAGTCTTCTTGCCGTGATCAGGTGGCAGCGTCAATCTAGATGTCGCGAAGGGGAAGTCCAAGAGGGGGGGGAATCGGATTAGGGAAGCTGCTGGATAGAAGAGGGTAGGTAAGATTCGAATCGGCTTCCAGAGAAAAAATCAAGGGAGTCGCATCAACGGTAGGGTAATAATGTTGCAGAGATCGCGGGGGGGGCCCTATCCCACCCTAACAAAACTTCTAGAGGGAATTCCAAAACAGAATGATAAAAAAACGACTGTCAAAAAAGCATGAAAGACTCATACCGAGCCCGCCTCTACATTCGCTGAATAGTGAGGGTTCGGCGAGACCATCTATAAAGGGGGAAAGATCTAAGAAAGAGACCTACCTTTGAAGAGTACCGACGAGATCAAAAGAGCCAGTTCCCAGGGAGAATTGAAGAGAAGGACAGGGAAAAAAAAAAAAAAAAACCCAAAATCCGGGTTCTCGCAAGGTCTGTCTACTAAAAAAAAGAACTCACCTCCTCCTTTTAAGAGGATGGGGGCCCAATTCGACCGTCAAATGAAAGAAAAATCCCCCTAGTCTCCTACAGATCGGGTGGCTCGTCCAAACAGAGCACCCTTCTAAAACACTAAAAAAAATTCGGGAGAAGAAGGAGAAGTACGAGCAGCTGAGTCTTTATGACTTTTTCTATTGTCTCCCTCTTTAGGGCGCTGTTGAGAGAAGAGACGCCTGAAGGAAAGTGGGAAGGGAAAAAAGTACGGTTCTCTTTGTGAAAGAAGGGGCTAGGAAGGAGGCGAGGAACAGGGTGGTGGAAAATTCTGCAGGGCCGCCGGTCGCATTTGGTTACGTCAGAAAAATGCAAAAGAGTGGGGTCGAGGCTGGGCTGAAAAACGCACGGTCCTCCTACTCCACCGTCACCTAAGAAAGAAGCAGGGCGTAGAATAAGAAACCACGAACAAGGCACCAAGAATACGTCTTCGTTACCGTGGACAACGAGTGCCCGCGATCTCTAGGGAAAGAGGGAGTGTGGAGGAAGGTCGGAGGGAAAGAGGAAGCTCTGAACATTTAGCAGGTCCTCCATAGAACCATCGGGAGGGACCCCAGGAAAAAAACGTCGGGAGGGGGAACCACAGTAAAAAAGAAGTACGACTCGATAAACGCAATTCTGCCGCGGGGAGTCCCAAAAAATGGCGGGCTAAGGCCAGAAAACGGTTCCAAAAAGATATCTGTCCAAAAACCGCTCGCCCGAGACAACAGAAAAAAGGAGACGAAAGAACGATCCCAAAAGAGCAAGGAATAGTGAAGAAACGAATGGCAGTCAAAGGAGGGGTTCAGGGTCGAGCAAAACGGTACGAGCACGGGAAGTGTAGGCAAAGTGGAAAAACGGCAACGTGCTTCTAAACACCGGCTGATGGAACTGCAAACCCCTGAGAAAGAGACGACAAGTCTTCTAGGGGTCTCAGCCAAAAACAAAGGGGGAGTGTAATTAAAATAGATGGAAGTACTATCCCGGGTTGTCCGTCTTCACACGAAAGGGGGAAGAATAGAAAAAAACGGAGGAAAGAAAAACAGGTTGGGGGCGAACTTCCTGGCCTACTAAATCACCCGGAGAGAGTGTCTTTACATAGGGGGGGGGAAAAATACACGTGAAGGAAGGGAATAGAGCAATCAGTTAACAGAAGCTTGAAGTAGTCCGCCGGCCGGGTGAGCAAAAATGAGGGGAAGTTAAAAGGAAACTCGAAGGAGTGGGAAAAAGGCGTGCCATCTTGTGCTGTGACCTTACCTGTGGTTCATTGCCGGAGAAAAAGTAGGGGGGAGGGGAAAAAGACAGAAAAGATGGAGGGGCGTACACGGGCGGGGGACCAGGTGTTACCGCCCCCTAACTGGGTGGCGGGGTTTTTCATATGGCGCTCCCTTCTTTCGGGTCGTGTATTAGTTGGGGGGGGGGTAGACTAGCCAAGAATAGGGGCACAACGGCAGTAAGAGCCTGAGTGTCTGGCAGAACACGAGTGAAAAGGAAGAGGCTGAGGGGGGGAAGGGGGGATGGGGTTACCCGGCTACAGATCTTAGGGCTTCGAATTTCCTTGGGCTTTGCATCAAGGCGTTAAGGGAAGGCTTAAGGCCCGGGTGGAAGTGGGAAGGGGGCTACAGCAGAAAACAGAAGGGGGGAAGTCCAACTATTAATTAACACTCTCCAAATCCCGCCCTCAGGAACCGGTTAGAAAAACTCCGAGAAGGATACGGGGGTTCCAAAAAAAGGGAAGAAAGATCTAAAGGGAGAGTTGGTGAAGAGGAAAGAGAATGAACTCTTTGGAAACTAACCTCGGCCAACTGGAGATAATCTGAAGGACGCTAGGAGGGGAGTGGGGTAGGAACTTAAGGTCAAAGGGGGGGTGCAGACGTGGGTGTGTGGATCACCTTCCCTAGGGCGCGTCCCTGGGGAGTCGGTTCCTTTGTGACGCAACCAGGCGAATCGTACCAGCCAGGCGTGAAAGGGGAAAGGGTTGAAAAACGCTCGACAACGAGACGTTTTTTTTTTTAAAGACGTGAACTACCTGTTGTGTCACTCCATTTTCCTAAGGGGAGAGAAGGTAAAAGGCTCTCAAAAAAAAACAAAGGGGGGGAATTGTTAAAAGGTGGATCTCTAGACCTTCTCCTACTCGTCTCTCGGAATTTTCCTCTCAGGAGGATCGCGAAGGGGGGCAGACAGGATCAATTAAGGGGAGCGGCTGGGGTAGGCCAAGGGAGTACGATTCTCTATCTCTGGGGTTCTTTTTCTCTTTGCACCGCGGAATCTCGGTCCAAAAGATCGTCGGAAAAAAGGAAAAAAGTGGGAAGGGACGAGAAAACAGGAAAGAACTTCCCTGGGGTCCTCTCAAAGCGGTTTCCTGTTAAGTTCTCTAGGGAACTATCTAACTGGAGGAGGGAAGCGCAACCAGGAGGGATGCAAAACGCAAGGAAAGGCAGGGAAGACGAACTGGAGGGGCCGCTTTTGGAAAAGCTCACTAAGAATCAATCCGTCGTCGACCTCTACAAAGTTGATCCACTCTAGAGGAAAAGGGAAATCCAACCGGTAAAGGAAGGGGATGAAAAAAAGAAAAGGATACTAACGCGGGAAAAGGGGGGAGAAGGTAGTTCGGTGCTTGCGTCCGGGCCTTACGCTCTTCTTACCTAGGAGGACCAGCTTCTTACCGTGGATGGGGACACCATCTTGACAACACCGGGCTACGGCAGCTCGAGATTAAGGGAAAAACCCCATGGGGGGGGGCAGAAAAAGGGGACAAAAAAAAGGGGGCTGCCGCAGAAAGACGAATTTGAAGGATGTACTACTCCATCTAACTTCTAAGGAAAATGCTCTGGCCGGTTACTACTAAGTTAACCAAGTGGGGGAACCTGGGAAAGTCACTGAAGGTCGATGTGGGAACGAGGCTACTTCCAGAGATCACATCAGATAAACAACAAAAATTCGGAGAGGGAACCAATAGATCCTTTGCTCGGAGGGGTTGTTCGCAAACGACGGCGGAGCACCCTTCAGAAGAAAAAAGAGACGTCTACGAAAAAAACCACTGGAAGGAACTCGGAAAAGGGGGAAAAAGAATGGCAGGTCTCTGTTGCGTAGACATAACAGGAAGTCTCTCGTCGCAGGAGGGGAGGCCTACTACCAACTGGGAACAACAGGGGAAAAAGGGGGGTACTAAAAACGACGGGAAAACCGAATAGGTCAGAAAGAGACGGAAGAGAAGGAACTTCATAGACGACGAGAAGTAATTTCTCTAAGGGGGAGAACTGGTGCGTCATCCCCGGGAGGGGGGGAGCCAACAGGAAAGGGCGTGGGAAGGAGGGGGAGAAAAAGGAGAGGTCGCAGACTTAGGGCGTCGGCTCTTTGGACACCTCTCCGATATTCGGCTCTTCGGCGGGGGGAGATGGGAAAAAAAGGAAAAGATGCGGAAGGAGGAGGGGATAGAGCCGTATTGGGAACCGTAGCTTCTTAACATTGGGAAAAACCTTCTGCTCATCGACAAAAAGTACTACGCGTAGCCGGGGAAGGGAAAGGAAAAACGCGAAAAGGAGAAACAGAAAGGGTTAAGCCAAGGGTTTTGAAAAATCCATCTGGGACCGAAGACAAACTTCCATATCGACTAAAGCCGGCCGGTACTGAAAAGGAAAAAAGAAAAATCTAAAGGAGAGCCGAAGACAACGAGCAAAGAGAACAATGAGGGAAGGACGTTCGGATCGCTGCGACCCACCTTTCTCTCAAGATTGCTTATCAGGTGTTAGCTCACATCTAACCCGGACCTGTTAAGAAAAAAACTAAAAAACCGCAAACGGAAGAAAAGGGGGAGAGTCAAAAAACCTTCGTGTCACTGTCCAGGAACAACACACCTTCCCTCAGGGGGGCGACCGATCGTCGGGGGAAGGAAAGTCCGCAGAAGATGGGGAAACCGGGGGTGGTCCAGGTGGAAAAAAGAACGACCGGCCCCATGTTCCGCGGGCGAGAAGGGTTAGGCCGACAGGAAGTGAGACAAAACTTGCAAATCTAGGAACCAAAAGAGAAAGTTATCACCCAGTGGGGATCAAATCCTCGATCTGCGCCGACGGAGGACTTTTGCGAAGTTGAGGAATCACGGGAAAGGAAAGCGCTAGAGAGGCTCGGGAGGGGGAAGGAAAGTAAAAACTGTTGCTCGGGGAAGTATTCTATGAAGTGGTGCCGAGATTTCTAACCAGTTTGTTAACGCAGGGGAGAGGAAGGCGGGGGACTCAAAAAAACGAAAAAAGGTCGCCCCCGTCCACAGGGGAACTCAAAGAATCCAGATTAAGCCTTCCTTCCCGAGGGCTCCCACCCACCTTACCTCTAAACACGGCTTAGCCGGGACAAAAGATTATTATAAGAAAAACCGTGAAAAGAAAAAAATAAAAGGCGTCCGAAGGGAGACGGGGGCTTCCCAGGGGCTTTCTACTTCCACTCGACGGGGGCACTCAGTGCGAAAAAAAAAAAACAAAAAGGGGCCGAATCTCGTACGCATAAATAGAAAAAGGGGTACTGGAGCCACTAAGGGTCAAGGCTCGGCCCAAGGAAGGACCGTCATAAAATCTAAAAGAAAACCACGAGAAAAGAGAAAACAGAGAAGGATATCCCCGGGGAGGACTACCCGAAAGACGCTTTCCCTCGTGCACATTGTCGAGATACAGGACACGATTTCCGGAGGCCTAAAAAAAAGGTTGCAAAGATTAGGAAAAGGGGGCAGGCGTGAAAAAAAACAGGGAACCTGAGATAACCACCCCGCGATCGCATCTACCTGGACGCCAAAAACCTCGTACTTCGAAACTTAGAGGAAAAAGAGGGCTAGCGGCGGCGGTCATGTCTCAGCTGTTTTATTAAAGGCCTTGAGACGCGGGGAGGAGAACCGGTTTCAGGGAACTGACTTGCAAGACAAGAAGGTGGAGGCTCAGGGGGAAAACTCGGAAGAGAGGATCGAACACATGGACCGAGCTTAGGGTTCCTCCAGAGGGTATCGCCATTCCTTTTCTCCGGGGACGGCGGGCCTGTCGGTCATGGAAAGACGCGGAAGACGAAAGTATGAAGGAGCTTCACGGTGACAGGGGGGGACTACCAGAGAGCATTGCGGTATCTGCGTAACGGGCACGCGTCCTCGCGGTACCAAGGGGGGGCTCTCACGAGAGAAAAGTAAAAGGAGACAAGAAGGGTAAAAAGGAAAAGAATACTCACACGGGATGGGATTGCTAACACTAGAAGGGAGTACTCCTATGCCCAAAGGAGTGTTGTCGGCGGAAGAAAAAAGAGGGTGTCTTTTGGAAAAAATTCAGAAAGGGAGGGGTCTGAGGGGGGAATCGACTCATCAGTGGCAAAGTAGTTACACACGCGACGGCGCCCTCCCGCTTAAAAATTACGAGAACCTCTGACCCACGGAAACTGAGAAAAGCCTCAAGATACGAAAATCTAACATTGGGAATTTCGAAAAAACGAGTAACATAAGGCTGTGGGGGGGTTTTGGGTGGGGTTGGTGTGGTAGTTTTTTTTTTTGGTGGGGGTTGTGGGGGGGGGGGGTGGGGGTTGGTTTATTTTTTGTTTATTTTTTTTTTTTTGTTGTTTATGGACGGGGTTGTGGGGTTTGTTTTTTTTCTCCCCCACCCCCCATTGTGGGGTTCATTGGGGGGGGTGGGGTGTTTTTTGTACTCATATATTTTCTGGCGTTGGTTTTTGGGGGTAAGTCGTGTTTTGTTTTGGATTTTATGTTTTTTCTGTGTTGGTGGAGGGGGGGGGGGGTGGGGGGGACCCACCTTCGGGTGTTTGTGGTTTTTGTCAATTATTTTGGGTTTCGGGGTTTGGTGGGGGTTTTTTATGATGGGGTGGGGTCCCCACTGAAATTTTTTTTTCTTTATGTGTTTCGTCACTTTCAAAAGGTTTGGGGTGGGTGGCGGTTTCTGCGGGGGGGGGGGGGGGGTGGTACTTTGTGCGGATTATGTGGCGGTTTTTTTATTGTATGTTCTTTTGATTTTTTTGTTTTCCCCGGGAACCCCAAGAGGGGTGGGTTTGGGGGTTAGGGGTGTTTACGGTTGTCTTTTCGTGTTTTATATTTTTTTTTAGTGTTGGTGTTTGTTTGAGGGTGTTGTGGGGGTGGGTTATATGTTCTTGTTTATTTTGTTTTGGTTTTTTTGTTTATGTGTGGAGGATTTTTGTGGGGGTTGTTGGAGGGGATTTAAGGGTTTTTGTTTTTGTGGGTTGGATTTGAGCTTCGGTAGTGCTTGGTGATGGTGGGGGTGTACTGAGTAGGTAGGGTTGGGGGAAGGGTTCTGGGGTGCCTTGCAAAGTGGTTTGGTCCCCACTCCGTTTTTGGTGGTGGTTTGGGGGGGGGACTTGGGTGGTGGTTTGTGGGGGGGGGTTTTGGTTTGCTCCTACCAGAATCCAGGGGAGAAGAAAGCTCTAAAGCAAGCAATGGGGATACAACGGTTACTGTAAGGGTCGAACGTCTCATTTGGATTTTGGTTTTCTCTCACCGGAACCAGTCGAGGGCTCACGGGTTGGAGAAAGCCCCATTCCCACAAAAAGTGGAGAGGGGACGAAAAAAGAAAAGATCACGCTTCGTCTTGGGGGAAGAAGGGGGAGTCTCCAAGACTATCACAATGGCCTGTTTGGTTCTAGAGAAGAAGGGGGGGGAGAGGAGTCCCTGAAGTGAGAGCAGTGGTAAAAAAAAAAGGAACAGTCTGGTTGGGCAGACTATCAAAGGACATCAGGAGCTCGCGAAAGGGGGGGCCTCTCCTACGATCAAGAGGCCCGTCAGCGACTGGTCTCTGAGTGAGAAAAGGTGTCTGCAGCTAAGGGAAAGTCATCCTGAGAAGAGAAAGGGGAGGAAGGAAGAAAAGGGGGGGGGCTTGGTCATTGAAAGGAGGAAGAGGCAAACGGCTCATATGACGTTCTCTCGGAGCAGCGGTCTGATCTCTGGACGGTCTGGACAAGAGGGCCGGAGGATCTCTAAAAAGGGGGGGGACCTGGGGGGGGGAAAACCTCTCTTACAATATAGCGGTCTTCCCTCGACAACTAAGAGGCCTGAAGAAAAAGGGGAAAGAAAAGGGAGAGTCGTCAACGGGAGTAAGTAGATTGGTGGAAAACTCCCAGGAAGAATCCAGAAGCTTCGTGCTAAAAAAAGTGTACGCCCGCTCGATGACGATCGACAGAGTTCCAACCTGCGGGAGGGAACACCTCTCAAAAAAAGAGGCTGTTCGGTGAAGAAGGCATCAAGACGCTAAAGAGAGGTTGGGAACAGAAAAGAGTCTGGGTAAACATACTTTACCAAAAAAGGCGGACTTCTCTCTCTATCGGGGACGTCGTTCATCCTCACTGGCGCCGAGACGCCGGTAGGTGAGCGGGTCTAAGAAACATGCAGAAAAAGTTGAGGAGGAGGAAAAAAAGGAAAGAAGGGGGTCACGTCTAGAGGAAAGGTGTTGCTTCGCCAGTTCGACTAACACAAGAGCACAGGAACAAACACGAGGGGAAGGCTAAGGGAGACTCGTAGAAACCAGGGCAGATAACTTCTCTACTTTACCCAAATTCGAAATCTCATCCCTGGGAAAACTTCGATCGGCCGTGCAAATCCCAAACCTGCACCTAGACAGGGAGACTGGCAAAGGGGGAAGCCATGCATACAGGGGGGAAGAACGAAGAGGGGCACGCTAGAGCACGGAAGTTCCAAGTGGTGTGACATATTTTTTTAAAAAAACTCCGTCGGGCTCCACGCCTCGGGGGTCCGCAGAGCGGGGGAAAACACTACGAGAATTGGCGGAAAAAGGAAAAAAGAAAAAAACGGTACAACAAAGGTATCGGTCTCTAGGGCATACACGGTTTCTATGTCAGAGTTCTTCGGCGTCGACTTGCAGGGCCAAACCGTCGAAAAAGAGCCGGCGGGAAGGGATCAACGCAAGAAAAGAAGGCGGCGATGAGAAGAGGGGAGCTCGTTCGAGCCTGGAGAGCTTGTTAAGAACAGTAGGCGGAAAAAGTTCTTCTCTGCTACAAATGGGCGACGCCGTCGCATCGAAAAAAAAATCCGGACAAAGGGAGCAGAAAAGGGGGACCAAAAGGTGCCAAAGAAAACTTAGAGATCGACTCCGCCACCTGTACGCCCTTTGGCCAAAAGAAGCTGAAAGCAGCGTTCCACACTGGACGCAGAAGTAAAAGACGGAAGAAAGGGGGGGGGGGACGCAAAAAGGGGAAAGCGCGATAGAGCAGGGGGATAGGAGAGAAGCATCTAACCCCTACCTTTTAAAGACGTGACACATCCTCGCTCGAAACAGAGGGGCCATGGAAAAAAGAAGGGTTCAGAAGAAGAGAAAAAAAAGCATCGGGGCGAGGTCTTCTAAAAAACCTCTTTTGAAAACAAACACTCCTTTTTCTGGAAGATGGATTAAAGGGGGGGGTCCGGGGGTGACAAAAAGGAAACTAAAGCACGTTGACTCGGGATCGGGTATCGTTTGCGACACTAAAAAAAAGGGTCAGTGAACAGACGACTTTAACTTCTTACCTTTGATCACCACAGTGGAGGAAAACGCGACTGTCCTAGAGGGCGAAAAAAGTGGCGAGGGGAACCGGGGCGGGGTGACAACCTTTCAAAAACGCTCTCGCCTAGAATATGCAGGAGTTGCTCTGAAGGGGATCCTAGTGAGTGGGGAGAGGAGGTGTCATCCCAGGGTGTTCACCGCGGAGGGCCTGGAGAGGGGCCTACCCTAAGAAAGAAAGGAAAAAGAACAACCGAACCACCAAATGCCATCCGAAATGAGCCTGCCTTCACCCGCTAAGAGGGGGCTCCCACGAAAAGACTTAGGAAAAAAAGAGGGGAACGCGGGGGGAAAAGGGAGAAAAAAGGGAGGGGGTTCCGTCCAGCCAAAAGGCGAAGGATCAAGAAAGCGTCTCTTCTGTCACCAGGGGAAAAATACCAACTCCCATCGCGTCAAACCCAAAAAAACCAATTCGGGGTCGCTAGGAACTGTCTACTTGAGGTCAGATCCCTCAATTCTACCGTCAAAGAAGTCGAACACTAACTCCTTTAGAAGCCTGACAGAAAAAAGAAAAAAAAGGGTCGCCCAAAAAAACTACGCACAGATCAGGGGGTCTCGACTAACAAACGGGAATGGCGATCCCCCGGCCGGGGGGGTATTACTACCCTAGCAAGGCTGGAAAAGGGCGGATCAAGGGAAGGAGGACAGTAACAAGCTGGGAACAGAACGAGTATACTAGGGGGCTGGTCCCAATTCAGCTTAAAAAAACCGGTGGGAAAAAGAAAAAAAAAACCGGGGAGGGGAAGACCACCAGAGATCATCCTAACCATGAACTC
>Ga0179593_1475661_pt1 | contig 22367 bp, 35 predicted proteins | sample CZODoug2_1_08_16_FD_185931 | JGI IMG/M metagenome (GOLD analysis project Ga0179593, IMG submission 185931) | Vadose zone soil fungal communities from Angelo Coast Range Reserve, California, USA - CZODoug2_1_08_16fungal (PacBio error correction) | ecosystem: Environmental > Terrestrial > Soil >...
CCAATGACCCCCCCTTTCAGGCCGGGAGGGTGAATGGGGGGGAAGGTGTTCTGCCCCCAGTTATACATTCGCGGAAACGGGAAAAGGTTCGCAAAACCCATCGTTTGCCTGCCACCAAAAGCCGCCCAGGTGCCACTTCCCGGTCACCACGCTTCCCTATTTTGGACCGGAATACCGCGCACCCCGAGGTTTTGCAGCCCCCAAGGAGAAGAAAAAGGGGAAGAAAAACACCTATTGGGGTTTTTTGCCAAAAAAGCGACCCACCGCCCGCCCACTCCCCCGCCTGTTTATTTTGTTAACCCCCCCCCCACCCGAAAAACAAAAAAACAGTGCCCGGGGGGTGGGTTTCCTTTGGGGAAACTGCCCAAAGGGGGTGGATTCGGAAATCCATCACCGTTTCCCCCAAACCCCCCCCCCGGGGCCCCAAAACACAAGCTTCAAAATTTCTTGTGAGTGGGATACTCCGGAAAAATAGGACCAAGGTGACCCTAACCCAGAGACGCCCCACTTTGGACCTCTGTAGACCAAAACTGGGGTACGAAATCCCCGGCACCCCCGTCAATCCCCCACACGGCCTACCCGGCGCTACCCTAAATACAAACCGGAGTAGAAAGGCGAAGGTGTTTTTTGGCCACAAACAAAAACCCACTCCCGCATGAAGGGGGGGCTAAACACGAAAAAAACTTGGGATCGCCAACCAACCAAACACACAAACACACAAAAAAACCCCCCCCCACGCCTGGTTTGGTGCCCCAAGTTTTTTTTGGGGAAAGAAAAAACCAATGGGGGGGGGAGAGACATGTGTGAGTGTTTTTTTGGGGGAAAAAAACCCAAACAAATCGGGGGGAAAAAAAAGAAAGTAAATGTCAAAAAAAAGTGGGGGAAAACAAGTGTGAAGGGTTTTTTTGGTTTTGGGCCAGGGAACCCAATTTTACCCAAAAACGTGACGTCCCACCCAAACCACCCACACAAAACGACCACAAATTTTTTATTCCCGGGAAAACAATATGCCCCTTTTTGGAAAAACTGGGGAAAACCACCGTTGGGAACCACCAGGCACCAACCCCCCCCCAATCCCCCCAAAAAGCGGAAAAACAACCCCAACGAGCCCCCCGGGTGGGGGCACAGTGGGGGGGTTTTTGGTTTGTTCATGCTTCCAACCCCCCCCCCCCCCTTTCCCCCCACCACGTTCAAAGGCCCCCCCAAAAACAGGGACACAACCACCCCGCCCCAGGGTAACAAGGCCCCCCCCCCACCCCCCCGGGTGGAATGGCACACCAACAACGGCCCCCCCCCCCCAACCGTTGGGATACCCCCGAGGGGGGGACTTTGTGTGGATTCACAACACCCACCCCCTTTTTTGTAAACACCACGGAAAAAAACTAGGTCTCCCCAAAAAAAACTGCCCCCCCCCATCAAAACAAACCGGGCACCAAGGGCAACCAAAACCTGGCCTCAACTGGAAACCCGGGGGGGTCACCATCCCTTTAAAAAACCCCCCCACCCCCCGAAAACCCCCCCCAAGCCCAGTGGGGGGCCACCAACCCCCCCCCCCCAAACCAACAAAAAACCCCCCCCATTTTTGGGGGAAGGGAGGACAGCGTGGTTCCCCCCCCCTATCCTTAAGGAATTACCCCACACAAGAACCAAAGGAAACCACCTTGTTTTTTTCAACCGGGACCCAAAACAAAAAAAAAACTGTTGCCGGGAGCAATTACAACCCTGCCACACCCACCCACCACCCCCCCCCCCCCAAACCAACCCCCCCCCCCCCACCCCCAAAACACCCCCCCCCCCCCCCCCCCCATCCTGTGGAACAACCCCCAATCCCAAACCGGGGGGGGGGGGGTGGGTTGTTTTCTCCCCACCCCCAACCCTGTGTTTGTGCCCTTTTCACTTTTGTCCAACCCAACCACCTTTTGTAAAAAGGGGGAAAAACCCCAATTTCAAACCGGGGAAAAAAAAAAACACAGCAGGTGGAAACCACTTGTACAAACAACCGCAACAAAACAAACAAAACACGTCCCCAACCCCCCGCCACAACAAAACCCAACAACAGACTCACCTGGAAAAAACCCCCACAAAGTACACAACAATGAGGTGTTTACCCCACACCCCCCAAACCCCCCATTTTTTTTTTCTCACACGGGGGGTTTTTGTTGACACCGCCCCACCGTTCAACCCCCTTTTTCCAAAAACACCGCACCCACAAATGCTTTCCACCAAAAATTTTTGGTTTGGTGTGATTAGATGGTCACTTGTTTGGTTTTTTTTTCCCCCATGCCCCATAGCTCCGCCCTAACAAAAAAAGGGGGGAAAAATTTGACCGCCCCCCCCAACGGTGAATCTAAAAAACGGGGTTGGGGGTTTTGTGTTAAACGTTTTGGTGGCCCCACCCTGGTTTGTTTTTCAAGGGAAAACCAGAGCAACCCCACACACCGAAAAGCCAAACACAACCCAAACCGCACAACCGGGAACCCAAACACCCCAAAAGAAAAAAAAAGAACCGCACGAGAAAGAGGAGGGAAAGACGGAGGGCCAGAAGAAACTTATTTTCCCCCCCCCACTGTTTTTCCCCACCCCCCCTCCTAAAGAAAGGGGTTACCCCCCCCCCCCAAGAATGAACTTTTGTAACAAAAAACAACAAAAAGATCAACAAGGTTGGGGTGGGGAACAAGACAACCAAGCAGAATCAACTTTTTTCCCAAAACTCAGAAAAGGGCACGAACTACACCTGACAGGGTGGGGATTTTTTCCCCGGGAATAAAAGCAATAGACCTTTCAACCAACCCCAGAACACAGTTTGGTTGTGGTTGTTGGGGTGTTTGAACGGGACACACCCCAGCGAGACCGTTTGTGTTTCCCGCACCCCCCGCCCGAAACTAAGAAAGGTAAACCAGCTGCCCCGCAACTTTTTTGGGAAAAACAAAGAAAGAAGAAAGACTTCCCCCCCAACGGGCAACCTTAAATTTTGCTTTTTCTGGTTTTGTCAACGGAAAAAAACCAACAACCCTCCCGGGGGGTGTGTGGGTGAAAACTGTGTTTTGGGGGTGTGGAAAACCCACCGTTGGGGGTTTTTTCTCCCTGGGGGCCCCCCCGGGGGGGGCCAACAAAACAAGGGCCCGAAGTTCAAATTTTTTGAAAGGAGTAAGGGCAAAACCCCAAAACACGCCCCCCCAACCCAACTGGTGACCCACCCTTCGGGGGGTGTAGCCCCCCAACCCCCCCCCTTCACAAAACAGTTTTTGTTCGATGGCCCAACCCCTTGTGGTTGGGTGGGGGGTGTTACCCCCCACACCCCCCCCCCGCACGCTTTAAAAAATCATCCGCGCTTGGAAAAAAACCCCCGCCGAAAAAAAACCCCGGTGGGAAAAAAACCCAAGGGGGACACCCGGGGTCTGGTGACCATTTCGGGTGCCTTTGACAAAGTCCCCCAACCCCCGTAAGGAACAAAAAAGGTGGTGGACCCCGAAACCAAAAGAAGGTTCAATTGGAATTCCACACCCCCCCTAAACCTGGGAAAATTTTTTTCCACGCCCCTGCCCCAACCCTATTGAAAAGTTTTCGACAAAAAAAAAAAAAACGGGGTCCCCACCCCCCTGTGAAACAAATTTTGTGGGAACTGGAAAAATGTGAAAAAAAAAAAACCCCAACCCCCCCCCCACAAAAACCACCGGGTTCCCCCACTCCCCCCCCCAACCCAGGTCACCCTTTTTTTTTGTTTTGCCCCCCCCCCCCCAAACCCGGTGCCCCAACCCCCCCCCAAACCAAAAAACCAAAAACCCCCCCCCAAAAGGTGGGGGTAGCACACAAAAAGGACCCAAAAAACCAAAAGAACAAACCCACACCAAAAAAAAAAAACAAAAAAACTAAAATAAAAAAAATAATAAATACTAAAAAAAAAAAAAGCAAACAAAACACACCGAAAGACGCGCTTTAACCAAACAAAAAAAGAAAGGAGGAACACATAAATGAAAAGAAACCAGACCAACGGTCCTGGTTTTTTCACCAGGGAGTGGTCCCCCCCCGGCGCAACCCAAGGGGGATGGTTGCCAAAAAAAAAAAAACCCAAAGTTAAAAAAAAAAAAGACGGCAAGGGTGTTGTTTTTTTTTTTGGTTTTTCCAACCCCCCCCCCCCAAAAACCCCCACACCCACGGTCTACCAAAACAGGACCAAACCCCCCACGGGAGAGGATGAAAAGCACGCCTGTGAAACCCCCCAAGCCACAAACGCCGTACGGAGGGCAAAAAAAACCCCCCTTCCCCAAAACGCCCCCATGGTGGGCTTTAACCAAACCACTTTGTTTTGGGGGGTTAACCACCCCAAACCACCCCCCAGTCCAAAAAAAAATGGAAAACCCAAGAAAAAAACATGTTTGTTTACCGGCTAAAACCCAAAACCCCCCTACCTTTCCAACCCAAAACCCCCAACAACACGGGGTTGGGTGGGAAAAAAACCCCCAAGGGGCCCCGAAAATGAAAAATATGTCCCTATAATGAATTAACAAGCTGATAAAAAAATAAAAACTAAAATCCGGAAGGGGGCCCCGTTAGCCAGTTTTAAAAAAATTGGGTGGGTTGACAAAAGGGGTACCACATAACCCACCAACCCGAAAAAACACTAACCGGGGTGAAAAAAAAAATGGTAAACCACCATCCTCAAGTAAAACCACTGACCAGTTAGAGCAACACCAAAAACAAACCAGGAGGTTAAAAAATAAAAAATAGAAAAAGAAAAGTTTTTGCCAAAAAAAATGGTTTAGTTCCAAGGGGGGGGGGGTTTTTTTGGGTGGGGGCACAAAACCACCCCCCCCAACCCCCCCCCCAAGACAGCCACCCCAACGGGTCCCCCCCCCCACCAAACAAATTTTAAAAGAAAAAAAAGGCCACCCCAACCAACCCCCCCACCCTTTTCCCCCCGATGGGAACCGGCCACCCACCCTAGGGGGGTGGAGGGGGGGAGTTTGGCCCGGGAGAGGTTGTGGGGTGTTTCCCCAAGACCCTCCACCAGTTGCACAAAAAAACCCAAAAACTGGGGGGGGGTTCCCCAACCAAAACCCATCCCGACAAAAACAAAAAAAAAAGATTGGATAGGAAAAGCACCCCAAGTTAGAAACCCAAGTTGGGGATTTAGCGGGAACCAACCCCCAAACACCCCCCAGGTTTGGGGGGGTTTTTCCAAACCAGGGACAAGGTGAACGGGGGTAAATGTTTTTTGGGTTTTTTGGGGAAATTGTGTTGGTTTGGAAACCTTTTTTAGAAAAAAAAACAATTTTTCCACCCTGGGGGGGTTTGGTGAATATTCCAAAAAAAAAAAAAATCGAAACACCACCGTAAAAAAAAAAAACTGCCAATCAAGGGGCCCCGGGGGTTCCCAAAAAAAAAAAAAAAAACAAAAGGTGTAAGCAAAAAACAAACCCGGAAAAAAAAGGGCAACCAAAACAAAGGGACCCACCAAACTTGGAAACGGTTTTGGGGTCCAAGTTGTCAACCAAACCCCCAACCAACGGGAAAACCAGCCCCACAAAACGCAAGTGCAACAACAAACCCCCTTTCACCCCGTTTTCCCAACCAAGTGTGGAAAGGGGCCCAGGAAAGGTGAAGACAGGAGGGGCCCCCCCCCTTGGGGTGGGCCACAGAAAACAAATTTAAAACCCCATTGCAAAAAAGTCCTGGGCTGGAAAAAAAAACCTTTGGGGGTCACAACCCCTCAGAAGAAAAACAAAGTGAACCGACAAAGGGAGGGAAAAAAAAACCACTCCACTGGACAACGGGTTGACACAAACAACTCCCCCAACGGGTTTTTTTTGGTTTTTCAAAAACCAGAGGCCCCCCCCCCCCCAAAAGTGGGGGGGGGGGGGGGAAAAACGGAACTAAACAAAAATTATTTTTGGCAAAAAAAAACTAGCGTCCCCCCAAAAAAAAAAAAACCCACCCCCCCAAAAACAGTTCATTAGGGTAACATATGGGTGGGTCCCCGAAACCGGGGCCCCTGGGTTGTGTTGGGAAAAACCCAACCCAAAAACTTGAAACAACCAAATCCAAAAATGCCCCCCCCCAGAAACATAAAACACACAAAAAAAAGGCCCAAACGGGAAAAAAAAAAAAGCCGTTTTGGTTTGTGGAAAAACAAACAAAAGGGTGTTGGGGGTTTGGGAACAATTCCCCCCCTTTTGGTAAACGGATCACCCGGACGTACTTACAAGTCACCACCCGGATGAAAAACCCCTGGGGGGGGGGGTAAAAGGGGGCCCCCCACAAACCCCTTTTCAAAAAACATAAACCACAAAAACACCCCCGGCCCACCAAAAAGGGGAGTCCGCACAACCCCCAAAACAAAAGAGGGCCCCCAAACTTAAAAGGCCAGGAAAAAAAAAAGTTTAAACAAAAATTCCCCTGAAAAAAGCCCCGTTTGGGGGGACCCAACCCCCCCAGTGGTTTTGGTGGTTTTTAATCGGGGAGTGGGTGGTTTTGGTTAGTGGGGGAAAAAGGGGGTTTGTCCCCCGGGTTTTGTTTTTCCTTGTCGTCCAATCCAAACCCCGGTCCCCCCCCCCCCCCAAAACAAAAAAAGAAAAAAAAAAACAGCAAAAAAAAATTTACAGCATTCCAAAAACCCGTGGCCACAACAAAAACCACCTTTTTTGTTTTTTTTTGTTTTTCCCAAGGGGGGCCCAAAACGGCCCCCTTAGGGAAACAAAAAAAACTACAAATAAGAAAAAAAAAAAAAAAGTGAACAACAATCGGGCCCACAAAAAAAAAAGGGCCCGGGCCCAACACTGGTGCCCTTGTAACACCCCGGGACTAAAAGGGGGGGGTTCCCAAAAACCCCAAACCACCCCAACCCAAACCCCAATAAAGCAAATGTGAACGAAAAAAGTCAAATCCCCTTTGTTGAAGGTGAAAGAAGAAAAAAGGGAAGGAACAAGACACCCGAGTTTTGTTTAAGTCACGCAACCCCCCCCCAAACCGCAAAAACTGGTGGAAGCGGGGGAAAAACAAACGGCACACGGGGGTTTTTGGGGGGTGGGAGGGAAACAAACAAATAACCATTGGGTGGTGGCAAACAAAAAAGGAGGGAAAGCCAGATGGCACCCCCACCATGTTTGAAATGGAAAAGGGGGCCACCCCCCAAAAGGCCCAAACAACCAAACCCCAACCCCCCCCCCCCCCGTAAAAAAAAAAAAAAAACCGCCCCCCCAAAATTGGTTGGACTCCCCCAAAAATGGACAAGAGTAACCAGGACCCCAAGCCCCCAAACCGGTGTAACTTTTTGGCCCTTGGTTTGAAAAAAAATTGGTTTTAAAAAGGGGGGTTAACAAAAAACCCCCCAAAAAAAGTACACCCCCCTGAAATAAAAATTCAAAAACCCCCAAAAATTTGGGGACGAAAAACAAAAAAGAAACACCCCCTTTTCTCCCGAAAACTTACCCCCCCCCCCAGGGTCCCTCCCCCGTGACCCGCCACGGAAACACAATCACCACAACCCCCAACAAAGGAAAAAAGGTCCCCCCAAAACGGGTCCCCCCAACCGTCTAACCTAAAGTTTCAAAAAAACGAAACAGATTTCCCGTCCCCCCCCCCCCACAGGGAGGAGTTCCCCCCCCAACCAAAACCCCCCCCCCCAAAACCTCACAAAAAACAAAAACCCCCCCCCCAAATCACACCCCGGGCCCCCCAAAACCACCCACCCTCCCCAAAAAAAGGAAAAAAACTTAAAAGTACAAAAAAACCCCTTGGTTTTGGGGATGGGAAAAACCCCACCCCCAAAAAAATAGGCAAAACCCACCCCACCCAGGAAAAAAAAAGGGCAACAAAAAACCTCCCCCCCCCCCAAAAAAACCCCCCCACCCCCCTGTCCCCAATTTTAAATATCCCCCCCGCCCCCACGGAGGTGGTTACGTTTACCCAAGGTGGGAACAAAATAAGAAAAAACAATCCCCTTCGACCACAAAGGGGGTGGGTGGAGAGCCGGTTCTTTTTTTGTCAAAAACAACCCCAATGGGAACCCCAACCCAAAAGCCAAGGGTTTGTCACCAATGGGGCACAACAAAAAAAAAAGGTTGGAAAAAGAAAAAGGTTGGGTTTGACCCTGGCCCAACCCAACCCCCCCCCCACAACATGTCCCCCGAAACCAACGACCAAAAGCAAACAATTGTAAAACCAATGTATTCCCCCCCTTTGGCCAAAACCAAAAGGTCCTGGGCCCCCCCCCCAAAACACAAAAAGGGGGGTGGGTTTTAAACCCCAACCCTCCCACTTTTCAAGATTTTGAAGTTTAAAAACAAAGACAACCTGGGGGTAAAACCTGGGAGTTTTGGGGGGTTGGGCGACATTTCCCCAGAAAAAAACACACCCCCCCGTGGTGTCCCCAACCCTGACAAAGCAAAAAGCAATGAAGATTCAAGAGGGAAGGCACTGAACCACCCCCCCCCCAAAAAACCCTGGAAAAAAAAAAAATGCACCCCCACCGGGGTGAACACCCCCAAAAAACCCACCCCCCCCCCCACACAAAAAACCAAATCCTTAGGGAGGGTTGGGGGGAAAAAACCCCCAGTATCAAAAAATTTTTTTTTTCCAGAACAACCCCCCCCGCAGGGCCCCCCCCCAGGGGTAGTTTCAGCGAAAAAACCGACAGGTCAAGGGGAAAACAACAAAGAAACATAAAAGAAAGAAACCACAAAGGCACAAGACCCATTGTCGGCACCCGGGACAAAACAACCCCATTCCAAGAACCAAACCCCACAAAAAAAACTGGGAACAAAAGGCAAACCCCCACCCCAATTTTCCACCAATGTTTGTGAAAAAAAAAACCAAAACACCCGGGGTGTCCCGCCCGCCCCACAACAAAACCAAACACAACATCAAGAATTCCCAACCCCATTTATTTTTAGAACCCTCCCGAAAAAAAAAAAAAAGAAGGAAACAGTGGAATCTCATCCAAGGGCAAAAAAAGACAAAAGGACCAAGAAAGGTTGGGGGGTTCCCACAAAACAAAAAGGTTTTCCCCAACCCCCCCACCACCAGAAAAAAAAAGAAAAAAAAAACAATTTCGAGAAACCAAACAACGAAAAACCGACACGGAAACCCCCCAAAGGGGAAAACCAAGGGGCCCCCTTTGTTTGGTGTTTAAAACAACCGGTAACACCCCCCCCAGTTGAAACAACAACCCCCCAACAAAAAACCGGTGGACCTACAAATAAAAATGGCCCCACACCAACCCCCAACCCCCCCCCCAAAAACCCCACAACCGGGGGAAAGAAAAAGACAAAGAGTTTTTGTTTTTTTGGGGGAAAAAACCGTCCCGGGAATTAACCCCTCAAACCCCCAACCCCCCCACAACACCCCTTTTGGTTGGAATTGTTTTTTTCCTGGGAAAAACCAACAAAAAAAAAAAGGACACAAAAAAGGAAAAAAACCCCCCCGGGTTTGGGGGGGGGGAAACCCGTAAAAGACACCCCCCCTAAGGGGAAAAACGTGAAGTTCGGCTTTAACCCAGGGGGGTGCCACCACCAAAAAAGGTAAGAACACAAAAAAAAAAAAAAAAAGTTTGTGGGGGCCCCAAAAAACCCACCCAACACAAATTGGGGGGGGTTTTAATTGCAAACCAACACACCCACCTGAAACCGACCGAAGGACACACCCCCCGAAAAAATAAAACCCCTTAACAAAAGGGGGGGCTGGAAATGACCCACCAGCAAAAGAAGGTGGAACATTGGGACGCCCCGGGCCCCCCAAAACCCAGAAAAAAAGCACTTAAATGAGTTGTAAGCATTTCTGAAGTCCCTCAAAAACCGGGAAAAAAAAAAGGGAAAGGGAAAAAAAACACCATTGAGGGAAGCCTTTCCCCCCGAACCTAAAAAAAAAACAAAACGGGGAAAAAAGGGGGAAAAAAAGCCGATAAAAGGTCCCTCTAAGGGGACCCCATCAGCCCCCCCCCACTTTTAAAAAAGGGGACGGGGGGTGGGGGGGGGGTGTTGAAGCCCCCTTGAACAACCCCCCCCCACCCCCAAAAAACAAAAAGAAAACCTAGAAAAGGTCCAGGTACAAAACCCCAATTTTTTTTGTTCCAATTCCCGTTGGGCCAAAAAGAAAAACAAATTGGTGTGGTGAACACAAAAACCCCAACGTAAAACCTACCCGGGTGCGGGGGGCCCCCCCCCCCCAAAAACCCCCCCCCCCCGGTAAAACCCCAAAAAAAAAAACAAACCTGGGGGTTGGTTTAAGAGCGGAACAACCCCCAAAAAAGTAGTCCCCTCTTTGGTTTGGGGCAAAAAAAAAGGGGGGGGGGGGTTGTGGGGGGAGCCCAAGAAAAAACACCAAGAAAAAAAGGGGAAACCCTTGCCGGCCCGTTAAACCAGGGTGGACTTTGGGTTTAAGAGGAACCCCACATTGTGGTGGGACAAAAAAAACAAACACCCCCCAAACCGGGGTTGGGGGTTTGTAAGTTTTTCCCCCCATTGACAACAAACAGAAAAAAAACCATGGGCACAGCAAAAGTTTCCCCTCGTATTTTGAAAACAAAGGTTTGCACCGGCAGGGGCGCACCCCCCCCTCCGTGCAAATCCCTGCCCCCCAATCAAAAACTTCAACAGCCCCCCAACAACCCACCGGGGGGGGGGGGGGGGTTTTTTGGGGAAAAGACCCCCCCCAGTGGGGTGAACGGTTTTCCCCCCCACAGAAAGTGGACCCCAGTGGGAGTTATATTGGGTGACCCCCCTCAAAAGGACAAAAACGGATGAAAATACCCCAAAAACCCCTGGGACCCCCCTGCCAAACTTTAATGCATGAGGGGGACCCAACCCCCGAGTTCCAAAGTCAACCAAAAGGCCCCCCCCCCCCCAACAAAAGGAAGGAAAATTGGGAGACCCAAAGGGGGGGAAATCTGTGGACCACAACCACCCCGAAAAACAAACCCACACAGCAGTTTTTAACCCTGAGGCCCCAACAAAAATTAAAAAAAAATGCCCCCAAGGGTTCCACCCCAGCATTAACAAAATTTGTTTTTTTTCCCAAAAAACACAACCAAAAACACCAAACCCCACAAAACAGGGTGAAAAAAAGTGGGGTGTTGGAGACCCGGGAGGGTTTTTATGTGGCAAGAAAATTGGTGGTCCCCCCTTGGTTTTCGGTTGGGTACTCAAAAAACAACAAGGAAAAAAAACGGGTGCAAAACAACCACAACAACAAAGTCTTTCCCCTCCCAACCCCAACCGAAAATCCACCCCCCCCAAACAGTTAAACACCCCCCCCTTTGGCCAAAAAAAGACTTTTTTCCCCACAACCGTTTTTTTTTTTTCCCCCAGGCAACACTTAAGCCTGCCCCCCGTTTCCAAAAAAAGAAGGAACAAACACAAAACCCCATTTTGGCCTGGTTTGGGTTCGAGGCAAAAAAAGCCCGTTATTTGGAGTCCGCCCCCCAAGAGAACAAAACCAAAACCTAACCCCTCCCCAAAAAAAACGGGTACCAACTGGTGCCCCAAGAACTCTTCCCCCCCCCCTGGGGCCCACCAAGAACAAGACCAACAAAGAAAAGACCCCCAGACACACCGCACACACCCTCCCCAAACCACACCCAAACAGTCCACCCGTGTCCCACACCACCAGGTCCGGAACACCATGATTGACCAGAAAACTTTTTGGGGGGGTAAACCAACCATCCACCCCCAAGAAAAACAACTTTTGGTCAGCAAATTTGACCCCCTGTGGGCCAAACCCAAAACCCCCCACCAACAAAACACCCCCCCGGTGGGGGTTGGTGGAAAAACCCAAAACAAAAAAATTGTTGGGGTTTGGGAAATACCACCTCAGGGGGGAAATTTAACTTTTTTTACCCCCCCGCAAAGAGATTTGTGAAAAAAAGGGTTTTTTTCCCGAAACACGGAATCCAAACGGGAATGATGAAAAAAAAATGTGCTTGCCTGGGGGGGGGACGTTTTTTTTTGACCTATTGGGGGGGGCCCCACGAAATCAGCCCCCCCAAGTTGAAGGGGCCCCTGGGTTATGTGGGGAACCCCCCCCAACAAGACCCCAAGTGGGTGTCCCCCAAAAAAAACCGTGGGGCCCACCCCCCAAACAAAACAACCCACATCCAAAAAAACCAATGGAAAAAACCCACAACAAACCCCAAAAGGGGGGCCCCCCGTGGTTGGTTGGGTGTTGGAAACAAAAAAGAAAACCCAACATGTTTTCCCCCCCCTTACAAAAGGCCCCCCCAACCGGAACCAAAACTTTTTTTGTTTTTTTCCAAAAAACCCCCCCCCGGGGAGGTTGGGAAAAGGGGGGTGGCCCCGGGAAAAAAAATCACCCGTGGTGTTTTTTGCTGAAAAACCTTTTTTTTCCCCCACGGTGGGGCCGTAAACAACACACCAGGTCTTCCCCCGGTTGTTAAAACAATTGGAGGGGTCCCAATCAAAAAACCAACCCACGCCCCCAAAAAGAAAGGTACAGGTTCCCCCCCAAAAAAAAACTTGCCAAACCACAGAAATCGCCCCCATCCAAAGGCCAAAACCCAAAGGCTTGTTTGAAGGGCCCCCCAATTGGGTTGTCCCTGAAAAATCCCCCCCATCCAAAGGGGGGGGGGTTGGGTCCCCCCCACATAAAGGAAAGTAACAGAATTCCCACCAAAACCAAACCCCACACCCAACCCAAAACAACAACACCAGGTTAAAACAATGTTTGTGGGTGGGGGGAAACGCCAAACACAAAAAACCCGGGCACCCCAGGGAAGCAACAACAACCCGCCCCCCCCCCACCCCCCCAAGTGGGGGACCAAAAGAACAAAGGGTGGGGTTGGGGACCCCAATCCCCCTTGGTTGTTGTGAATTTCCAAAAATGTTAAACCAACAACCCAAAAATTTCTGTGGGGGGGAACCCAACAAAAAAAAGTTGAGGTATTGTTTCACCCAAAAAAAGACACACCCCAAAAGAAGAAAATAAAAAAAACACCAACCAAAAAAAAAAAAACAAAAATTCAGGGGAGCACCAAAGCCGGAATTGAGATTGTAAAAACACTGGTATGCCAGGGGGGTTGTGGGGAAAAAACAAATGGGGTGCTCCCCCCCACCCCCCATGTTTTGGAGGAAAAAAATGATCAAGGTTAAGAAGTTTTTTTTTTGGTGTAACAACACGGGTCCAAGTGCCCGGGGCCAGAAAGGTAATAAAAAACTTGTTTGGTTTGTGGTAATTTTTTGGGGGCACACCCAACCCTTTTGAAAGTCCAACCCCCGGAAAGGGGCTGGAAAGGAAGTCCACCCCAAAAACCAAACACCACCAAAATAAAAAACCCATTTTTTTAAAACAACACTCACACCGACACTTGTTTGGTTTTTGTTGGGAAGATGAATAGAAAACCTTTTACACCCCACCACAAAATGCTGGAAGTGATGTCCAATTGGAAGAGGGGGGAAGGGGGGGGGCAAGAGAGAAGAAGAAGAGAAGCGGGTGAGGGTGGAGGGGGGAGAGAGGGGCAACCCCCTCCGGAAAATACGATTCCCCTTCAAGCCAATCAAAGTTACTCAGGGGTCCCCCAACTCCTTTTCCGGGTTGGTTAAATTATCCCAGCCCTTGTGTGCCCCCCCCCCCCCCCCGGATCCACCCCCCCCCCCCACTTTGTTGATTTTGGGTTGTTTTTTGTTTTTAAAGGAACCCAAAACTCAGGTGTACCAGCAAAAAACACCCCCCCACCACAAAAAAGGGGGGGGAAGCACCCCCCCCGATAATTTAAGGAAATCAATCAATATTGGTTTTAAGCACCTAGTTTTTGGGAAGGTTTTGTTTGGGGGTTGAAAAAATGCCCAAAAAAATTAAATTTTGGGGTTTTTGTTGGAACCCCCCCCTTTTTGTTTTTTGGGCTACGTGCACAAGGGCCTTGGACATTTGCACAAAGGCCAAAATACTTTAAGGATTGGGACGAACTGTCCACCCCACACCCCTCCCCCAACCTCCCGTCAGACCCAACGTTTTTTTGAAACAATCCGTCGGAACACCGCAAGAGGAGACCAAAGATCACCCAAACCCCAATTGGGGAAAAAACCAAACCAAAAAACCCCCCCCCCTCCCCCAATTAAATTCCACCCCTGTACATTCCTCCCACTCTCCCCTTTATTGGTTGGGAGCCAACATCTTGTACGAAAAGTGCTTAATTGGTCCTCCGTTTTCCCCCGTTGACCTCCCCGATCCAAGTCGAGGAATGTTGTGTTTTTGTTTTCTCCAACAGCGAAACCAGAGAATGTTGTCGCGAATTCACGAATTTGGTTTGAATAAGCGTCAGCAAAGACTCGGGGGGGGGAGGGACCCCCAAGGGCGGTAACAAAAAAACCCAAAGTCGTTGTCACCCCCCCCAACAAAGGGACCCTAACAAATGACCCCCTTTAACACCCAAGGGGGTGTTTAGTGGGGGTTCCGCCCCCCCGCCCCCACCCACACACCGGTTATCCCACAAACGGGACCCCCCCCCCCGTGGTTGTTAAAAACGCCGGGGGGGGGGGTGGTGTTTTCCCCAGGGGAAAAATGCCCAAAAGGTTTAGGGTGTTTTCCCCCAACAAAAGCCCCATCCCCACCCCCCTTGTGGTGGAAAAAGCGTTAAAAGGCACAAAAGGGGGGGAGAATTGCGGACAAAACCGAAACTCTATGAGAACCAACAACCGGACCCCGTCCTGGATTTTTTGGGGGCCTGTGAATCCCCCCAACATTTACCGACCCTCCCTTAAAACCCCCCATCCCCCCAAAAGACTTCCCCCCCCGAAAAAGTACCTAGAGGAAAGTGACGCTTCAACCAAAAACTGGTGGGAAAAAGAAAAACCCAAGCCCGCCGCCACCTCCGAAAAAAAAAACCAGAGGCACACACGAAAACCCAACAACCCCACCACCCCCCCCCAAAAAAAAACCCCACCAAACCCCTACAAACCATTTTTTTTTGTTGTTGTGTTTTGTGGTTGGTGTTTTTGTTTGGGGGCGGCCCCCGTTCACACAAAATTAGTAAATATTGGTTTTTTTTTGGGTCTGGATCCTAAAACCCAGACCCCCCAAAAAATTTTGGGGTTGTTAAACCGAACCCAAGCAAAAAAAACAACCCCCAAAAGAGAAAAAACCTGTTATGTTGTTGGGCAAACCCCCCAGGTAGACGAAAACCGCTGGAAAAAGGAGCACAAAAACCCACGAACGCAGCCTGGAAATTTGCCAAGGTGCCACCGGTGGTCTGGTTTGCCCCCCCCCACAAAAAAAAAAGAACACTAACACCCCTGGAAAAAAAGGGTTGTGGCAAAAAGGGACCAAAACCAAAAGTTCTCCCCACCCGCCCCCCCTCCAAAAACCCAACAAGGGGAGAATGAAACAAAGAAAAAAAGAAAGATTTGGGATAAAAAGTTTTTTTGTTGGTTTACCCACCCTGAAAGCGGGTTGTTTCCCGCAAACACCAGTGGGGGGGGGCCAAAACACCGAAAGGTAAAAAACAAGAAAAAACAAAAAAATGGTCACCCACCCGCCAAAAAAACAAAAGGGAAACCCGTCACCCAACCCGTTGGAGTTTTAAAACAAAAAAGTGTAGGGGGAAAAAATTTCGCAAAGAAAAAAAGTTTTTTGTTTTTCCCCCCCAACCCTGGCAAAACCACCGACCCAAAAACAGTTTCAAAACCAAGCCACACCCCGTGGGTGGTCCCCCCGCCGGAAAAAGGAGGGGATATTGGGGGGAAAAAACACACCAAAAAGGGTGTTCGGGGAACACAAACCCCCCCCCAAAACGGTGAAAGTATAAGGGAAAAACCCCCCCCCCACCCCGGGGGGGTGGTTTTTTTTTGTGTTTTTGGTTCCCCAACCACACATGGGGGAAACCCCCCTTTTGGGTGGAGGTTTGGTTTCCAAACCCCCCCACCCCACCCAACCCCAAAACCTGGGGTGTTTTAGGTTAGGGCCAGGGCGGGGGGGTTAAACCTTACCCGCCCACTGTTGGTTCCATCCCCCCCCAAAGAAAAACCCCGAAAAGTCGCCCCCACCACCCCTGGGGAACACCGGGTGGGGGGGCCCTACACTGCAAATAAGCAATAGGGTGTTCCACCCAGGTTTAGCCCCCTTTAAAAAAAGCCCCAAAGGGGCCCCCCCCCCCTTTTTGGGAACCAAAGAACATATCCAACCCATGGGTGGGCGCCCACCCCCAAAAAATCAAACCTTAAAAGCAAAAACAAAAAACCCCCCAACCAACGCCCCCTCCCAGGAAACCGGGTCTTGTGTGGGCAAAACAAAAAAACCAAAATTTTTGGTTTCCTTGAAAAAACAACAAAAAAAAGAAAATAAAGGAAATAAAACCCTAGAGGGTGTTAAATAAAACCTCCCAACAAAAGGAAAAAACAATCCACACCTTGGGGGCAAAAACACCCACCCAAACGTTTGGTAATTAAAGGAGAAAAGGTTTGTTTTCACCCCCCACGCCCCCACAACTGTAGAAAAAATAAAAAACCAAAATTTAGTCCCAGGGGGTGTCCACGAAAAAGGGGGGGTGTTTGTTGTTTTTGGTTTTTTGTTTTTTTTGTTTTGTTCCCAACAAAAGGAATCACAACTTGGGTTCCCCCCGAGAAAAATTGAAAAAAGGTTTGTCCCCAATAAAAAACTTTTTTGGCCCCACAACCACCCCACCCAACCCAACCAAAAAAAACCCCCCCCCCCTTTTGAAATTGGGGCCACTTTAACCAACCACAGGAATGGGGTTTTTTTTTCCAGACTGGTTTTTTTGTTTTGGAAAAACGGCCCAGGTAACACCAAAAACACCCCAAAACCCCTTCTAAAAAAAAAGGAAGACCACCCAGAATAAAACAAAAAAAAACAAAACCAAGGCACCAACAAAGTGCAAGGGATCCCCCCGATTTGGGTGTGAAATAAAAAAAAGAGGTTGTGGAAAAGGGTCCCGGAAAAAATGTGGGGTACCCCCTACAACTCCAACACAGCAACCTAAAATTGGCCAAAACCATGGGAAAAGTGGATCCACCGACGGTATCCCACCCCCCCTTTCAACACAAAACCAACAAAAACGTCCTGAAAGGGGGGGTGAAAACAAAGCCACGTCCCAAAAAAGACCCCTCCCCCCCCGCCCGCCCCAACCCACCAACCACAAGGGTCGGTTGCCCCTTTTTGGGACCAAAAAGTACAGAATGGGCAACACGGTGTTTTTTTCCAAAAAAAAATACAAGGTAAGGAAAAAAAATCTGAAGTGGGGGGTTGGTTTAATAGAGAAAAAAATTTGGGGTGGGGAAGGGGGTCACCCCCCCAAAAAAGGTTTGAAAAACGTTGGTGCCAAAACTAAAAATACCCTGGGCCCCTTCCACAAAAAAAAAAAAAAGGTTGGAAAGGATCCCAAAAAAGGGGCACCCCACCAAAAACAACACCCCAACCCTTTTTGGGGGTGGCCAAACCAAAATCCGGCAACAATGTTAGGAAACAAGACCCATTGGCCCCTAAAAAGGTGCCCAACAAAAAAAGACAAGAAAAAACAAAAAGAATGCCGCAACCACAAAGTGTTTTTACTTGTAAAGCAAAAAAAACCGGGAAAAAAAACAACGGGGGGGTTTTCCCCACCCAAACCAAAAGTTAAGGTCCCCCAAAAAAATTGTTTTTGAAAGTGGCCAAACACCTCCCCTTCCTGGGGGTTTGGGGGTGTGTTTTGGGAACAGTAAAAACCCAACCAAAACAAAAAAATTGTCCCAAGCTTTTTGGGGTAAACTTTCCACCCCCCAAGGTAAAAAGGAACCCAACCCACCAACGAAAAAAAAAAAGACAACATTTTGTGGGTTGTATTGCACAAAACCACAAAACACACAAAAACAAAAAAAACGCACCCCCCCCCCAAACACCCCCACCACCCAAGGGGGCAAAAAACCCCCCCACCAAATGTGAAAATTGACAAACCCAAACGCTTTGCCCACCAAAGCTACCAGTGGGGGGTGCCGGGGGGAAAAAAAAAACCAAAAATGGGAAACTGCCCCGTGGGGGGGTTTGGGGGGTTGGAAATGCCTTGGCCCCCCGGGCGAGGGAAAAACAAAACAAGGGGTGTGAGGGGAGGCAAACCGGGAACAAAACACCGCACCACCCCCCCCCCTTTAAAAACCACAGGACCCCCCAAATTGGGGGCCAAAAAAGAGGGAGGGGGCCACACTTCAGGACATAACAACTGGTTTGGGAAGTTGGGAAAGGTTTTTTTGGGGGGGTTGAGGGGCAGGGGGAAAACCCCCCCTCCCCCCAAAACCAGTTTGACAAAGAACAAAAAGGGGCTTTTTGGAACGGAGGGCACCCCATCCCCGGGGAAACTAAAAAAAGAAAAAACCCCCCCCCAAAAAAAAAAAACCCACCAAGTCCCCCCCCCCCCCCCCCCCCCACCCAAAGCCAAAAAACCCACAAACAAGGGGGAACTGAAACCTTGGAAACCGGCTTTGTTAAGGGTCCCCCCAAAAGTACCCCTGTGAAAACAAGGTGCCCAAATAATTCGAAACCCCCCAAAAGGATGGAAAAACACTAAACGCACCCAACGGGGGGGGGCCCCCAAAACCAACCAACCCAAGTCCCCACCGGTGCCAAAACGGGGGTACAACCTCACCTTCCCCCCAAAAAAAAGGGGGTTTTGAAAAAAAATGGGAAAAGTTGGGGGCCTTAAACCAGGAACAACATAAAAAAAGAACAGAAAACAAAAAAAAAGAACAACCACTCAAAAGGGACAATAAGTTCCACCGGTTTCGGGGGTTTGGCCCCGTGGGACCCAAAAAAAAAAATAAAAAAAATAGTACCACAGAACCCCCCCAAAATTTTTTTAAAAAAACAATAAAAAACCCGGTGGGAACAAGGTTTTCAAGAACAACCCCCCGAAAAAGGGAAAAAACCCCCCATAACAAACTTTTGCCCCACCCCCCATACAACACCCCCAAGACCCAAAAACAACCCCGTGTTTTAAAAATTAATTTCTTTTTTGGGGTGGGGGGGGAACAACCCCAAACCCCCCCCCCCAAACAACCCAACCCAAACAAATGTGGAAAAAGCAGAAAAGCCCCGGAGGTGTGTTTTCAGTTCAAAAAACCCCCTGCCCGGTTCCAGTTTTTGTTGAAATGTGTGAAAAATTTTCCTTTTGCGATGGTGGGGTCTTGGGGAAAAAGGGGAACGGGGAAAAATTTTTTGTTTGGGGCCGAAAACAGCAAACCAAAAAAATCAAAAACCAAAGTTTTTTTTCCCAAAAACTAAACCTGGTGGGTGAAAAAAAAAAAAGGGAGCGGTTGTAAAAACCCCTTCCCCCCCCCCCCTGGAAAAAGCCCAGAAAAGGGGAGAAGGGCACCGGAACAAACCCCCAGTGTTTTTTTTCCCACAAGGCCATTCTTAAAAACCGAAGAACAAATTTTTCAAAAAAAAATCAAAAACACCACGAAAAAAAAGGGGTGCACCAACAAACCAGAAAAAAAAGGCCCCAAAGGTGGGACCGCCCCGTAAAACCCAAACACCCAACATTAAATAAAAGAACCCAACCCCCCTCCCCCACCGCCTGCCCCACAACAGAAAAATTTAAACCCCCCCCCCCCCCCCCCAAAAAAGGGGGGGGGAACACCCCCGAGGGCGAAAACCCCCCAAGGCAAAAAAATCAAAAGCAAAAAGCCAACACAGTTTCCCCCCCCATGTGTCTGCAAAAGAAAATAAAAAGAAGCAAGTTGTGATACCCGGATTACGTTTCCCCCCACCTCCCCCAAACCAAAGGGGAAAAGTTGGTGGTGTTTTTTTTCCCAACCAACCAAAAATCACAAGGGACATAGGCACCAATGGAAAAGTCCCAAAAAACCAAATTCCCCAAAATTACCACCCAAACCCTAAACAAAAAGCCACCGTAAAAGTGAAAAAAAAAAAAAAAGGGGGGGGCCAACAACACCCATGTTTTTTGTTTGAAAAAAACCAAAAGAAACCATGGAAAAAACCCAACAAGAAAAAAGGTTGATTTTCAAAAAAACGAGGGTCCTTTAAAAACACCCCCCCAAAAAACCCCCCGTTGCCAAAAACAGGGTTTGTTTGTTTTGTTTTTTTTTTGTTTGTTAAGCAAATGAACCCCAATTCCAACACCCCACCCCAGTTTGAAGGGGGTTGCCCCCTTGCCAAAAAATGGAAATAACAAACGGACCCCAAAGGGGTGTGGGTGGGGGAACCCCCCGGCCCGACAAAAATCTGGACTTCTGGACACCAAAAAGGGTAACAAAAACACTTTTCCCCACAAAACACCCCAGGACTAAACCAAAACCAAAAGGGTTTTTTGTTTTGGTAAGGGCAAACCACCACCGTTAAAAACCCCCAAAAAACAAACCACAACCGGGTTTTTTTTTCCCAAACAAAAAAAAACCACGGGGGAGCCAACCCCCTTGTGGCCCCCCCCTACAAAAAAACCTTTTGGGCGGGGGTCAACCCCCACCCCCCAACCGGGGGCGAAAATTGGGGAAACGGCGGCCACCCAACAACACAAACCAACCCACCAAAAGGGCAACTGGCACAAGGATTCAGAACCCCCCAGTTTTTTAAAACCCAGCCCCCCCGTTCCCACGAACCTCAAATTAGGGAATGAAAAGGGTCTCCCTTGCCCACCAAACCGAAAAACCCAACAAAAAACCAAACAAAAACGGAAGGGTAAAGAAAAAGGAAAAAAAAAAACAAGAGAGAAAAAAGAAATCCACTTGACAAAACAAAACTTGTTTCCACCGACACTTGGCCCCACTTTTTTTCCCCTTTGGCCTGTGGGGGTTGAAGCCCAAAAACCCCACACCACATAAGAACAAAAAGAAATGTTAACTCCCTCCCCCCCTGGGGTTGAAACCCCCACCCCCCCCCTTTTCCAAGGGGGGGGGCCCAACCCTCCCCCCCCTTTTTTAACAAAAAAGGAGACCAAAAAGAACCAGCCCCCCCCCCCCTCCCACCCACCCCAAACCCCCCCCCAACCCCAATTTTGGGGTTTTTTAAAGCCCGGGGGCCACGGGTGGCCCCCAAACCCCAAACCCCCACCAACCCCCAGCCAATAAAAAATGCCATAATACCCGCACAACAAAAACCACAAGTGGGGGACATGCAAATGGGACCACGGGGAACACCCCAACCAAATTTCACACGAATCCCCCCCCCCCTGGTTGTGGTAAAAGGACCAAACCCCCCCCACCCAAACCCAAAAAAAAAACCCCAACCCCCCCCCTTTTGCCAAAGGGCCCAAAGGAAAAACAATATCCCCCAACACCAGGTTTGTTGGTGTAAAAAAAAAAAGTTTTTTCCATTTGGCCCATCACCCCCCGGTAAAACACCACTTCAGCAACCAAACTCAAGGAAGAAACATTCAGGCACATTTTTTTTTTTTGGGGGAGAACAGGTAAAACGGGGAGAAATATCCCCCCCCCCCTCCAAATTGAAAACCAAACAGGCCCCCCCCCCCCCACCCCCCCTTTGTAACGGACCCGAACCGGCCAAGGGGGGGTTTTTTTTTGAAAAGACCCCAATTTTTTTTTTTGGTTTACAAGAGGTGTCCGGTCGAAAAGGAAAAAAAGGGGGGTGTGTTGTTTCTTTTTTGGGTGGGGGGGGGGTTGATCGAACAAAAAACCCCCCACCCAACCACCCTCCCCAACACCCAAACCCCTAATGGAAAGGAAAAAACCAAACCCCCTTTGGTACACCATTGTCAAGGAAAGGCCCCAAGCCGTATGAAAAGAGACCACCCCCTTAAAAAAAAACCCCCACCCACCCCCCCAACTAAAACCCCCCCCCCAAACACCCAACTCCCTCAAAGCAAACAATAAATCGAACCAAATTGATGGTAGATAAAAAAAGAAAAGGGGCCAGGTAAAACCCCCCCAGGGGAAACAACCCCCCCCAGAAAGCAAAAAAAAGCCACCGGTTTCCGAAAAAAAAACCAAAAAACCGTTTTAAAAAAAGACACCATAAAGTTTTTCCCGCCCCACCAACCCCAAAAAAGGGGAGTGGAAGTTCTGCGCCCACTGGTCACTTTTTGGTTTTTTAAAACCCATTGGTGAAACCAAAAAACAGTGACCCGGATGGGAAAGAAAGGGGAAAACAGGCACCACGCCCACCAACCCCCCTCACGGGGCCCCAAACCACCCCTTCAATGACCCACCACCCCCCCCCCAGGAATTTGGGGCCCACCACACCACACCCGACATTTTTTTTTTGGAAGGGACAAATCCTTTTGCCCCCAAGTTTTAACACCCCAGGCCAAACCCACAACCCAGAACCAAAGGCCCCCAAAACCACCGTTTTTTTTTTGTGGGTTTTGGAACGGTTGGTGCCGAAAAAAAAAACCCACCGCCGGAATTTGGACCCAGTACCCCCACCCCCCGCAAAAAAAAAACCCAAATGAACCCACATTG
>Ga0179593_1393484_pt1 | contig 22366 bp, 37 predicted proteins | sample CZODoug2_1_08_16_FD_185931 | JGI IMG/M metagenome (GOLD analysis project Ga0179593, IMG submission 185931) | Vadose zone soil fungal communities from Angelo Coast Range Reserve, California, USA - CZODoug2_1_08_16fungal (PacBio error correction) | ecosystem: Environmental > Terrestrial > Soil >...
TTTTGGTTCGGGGGCGATTTGAGAAAGAACACAGACCCTTAACCCCTGGGGGTCAGACTCGTCGTGAGTTGTAAAATATTTAACAGGGAAGTAAAGACTTTGACAAACTCAAAAAGGGGGCATTTAAAGGGGAACAGGAGTTGGCGGGGAGGGAATAATCTTCTATAGCGGGAGAGGGGCGAAAAAAGGACGGCACCAAAGTTCTTTCTGCGAAAAATTGGGGGACATGGGGACTTCGGATCGAAATGAGGTGTCGAAAAAGACGTGGGCAGGGGAGGTGGTTTGTGTTGTTATGCAGGTCTTCATTTTGGGGGGTCCGGAAAAAAAAGAGGCCGGAACAGGCGTAGCTCAAGGAGAGCGGTGGAGAAAAGGAACGGCAAAAAAAAAAAAAGGTTGACGCATCAAACACTGACTGGGGGCAATAGATGCGGAAAAGGGGGTGTGGGTAGGTTGTCGTACTGAGGGGGGGGTGACGTCCAACGTGACCAGGAAGGGGTTCGTTTTGGGGTGAAAAAAAAACTATTTAAACTAAGGAGGCAAACGGAAAAGGGTGTCGGTAAGGTGGGAAGGGGTCCGGCAGGCTAAAAAAAACAAAGAGACGAGGAGACAAAATTTGGCTGGAAGTTGCCAGCCGCAAGCTAAAATGGGGTGAAATCTCGAAAAAAGCCCACTCAAAAGAATTGAAAACAAGTCCTATGTGAGTTTGTTCTACCAAAACAAAGGGGTGGATTGACCTAGGAGGACCGGGCGAGTCTTGGGCCAGAGGGTTGTAAGCTGAAGAGGAATAGTGGGGTTGATTTGTAGGAGGCAAAGGTCCGGCTGACTCTTAGGTATGTTCGTATGGGTGGTTCAATCGTTGATATTATCGACATTTCCAGTATCACTTATAGGGGTTGAGAAAGGAAGCGGAACAGACTAGCATATAACAACGCAAACTTTTGCGGGAACAACAGCGGAAGGATAAGTTCCAAGACTGAGGGAAGACACAAAATCAACACCCCTCAATAGAGACTATTGACGGGGTGGACTAGCACAACAGGGGGTCGGATATAAAGTGCTGACATGAAGGTAAAACTGAGGAGAGAGGCCGATTAAGTGGCATCCATAGAGGGGGAAGAGGTCGATTTCAGGCGTTGTGGAGGGAAGGGAACGGCCAGTATTCTATCGTACCTGTTCTTAGGGGAAAATAGATCCGCCTCTAAAGAGTTTGGCGACGCTTGAGAGATCGCCAAATTTTTTAAGAGGGCGACCATCTTGGAGGGGGAAATAGACCATGGGAATGATCGCATTGGGGGGAAGAAGGCTTGTTTCGTGGAGTGATTGTGTTTACGGTATTACCGCGACACAGCAAAGGCTAGGGGAGGGAACATCAAGTCAAAAAAAAAAGGGGAGGGCCCTGGGGGGAAATACTTTAAGACGGACCACGACGGTCGAGGCCTAGATGGAAAGTTTCGTGCTCGAGGGGAGGGGAGCGACAGGCCCAAACGAAACAAAAAAAAGAACAAAAAGGGGAGGGACAGATCCACCGGAAGTTGGGGGGAAAAAACATCATGGGATTGCCATCCCAAACCAACAGAAAAACAGGCACGTCACGATGCCGCAATTTGTGCCTTGAAAGCCGTGTATTCCTGATGCATAAACGTAAAGAGGGGGAAAAAACGGGAGACACGCGGGAGGTGGTCCGCCGGAGGTAGTCCTCAACAAAAACAACTAAGACGAACTCCTCGGAAAGAAACCCGTGCGACCGAGGAGAGGGGGTCGAGGAATATACAAGGTTAATAGAGAAGACAAGGGGTACACAAAAATATCACGACGGAGAAGTGGGGGGGCTGGGGGAAAGGGAATTTCGGCGGCGCAGTTTCACCAACCGGCAGGGCGGTGGCGTAATGTGGCAGAAGGGGGGGACCCATTTTTGGGCAAGGGGGGGCGCTGATAGCGGAAAGGAACAAGACAGCCAAGGGGGAAAAAATAGTAAAAAGGGCGAAAAAAAGGGTTTATGGCCCTCTTAACGAGGTCAGGGTGCATGTTCGTCCGCACCCACAGATAAGGTTCGCGTAAAGGAGAGAAGAACATAAAGACAAAAAGCAAAAAAGCCAAATAATCTGTGGGAAGAAAACGGGAAAAGATGTGAGAGAAAAGACGACTGAACCAGGCTATCATAATCTTAATCGAAAGGACCGAAGTATGTATAATATGACAGGCCAAAAAAAAGGTTACCAGAGGAAAACAAGGACTCAATCGGGGGGAAAAACAAAGTCAGGGGGGCAACCGACAGGCTACAAGGCGTCGTAATCAGGGGAATGAATCAGTCTCTCGGGACCCTTCACGGAACAAAGGGTAGAAGACAAGGGACAAAGTGGAGAGGGGGTTGGGTAATCTCAAATGGGAGGGGGTTAGGGGACGGGGAATTTGAAATGCGCGAACGGGAAGATAAAAGGACTTGATCATGGGAAGGAAGGGGGGGAAGGAACTACAATTCGGTTGGGGCGGAATTCCTCCGGGTATTTTCTCAGAGAAAAAGGGGGGAAGGAGGTGCCTAGGCGAAACCCTGTCATTGAAACCCTAGAAGAAGATAAACCTAGATCCGCCTGAAACTCATCGGTTTAAAAGAAAAAGAACAAAAAGAAAAGACAACTTCAAAAATCCCAAGCCAAAAAGGAAGACTCACTTGTCTATGACTACCCGGTGTGTTCACGGGGGGGGTGGGGGTGTAGAACAAAACAAGAGGACAGGAAAGTGGGCAAATGGTGGGAGTGATGGAGGGGTACAATTTAGCGACGGCTGGAAAGCGGCACACCAAACTTTTTGGTCGAGGAGAAGGAGTCTTTGGGGTTGTGTAAGACAACGAAGGGGGGAGACTACCAAACTAAACTGTACAAAGGTATCCATACCGCGGGGAGTAGAGATTTTGGTCGGTTCTTCTGTATCATGGAACCACAAAATAAAACTTCAAGTGGGCAAAAAATCGGGGAAAAACCCGGGCAAAAAAAAAAAAAAAGGGAAAACCTAACATCAGAAAACGGGGAAAGAATTGGCCCTCTGGCCATCGAGTGAAGATGGGGTGGTAACCTGTGTCTAAGGAAACGACGAGGGGAAGTACAACCAAAAAAACCTCTTGAAAAAGAAACAAAGAAAAAAGGGGGCCGCGCTCTCCACCAACAACGACGACCGGCAACAAAAAACAAACCCGAAAAAAGGCACCAAAGATGACAGGGGAGGGAGCACGCCCCGGTAAAAATCAGCGATCCAAGTCCCTGCAAAGCTGTCGCAGAACACGGTAAAAGGGGTTGTCGAGGAATGGGGGAGACATATCGAGGGGCAGAGAAAAGAGAAAGGGGACCGAAAAGAAAAACCGTGGCTCGTTACACTTACCTCTTTAAGAAAGTTACCCGTAAGAAAGACAGGGGATGACCCTCCCGACGCCCCGAACCGCGGGTTCCGTGTATGCAAAAGTAAAGAGAAACTACTAGGGGGCAACAGAACATGTCGTTTAACTTGTAAAGTCAATGCCAGTCCCAGGAAAAACACGAACATCTGGGGGTAGGTTGAGTAGCTTCTTGGTCCGAAAAAACATCCCCATCACAAGAATGAAGCGGGACAAGAAAAAGGGAGGGATCCTTGAATTGTCAGTTATGCCTTCTAAAAACATTGGAAAGAGGTGCGCAACTTCATGCGCAAGGTGGAAGCCACAAGAGGATCTGGGGGGAAAGAGGAGGAAAAAGAAAAGAAAAAGGAGTGGTTTCAACTCGGAGACAAATTTGAAAAAGCAGAATTAGCGCGACCATATCCAAAAAAGAGGTGGTACACAAGTACACAAAGGCCTCCCTGAGCACAAGAAGGTCCATAACGAAAGAGGGAAAAAAAAAAAGAGGGGGGGGGGGGGAAAGAGAAGAGATAGGAGGGATTGTTAGGGATTCATTTACGTTTGGGAGGTGTAGACCTTGAGGGGGGACTTCATGGCCGCGAAAATGCTATTAATGTCAAGGGGAGAAGGGGGGGGGGAATTGAAACACTCCTTCTGTTTCCAGAAGTGAACAAAAAGAACTGGGACCGACCTGGGTTCACTAGAGGCCGCAAAATCCGGAGAATTTCTTGGTTATAATAAAGGACAGAAAGGAAGGGGAACAAGCAGGGTACCCTGTTAAGGCCTTATTTAGATGGGATGGGGGGGAGTGGAAAGAAAGCATACAAAGAAAAAAAGAAAAAAAAGGACACATATGGTCGGTTATGGTGGAATCTTGAATCTAAGGAGCGGATTTTCTCGAAGGGGAAAAAAGAAAAAAGGAGGGTTTAAAAAAGAGTCTTGTCTTCCTACGAAAACCGAGAGCTCGGGGAAGGCGGACAAGACAGCAAAAAAAATGGGGGGACCTAATCCGCGTTCACCTAGAGGAAAGAGGGGGAAAAGTGGAATTGGAAAATACATTTATGGAAGGAGAGAAGAGGATAGATAGAGGGATCTGACGAAAACATTAACCGGCAACCATAATTGGGTAAAAGGGGGCTAAGGGACTTCCGGATCGGGGGGGGTGGTGTGTCTAAAATCCCACTGGAAAATCGTTGGTGGGGGGCCAAGGTTCTTGGTTTGGGGGTCTTTTTCAAACCTCGTCATCTTTGTTGGGTCGGGGGGAGTCCTCGGTCCTTGTAGAAAAACTCAACAAGGTGTGGGATGTGGTAATTCCAGAGGGCGCTGCTCCGGGGACGAGCTCTCCAACGGAGGACAAGGGGCTAAACCTGCCGAAAGCGGTCGGATGTGGAATTTCTTCCTTTGTTGGAAAAAAGTCTCGATTGGGGAGGGGTATTATTTGTCGGGGGGTTGGAGGAAGAAACGACCAAAAAAGGTTACCTTAATGCACGAGGCGAAGAAAGGTGTCGGTTGTTGGCTGCGGCAAGGTTCAGGCTTTGGACGAAAAAAAATAACGAGGAAACAGTGGGTGGGCTGGACGCGGGGTACAAGTCCCAAAGCAAAAGGAAAAGGTGAAAATGAGATCCAATCCGCAACATATGAAAAAAGGGAAGGGGAAGGATGGTGGCTCATCCAAAACCAAAAGGGCTTTTACCCTCAAAGTCAGCGCGAGCTGTTGGGAGCGAGTGTGTTCCGCCGGGAGGAAATAGGGGATGTGTTAGCTGTGCTACGATAAAATGGAGGGGAGGACTGGGGTTTGCGCAAAGCCATTTGCAGCGCATACGGGAAGCACGTATGGGAAAAGACGCAGAGCGAGGCGATTTCTCTCAAACGAAAATCTTTGTGGGCGGAAACGAAGGAAGGGAAACACGCATGATATCGTCTAGGAGAAAAAGGAAGACCAAAAACAGGTACAACTCAAGAGCTATTTTCGACACCAGTGAGAATTGTGTTCGGAGAAAATGCTGCCCTTTACTCGAAAGAGGGGGGAGGAACCTGAGCAGGCAAAGATGGTTTGTTGTCAATCCAATCGTCTCATTATTTAGGGGAAAAAAAATCACGAAACCGCTTGATTAGTCTGGGGCTCTTTCTTAGGGAAGGAAAACAAGAATTAGCCCGCTATCTGCGTGTACTTCAAGAAAAGGAGATCGACCGGTTGGCAAAACAAGTAATCGGGCATCTCACAGAGGGGAAAGGTCGGACAGAAGAAAAAGAGTCGAGGTTTGTCGTCTGTTGGGTTCGTTGGGCATCGGAGGTTGGAGGGAGAACTCTAAAATCTAACCTAAATGGGGCCGACGGAAAAAACCATACCATCAAGGGAAGGGTGTATAAAACTGCGGGCGTCAAGCCATATGGGCCATGACGGGGAGGGGGGCCTAGTTTGATTTACCCGGGAAAAAAGGGGGGAAAACCAAATGAGCACTACTAAAAACGATACAACTGCTCCGTAGAGGGTCAAAGCCCCACAAAAAAAGTAATTCTCACTAGAGAGAAGGGTGAAAAGGGGGAGGCGGGATGAAATAGCGTATAAAGGCTCATCGGTGCAAATAGCGGTAGAAAAAAGGGGGAGGAGTACAGAGTAGTGAAGTACAAAAAACAAAAAAGTTGAGATGAAAAGAAAGATAAAAAAATCCGACAGGAATCTAAAGAACAACGCGTCTGAACCTCGGGGGCCCTCTATAGCATAGAGAGAAAATCCCGCCTTTAAAAACTCCGGTTTGGCGTGAGGAGGGGGGGGCGTGACATTCATAAGGGCGCAGACCTCGCATTTGAAGGGGGGGAATGGGAGATGGGGGGGGAACCGGGTTGTGGTCATCGTTTGGGGGCTACGGGGCGCGCACTGGTACCAATAAAGAAAAAACAGGAAGATGAAGGCCCCAAGGCGGAAGTTAGAAAAACCCGAGCGGGGAACAGGGACATTTGACTGGAGGGGGTCTCCAGCCACAAGAGCCGGTTTTGCGGTGTCGGAGGGGGACGATCATAGTCAAAGAAACAAAAAGAGGAAAACATCAGAGAAACGAGATCAAGAATTCAAGAGGTGGGGAAGGGATAATTACAAAAAGGAAAGAAGGTGAGATGCCAGAAAAACTTCATTTCTCTCCTAAGGGGAGGGGGAAAAGGAGGCCAGAAACTATAAGGACTCCTAGAATATGTTTGCCCTAAACGGAAAATGGGAACCAACAAGAAAAGAGGAAGGGTTTCAAAGTGAACAGAATCAAACGTCAGACCAAGGAGAGACAAAAGAAAGGTATGCACTGAGGAACAGGACCTACTATGGTCAGACTCGAGTTCACGGGCACCCTTCCTGCCCAACTGGGGGGGGCTCGTAACAAAACCAGGCAAGGAGAAGGGGAAAGGGTTGATTTAAGGGATTTGGCGAAAGGTCGCTTGGGAGCGGGAAGCTATCGGGATCCGGTTTTTAGCCACAAGTTGACTGTTTGGCGGGACCGTAGCCCTACGCAGGGACAAGGGGGGAAAGCGCTCCGAACAGTATACCACAAACAAAATCCTGTTCCTGAGGATAAAAAGGAGGATCAAAAAAGGGAACCAACCTCGAAACATAGATAAAAGGAGAAAAAGGCGGGCAGAAACCGCCAGCGAAGTGTCGCAACATCCAAATCAAAAACCCGGAAAGACCGGCGGAACAAACCTCGGCCTACCCAACACAAGGCGCCGTGCGACAAATGGAAGAAGGTATAAACACAAAGGGCCAAAAGTTGGTTTGGGAGAGACACAAAATAACCCACACAAAGAGAACGTCCTTCGCAGCCACAAAAATATATCAAAGCAGGGAGGGGGTTTGGTGGAGAGAGTTTCAAAAACAAAATGAAGGACCACAAGCGTACGACAAAACTGTGGGTCTAGAAGGATTAATTCTTGGTTTGGTATCCCGCCGGGAAGAAAGCCCTCACCCGACACATTGGAGGAAAGAAGGGTGCCTAAACCGAGAGACGAGTTGGGGCGTGCGGCCTCTGCACCACAATGACGGGTTCACCCCAACACCTCAGCTTTCAAACCCAACGAGACAACTAAGCACACATCACAGAAACCCAAAAGGATTCATTACAACAATATGACAACACAACAAACAAAAAAACACTCTTTCCAATATGCCCAGAGAAACAGGCCGAGAAAACAACAAAGGACAAGTAAGTAACTAGTGCAACAGGAACAAACCAAAGCCAGAACACAAAGAATGGAGGTCCAACCACAAAACAAAACGAAAAAAAACCGAATTTTTTCATAACAGAAAGGCCAGCGACGCGACACAAGAGTACGACCTCAACATAAAAAACCACAACACAGCACCGTGGACAAACAGATTGTCCAGGGGAAGTTCGCCAAAACAACAACCACCCAAACCCAATCAAAGGAGAAGGTCCCTGAAACAGAACCTTCGGCTTTTCGCAGCCACAGGTCATGTGCAGCGGAATGTGTCGTCGCCCACGCATTATCTAGAAAATATTCAATAAGCAAAAGTTGATCCGTGACACTTTCACCCTTCATAGTGAGAAGGGAAGCGGGACAGGCAAGTTCCAACGGGCTTGTCTGTGTCAAACCGCAACAGGCCCCGACGTCATCCGTAGCAAAGAAAAATATTGCAGCTACTAAAAAAAAGGATTGCAAGGTTTAGCAGCAGCTCAATCAAGAGCCTGGAAGATCAGATTTCCACATCAAAAGCAGAGGGGACTGTGAAGGGCTAGTTCAGGTCAAGAAATGAGAAAATCACCCGCAGGGAGCCTGTACATAAGCAGTCCCGGAAAATTGAAGGGGGGGGGAAAATTTGCCAGGGGGCCTTTCAAAAGACAAGCGTGTAGAGTGAGGATCTCGCTGCACCCTGGGGACATGAAAAAGAACAAGGCACCGGTGGGGCGGGGACACTGATGGAAAAAGGATTTTCCAAGCAAAGTCTACGTTTGACATTAATGCGCGGCCAGAAGTGGAAAAGGAAATTAGGTCTTCAAACGGTACAAAACACAGAAGAGGTTGGCATAAGACTAAACGAGGAAAAGATGGAAAGGATTGGATCAGGAAGAGTGGAGGTTTACCTGTTGTAGCAAAAACTCAGTACAGGCCAAGGATATATTCAAACGCGATGGCTGGAAAAACCTCCGTCTGTTGTAATGGACAAGGAGCCGCGACGGGGGAGGCAGACCCTGGGGATCCCTGAAGGAACGGACCTCTCCCGACCAGCTGTCAGGGGGAAGAAAAAAACAGCACAAGAAGGAGCCCGGAAACTGTGTGTAAGTCTAACGTATGCGATGGGGTGGGTTCTCCTTGGGCTGGACAAAAAGCAGAAGCACCTAAACATGCTTAATATGGAGGTATCGAAACGAATTGATTTCTCCTGGGGACGCAGGAAACAAACGAACGATTTTTTAGCAAGTTCGTTGCAGGATGATACAAAGTAACCGAGGGAGAACTAGAGGTCGTGGGACCAAAAAAACAGATGGCTTTAACGCACGGGATCCGTGACGATGCGTAAAGAGGTGTTAAAAAGGTGAGGGTCCACACAGGGGTGGCTGGACAGAATTTATAATTCCAGCTCCTTGAACACATTCCGGGCGACATTCGGTTCAAATGGACCCGAAGTGTGCTTGCAATACTGTAGATGTATTTTGGGGGAGGTCGAAAATCCAAGGGGGTGTTGGTGACCAAGCGGGGTTGGGGTTTAGGTAGGGCAAAGGGCGTTGGGCGAAAGGCTTGTCCCTACTGGTGTCGCAACAAGAGGTATGGAAACAGAATCAATGCGACGACTAAAAAAAAAAGTTTAAAGGACCCAGATCTACCCTGCTGCAATTCTGAGGACAAAGAGTGAAAAAACCCCCGTGCAGGCTTAGATGACTGGGCAGGGGGGTGACGTCACGAGAAATAGACGGGGGTCATTTTGGGGGGGGAATTGGAACAACGCCCACGCTATTTAAAGAATAAGCCCGACCGGAAGGGTGGATGTGGAAAATGGAAAAGTCGCTTATCAACAGACCGCACCGCGGTCGCACCCCAAAGTTTTGGGGCTGCTTGTCCGCCAACGGGTAGCAGAAACTTGGAAATCTCGAAAACGATCACAAGCAACAGAGGAAAAAGAAGGTACCCGGGGATTTTGGGGGGGTCCCCAAGGGGGGGAAATTTAGCAAATGGCCGAAAGGCGAGCGTTGTGTAGGAAAGAGGTTTCAAAAGGGCAAAAACTTGCGAAGGGGCGGGAAAGTCGGGGCGTGCCGGCGGAACGAGGATGGAGGGAACTAATGTTTGAAACTGACGGCGCAGGGTGAATCCTTTGCCGAAGGAATGCAGGAACGTGAGAGTAGCGCTCACGCGAGGCAGATTATAAAGACATGGAAGAGAAAAAAAAAAGGCCAGAGGCACTCGGATAGATGAAAAAAAGACAGCAGTCCAACCCCCGGAAACCCCCGAAATGTGCGTCCTATGGAAAAGGACAAAATTTGGTACCAAAGGGAAATGTGGCAAAAAGTCAGTCAGGACGAAGAAGCGGGAGATTAAGTTATTTACAAATGGGGGCTAGCCCATGAGTGGAGGCTGGCCCTTCGTCATGACGTTTGTGGTCAGGAACCTTACCTGAGTCGGGGGGGGCATGAGGTATTAGGGGGGAATAAAAAACATAGTCGAATATCAGGAATAGTTGGCAAAAAAAAGGGGGAAATTCTAATCTCCGTGGGTTTCCGTCAGGACAAACCTTGGAAAGGTTTTCGAAGACCAAAAATGAAAGACGTTCGTCGCTGTTTCGGGGGGGCCTTTTCTTGGGGGGATGCGAAAGGCACGCGACACCGACAAACGCTAAGCGGCGGGAGTAAACTCACCCTCCCAGTACCGGAAAAAGTAAGGTGTTTGGAACCTAACGTCTGACCAAACCGTCTAGGATGATTCTGAAAGGCTGGTGCAGCGGGGTGATCTACTAAAAAAAACAGAAATGGGAAAAACCAAATGGGAGCAAAACTCAACCAAAAAAGGGCAGAGTTGTGAAAATTTGAAATTCAAGCCAAAAAAACAAACATGCAGAAATAGCCGCTTAAGGTGAAAGGAGGATTCTAAAACACTGGATAGACTCTAAAACCGAGCGGGTAGGGAAAGACGGGTCATGGTATCGGGGAGTTCTATCTAGAAAGAAAACAACTTGTAGAAGATATACGACTGCGAAGCAGGAAAACGACATGCTCACGAAAAAGGGGCCCGATGAATATTACATAATACAGCTTTACAATCAAAAGGATGCTATCGGGACGTGAACTGGGGTACGTGTTGTTGGGAGGGAATTCATAATGGATGAGGTAAAACAGGGGATGGCGTAGGAAGTTTAACTGTGTTTAGAGGTTGGGCGACGAAGATTGCGCACTGCACGAGGAGTCCCCAGCACTAGAAGAATGTCACCTGACCCGGGGGTAAGAACGTTTGGCAAAGGGGCCCTCGGAACGATAAATGGGTGAGTTTGGGGGGTTGTCGCACAAGCCGCCGGAGGGGGCGGTGGGAAAGATGAGGAGAGATAAAGGGACGATGCACAACTCAAACCAAAACACGAAAAAGGGGGGAGATGGATAAGGAAAGGGAACCAAGAATGGTAGATGCCCTCAAAGAAAAAAACAGGGCGAAAATGGCCAGCGCCGAAAAAATTATGAATATTTTTGCCGTACCAAACGGAAAGGTACCATATGCCCCCAAAGGGACGGTTTCGCCTGAACAGAATAAAGTCAGGAACGAACAAAAGAGAAACGAGGGGCAAAGGAAAGACCTTTGCCTGACGAAGAAACTAGGTCAAAATTCAGGACAAGTTAATGGAAAAAATAGCAAAGGAACCCTGTTGCTTTGGGGCTCAAAAAGCAAAGCTAGCGATTGTTTGGAGGGGAATGGGGACGAAGACTTCGAGATTCAGGATATCGATGGGCTGGCGGATGTTGTTTAACGCCCCAAGATTTTCTGGGTGGAAAATAGGGGGACTCGCGGGTGCTGAAAAGAGTGATCAAACAGGAGACCGCTTCCGGGTGATAAGAATCAAAGGGCTGAACAGTAAAACACAATAAGCTCCCTCAAGCGAAACTAAGACGGGACTGAAAATCCCCCTATCAATTGCCAACCGGCGGAACACACGATGAAGAACACGCCCGCGCAGTACACTTATCGATTTTAAGGAAAGGGGCACCCGTGGTGGGGTGGGTGCGAACAACTCCCATCGGAACATTAGTGGGTTTCACCCCAAAAAAATTGTGGAGGGACGAATTGAAGGTAGGAGATAGGGCAAAACTGGAGCACAAAAAGGGGTGTTTCGAGAACGTGGAAAGGGTACTGGTTTGTGATCGAGAACAGGGCCCCACACCTCAAGGACTACTTCTGCAGCGAAAGACCGGGGGGTAAGGTGTTGATCGTCACAAGAAGCACTCACAAAAGGAAGTCGGTTTTCACCCATCAAAACGGACGACCCCCGCGGACAAGCCCACTCCTGCAAAAACCGCTTTTGTTCAAATATGCCCAGAGATTGGAGCGGTACTGCTGGCCGGCATGAAGAAAAACAGGGGCTCGAAAACAACATTTGTTGAGCAGAAAAGGGGAACTCAGACGAAAGCGCAATCGCCGAAACAAAGAAGACCGTTAAAAAAAAAAAAAAAAACGAAAAAGTGGGGCACCAAAAAAGTTTCCTTGGGGGGATTTCGGACCATTCCAATCGATGACCAACCTTCATGGGGGCGCAGAACCGGCAAATGGGGGTGACAGAGGGGGGGGGGCCTAGATCAGTTGTCTAGCATACGTCAATGCCTCCCCGAAAACGCTAAACCTGGAAAACCGTGGCACGGTAAAGGGGAGTACCCCGACTTAATGAAGAGGGAAAAATTTTTGAAAGAAAGTCTAAAAGCAGGGCTGGATGTTCAAGCCCTCCCTCAAGCCCAAACTGAAAGGGTAGGCAACGGCCAGCAGAAGATTTTCAATAAACAAGTCTGATTTGGAAGGGTACTGTGGACAAAGAAAGTAAATCTTAAGCTTTTTCCACTTCAGCTCCCGAACGACTTTTAAGTGAGGCTCCGTAGCGTGGGTAAAAGAAGAACCAACAAAAAAATAGGCAGATAAAAAAATATTCACCTGGGGAAGGGAAAGGGTCCGGATCCTGAAGGAGGGCCTTGATAAAAAAAAAGTTAATTGTGAAAAACATCTTCAAGGAACATGGTCTGGCCCACTATCTTAGGGGGGCGTGAGGAGGGACAAGACAAAAGGGTTTTACAATCTAACTGAGTGAAAAGGGGACAGAATAGGCATAAAGGAAGGAGGGTGAAGCACATATGAGGGGGGGGTGAGTACAAGGACACAAAAAAGGCCCCTGATCCAAGGAAAAGAGCGAGAAACAAAACCAAGGGAAAAGAGAATTGAACAAGTAGGGACACGAAGTGCTTGGTAACCTGTTACAGACCAAGGGGAATTCTGGGCCAAGAATGGGACTAATAAGAAAGTGGTGGAGGGAAAACAAGCCTTCTTTTTTCAATGGACGCACACGCAAGCTAGGGGGCGTCCAGAGGGTCTCAAATAAAACACGCCAAACTTTCGGGGGGGGTTAAAGTTACAGGCAGCGAAAAAGGCGGAGTACTTCGGGATGAGATTGGTGAATTAGGGATGTTTCATTGATTGCCAAGACAGAGACACCTCACCCTTCATGATTGTGGGGCAGGGAAGACTTGAGAGAGTGAGCTGCATAAGTAAAAGAAGATTTGTGTAGGAGGAACAATGTCTTGCTGGACGTTGCCACAAAAATGTTGATTCTACTCGTAGCGGGGGGGAAAAAGCCCTTATGTAAGTCGTGGAATAAGGCCAAAAAAAGGATTCGGAGAAAGGGTAAATTGGAAAAAAAGGGAACAAGTTTGCGGAAAGTAATCGGTGGCTAGAGTCTAAACCTCCGATTGCCCCCGTCCCTTCTCGTTTGAGGAACAGGGAGGTGATCGGGAGGGGGAAAGGGGGGTCTTTTGTCTAATCCAAGGTTCAAGAGGGGCCAAGTTGCGTTTGGGTTCAGGAGGCCAGCGGGGGGGGGTGGGTGACAACTGCCTTCGCAGGGTGGTCGGAGAATGGGGGGGGGGAGAGAGTGGACAATTCTACTATAGTCTCGCAACCATTGAAGCCATAAAACAGCGCAAGGGGTGAAATGCGGTGGTGTGGAAAAAAAAAAGGTACCCGGATCCAGGCTTTTGTCTTACTGGAAGGTAACGGGGGTTTGACTGAGAATGAAGGAAGGTTTGATGTTTGGTCAATGAAAAGACGTAAAGACAACAACATGCTAGATAACGGGCGATTGAGGGGCGGCGATAAAAGAGTAGATGAGAGAAGAATGCTAGTTTTTGGGTATCTGAAGTGGTCACGTTGAAAATTCCAAAAGGGGCGCTGTGAGAGGAACGAGATGGTGAAAGAAGGGAGTTAGGATACAATTGGCGACTACGAACCCAAAACATACGCGGAAGAGTTTCTGAGGCAGGTATCGCGAGAGAGAGAACGGTAATTATTCTGAAAACTGGCCCATAGAACTTGGGGCAAAAGTCTCGCCCTAAAAAAGAAAAACTATTGAAAAAACCGTGGATGGGAGGGGTATCTGAAGAAAACCAAGTGGGGGTTGGACACTGGCTGAAGAAAAACTCTAAAGGGGCCGGCGAATGGTGGGGGTAGGGACCACTAGTGTGTTCGGTGAAAAATGGGTCGTTGGTTCGAAGAGATAGGGTCTTTCCTTCTTACGACTCTGCGCATAGTCGTAGATAGGTGGTTGTTAAAATTACCTTTTAAAAGGCTGGTATGATCCAGATCGACTAGGGGGGAGGAAAACGTAAGCCGTACTTGAAAAAGGGGAGAAATAGGGCATATGAAAGAAAAGCGAAACCGAAATGTGGTCGGGGTCCAAAAAAACATAAGTAACCATTCAGCGAATAGGGGAACGCGGGAGCAGTCGGGAAAATCAAGGGAATCAAAACCCCGGATCCTAAGTGCCTGGTTCACACTGGGTTGTCAAAGAAAAAACCCCCTTTGCCCTGGGGGGGAGGGGAGAAAAGCATTCTGCCTTCGGCTCTTTTCTGAAGGCACTTCAAAGAGGCTGTGACTTGGAAAATAGGAGTGGGTCAGATGGAGCAGCAGCTTTTTCCTGAGTGTGATGTTCACGAATCTTCTTGGGAAGATGGAAACACTATACGATATCGAGGAAGAGGGTTTTGTCGGACCGGGTCGCAACCGTCTGATCGATGGACTTCTAGGAGGGCAAGATCAAAGAAGGTTCGTCAGGACCTAGCAGCTGAGGGAGGAGGGGCGTTGGGACATGGGGGGGAGGTGGAAGGTTCGGACGGCTCTAGTCGATCGAATGACGCGGACAACCGGGAAGGGCGTGGAGGGTAGAAGATCCCTTCAACACATGGGGACCTCTGTCCTATTGGAACCATCCAAACTTCGGGCGTCCAAGGACGGGACTATACGGGGAGGCGGTAGTGTTGGTGTCTCGGATGGTAGGGGCTCCGAGGAGCCCAAGGTTACAACAAAAATGGGGGGAAAACAACATTCTCACATAATCCAAAAGGCTGACAACCATGGAAAAAAAGGGAGGCCAAAAAAAAGGAAGAATTCAGAACAAACCCTTCAATTCACTTCCTAAGACAAAACATTGGGAAGGAGTGTTTAAAAAGGGAGGGAGTCATCTATAAACGGTATAGATCGGGAAAAAAGTCTAGGTCGAAGACTCGGGTTCCAATCAAAAAAGGGGGGGGAGGAAAGCACTGGGACTGATGGAAGGGAAGATTACAAGAAGTAGGGGACGAAAGAACTCTTCTTGCCTGAGTCTCTGGCATTAGACCGTTTGTAAAGAGAAAAATCAAACGAATTGGAAATCCTTCGGCTTACATAGGAAGCCTGTGGCCTGGGTGTTTGCTTTACCATGCAGAGGGCGGGGGGGAGGAAGGTTAAAAAAGGATTGGTATGCTTTTCCTGTGGGAGAAAGGGGTGGGCAAAGTTGGTGGGGCGCCTGTGGCTCAGCTCTACTCATTCCCCTGGCCCCCAAACCTTTGCGAGAATCCGGGTCCTCTCCATCGTTCGCAAAACCTAGAAAAAACGGCCTCTAAAAAGAATCAAGTGTGATGCAAAAAGCTCGCCTGTTGCAAGGTCGAAGTTTCGATCGAGAGCGGCATAACACAAGCGAACACAGGCGTCATCCGCAAAGGTGGAGGGAGACTGCGGAAAAGGCCAATAGCTTCCATATGAGAAGGGGAAAAACGGGGGAGAGAAGTAGGTCAAAAATAGTGGCCTCCAAACTATAAAAGTAAGCGATAAATCGGAAGTCAAAAAAAGAGAAAAAAAGTACCAATGAACCCAATATCAAATAGGTGTTTTGACCTGAACAGCAAAAACAGGAAAAAAATGAGGACCATATCGATTGATACGGAAAATCTGAAGAAAATCTTGTCCTGCAATTTTCCAGCGAGGAAAATGAATAAATTACCTTGAAAGAAAAAAAAAAGAGTTCCCACTTGGTTGCTCAATGGGGAGAAAACAAGAAAAAAGAACTCTTTGTTGAATGGGGGAAGTTGGAATTGGGGGGGGAAGGCAAATCTCGCGGGAATCTTGAAGGGGAGTGCAAAATGGGGTCCCCAAAAAATTTGTGAAAAGGGGGGGGAGAGAGAAATATTCAGAGGCGGTGCGCGCTAGGGAGTACTATAGAAGTTTGTCCATAAGGGGGGAGGAGCAAACTTGGAGAAATTTCCTTTAAAACATAGAGAAAAATCCTGAACTTAAGAAGAAAAAAGGACCATCGTAGGCAAAGACCATATATAAACCGAGGAAAACATCTGATGAACCCAGGGAAGGCGCACTGTCGATAGGAAGAAAAACTTGCCAATTGGTGTGGGGGGGGGGGAACACAAAATAGGAGAACAGGGAAAGGTTGTCCAAGAGGTTGCATTTGGGTTCTTGAGGGGGGCATATGTTTCAAAAACTGCTAGTGTACGGGGGACCGAGTAACAGACAAAAACGGGGTGAGTCTCGCACGGTTTTTCTGGTAGGGTTGTAACCCTGCGAAAAAAAAAAAACCGGGATTAATTGGGCCAAAGACATCCAGAGGTTAGATAAAGGGTCCGTTCCTTCAAATCACCACAAAAATAAACAACTCAAGGAGGGTGAAAACAAGATAGCGAAAAACCCTTAAAACTGCCCAAAGGCAGTACCAATCCTGTGCTGACTAAAGAGGGGGTTTCATAAAGAATGAAAGAATATTGGGGAATAAGACTGGGTGGGGAGAGAATATCGGAATTTTACCAAATAAGAACCAAACTCGTTATCCAAGAACCAAAAGGCACAATCAAAGGAAAACCCCCAATATGAGAAAAACGGGAAAAAAACACCACCACACAAAAAGGGTAAAGACAGGGGATTTCGAGAAACAAAAGAAGCTAAAGAAAACCAGCACACTGCCTTAAAACGGGGAAATGTAAGGATTGTGTCCGAAAAAAAGAAAGATGGGGAAACCGATTAAAAGAACAAAAAAAAAACTAAAGGGGGTTTCTCCGTGGAAAAAGACACCTTTTCCCCAATCTTTAAAAGAGGACAGTGAGTTTCCATGCCAGCAGGGGAGGTCTGGGAAAAAAAAAACAAAAACAAAGTAGGGGGAGGGGGCACGAAAGGCAGAAAAAATATTGGCAGCTCTAAAACGGGATTTGCCGTGGGAAGGGCGCAAGAAATGAGAATGCGATCAATTGAAGACCCTACCATATGACTGGGGGGGGTGGGAACCTAGGGTCTTTAAAGAAAATGGAGAAAAAAGGCCCGCGGAGAGAAAGGAAGAGGGGGCCTGGTAACCGACAGTTCCTTCTCCGGAATTTGGAGAAGTGAATGTATCGAAATACGGAGGGGGTGTAAAATGTTTGCTCATATTCAGGACGAACCAGGGGTATGAAACAGGCCGGTATGCGTGTGGTCAATTCTGGGGAGAACGGAGGGCAGAACAAAGAAAGGATGTGTACAATCTCCAAAAAGTCTACGTTTGATTAAGCGTAGGCCAGAGGAAAGTAAATCAAAACAGGACAACAAGCCAAAAATCAAACCTAAAAAATGGGGGCACAAAGAAAGCGCCTCAACAACAACAACTTAGTATTAGTAAAGATCTTTTAAAATTAGGGGGATAGGGAGGCAGGTGAGTGGTTAATTGACCGACCTGACGTGTAAGTGGGGAATGCAGGGGGAACTAGGAGTAGTAAGGTAACGGAACGGTTGGTTGGTGGGGGATGGAAAACAACTTGGACTTGGGTAGAGCGGAAAGTTAAACACCCTACCGCATTTTCAAGCCTACCCTGTGTCGCAAGAGCAAACGAAAGGTCACAACCTTGGGAGAATGATGAAGGGAAAAGACAAATCGAAGAAGGGGACCTTCGGGGTAAGGTAAAGGCTGGTCTTTATCTCTATTATGGTCGAATGGGACTGGAAAAAATCTACATCAACAACTTGCCGATGGTCGGGGATAAAATTGACCTATTGATCTATTCTTGGGGGAGATGTAACAAGGAAAAAGGAAGGAAGAATGGTGAAGTTTGGTTCTCAAAAAAAGATAGGGGCTTGACTTTTGCCTACACCGCAACCTCGGTTCTGCTACTCGTCGGGCGGGGGGACAGAGCCCGGCTGTTAAATGCAAATCGCTTCCATATTAATTAAAGGGGGGGGAAAGGGGAAGGGGTCACCGAGGAGGGATGGAGGGGGTTTATGCACGGAAGGAAGATGGGGAAATAAACATCCAGTTGAATTTGACAAGGGTGGTTCCTCGAACAGAAGTGTGGCGAATTGAATAGGGGAGGGGGGGGGGGGGGAAAGAAAAGTGAATAGGGCCATTAGGGGGTGGTGTGGGGGTTGGGTTTTGACGGTCAGGGCCTTGTTGTTGGAGAGAGGGGTCTTGAGTCTATCTCAAGGGGGGGGCGAGGATTTGTGAAGAGACCGATCAGGTAAAGGGGCCAAAGATAAACACTCAGGAAGGGCCATCTGAAAAAAGATTGTCCCGTCAGCAAGGAGGGTGCGGACTGGGCTGGGGGAGGGTAGAAAATTGTAATGCGTTTGGACTTTTTGGGTGGGAAGGGGGGAGACGAAAAAAGAAAAAAAACAAACTCTCGATAACATCGTAGAAGACAGCGGACTAACAATTGGGGGACGTGAGGTGGTTCATGAAGGAAGTGGGTAAGGCGGAGGACAAACCCCCCAGATTCGAAAAGGCGGAGGTTTTTATGGAGTAACCAAGCTTGTTCCCTTACCTCTAGCCTAAACTGTTTTTCACCTCATCCCCTTCACACGCCCACGGAAGGTAAAACCTTAGGTTTCTCCTAGGGGGGAGGGGGGTGAATCAAGCAAGAAAACCAACAACCAAATTTGAAGAGTGCTAAAATCCGCCGATAGTGAGACCGGCGGGGGGGGGGAATCTTTTGGGGGGGGGAAGGTTGTTTTGGAAGCCTGGGGCCTTGAGAAAGAGGGGGGATTTGGAGGAAGTGCTGTCGTTGGCATGAGGGACCTTAGAAGCGTATCTTCGATATGTGGGGGAGAATGACGTTCCAGGGGGGGAGAGGGAAAGTCCCGAGCCGGATAGTTAGAAACTCCTCAAAGGGCGAAGAATATGAATCTCAAACAGGAAAAGACTTGAGAGGAAAAAACAGTTCCCAATTACAAACTCTATAAAAAACGTACGAAAAAATAATGCGGAAAAATGGTCTCAAAAACCCTCATAACGCAGGCCGGTGGGTGCCGGACACAACCAAAAAAAACAGTGTAATGTGGTCATTCAGTGTGCGCAAAGTTAGGGGGGGGGGGGACGGTTGGATGAGAATAAGGCATGCAAGAGTTGTGGGAGGTCCTTTGTGAGCAATACGTTTTAGGGTACGAAGAGGGAAAGACTTTGAAATGGAGGGGCAAAACCAAGGGAACCTTCCGTTTTAGTCTGGGAAAGGGGTAAAGGTGGTATTAAGAGACCCGCTATCTGAAGAAGGGGGAAAGGTCCCTTTTGCAAAATCGAGAGCAAGGTTGTTACTCGATGATAACCTCAAAAAGGATGGAAAGGTCGTCAGGATCCCTAACCACAAGGAAGGAGCCGTGTTGAAGTCATGGGAAGGGGAGGGGGGGGGAGGGGGAAGATATCGATTCCGGGGGGCGAACACCGCACAGGAGAAAGGAGGAAACGCCCAGAAAAAAGTGAAAACATTAAAGGGCACTTGTGTTCGAAAAAGGAGGGCTGAAAACTAATCTATGGGCCTATGATGCTTTAACAGGTGAGTTGTGCGGATTGGTCTTACTCAACAACCTAGGAAAAAAAAGTGTACACCAAAAAAAAAAAAAATGAAGGCAATAGCCATACGGCCAACACAACTGATAATGCCAGGATTGGGGGTGGGAAAAAGGAATAAGGGGGACATTTAACAAACAGGCCCCAGGTAAGTAACCATCAAGACAAGGGTGGGGAGGGTCCTTAGTGTGGACTTATTCCGGTCGAAATAAACGTGTATCTCATCGTACCTCTCAGAAAGGGTCTGTGAGGAACACGAGGAGGGGGGGACGACTCTAGAAACAGGGAGGATTTAGGGGGAAAAAGGAGGATAAAGCCGAATTGCGTAATCTACCGACCCCCTTCTGTCCTACCATGCTCTTTAACGGTTTGCAAGAAATCCCGGAACCGGTTAACAAGGCTGATGACTTGAATGGGGACTTGTTGTGGCAGGGGGGAATTAGTTTTCTGCGGCAGTGGACACCAACTCGGCTTGAGGGGGACTTGATCCTTTGGGGCCAATTGGGGGGGTCGGGTGGGGGGGGCGACATCGGGAGAGAAAGGTCACAATCTCGAACACTCCTTTAAAGAAGAGGACCCGAAATACGCGAACGACTAAGGAAACGCGGTTGAAGAACAAAGAAAAGGGAAAATGGTGACGGTTGGAAAGGGGGTAGAAAGCAAAACCTGAAAAGGGTGGGGGCGGGGGTCGCTGGTCATTCCGTCTAGCGCAAGACACAAGGAAAGAAAAACACGAAAAAGACACTACACAAAATCATCCTCAGCTTGGGTAAGTGGAGAAGAAAAAGTGGAAATATTGGGCATAGTGAAACAAAAGGGTTACAGAAGGGAACAAGAGGGCAAGCCCAACGATACCGCAATGATAGCATATGTTTTCATGCCAAGAAGAACAGGTCCACTGCAGAAGAAAGAAGTAAGAAGAGACAAAAGATCTAAAAGAACTGAAGTGCGAAAGGAAAAAAAGAGGAATACTCTTGGGGCCCTGAACAGTTGTCAGAAGGAACTGAAAGGGGCCCTTAAAGAAAAAATGGAACCACAGGGGGGGGGGGGAGAAGCATTTGTACGATAGCGAGACAGGGTTGGGGGGAAGGGGGAAAGAGTTTGACGAAGTCTCTGGAGACGGGGGGGCCATGAGCGGTGCTCATGTAGGGGGGGGGATTCCAAAAAAAATGGTTGGGTTTTTGGTTTGTGGGGTCGCTATAATAGGCCTCCAGCGGGGCTCCTAGACGGTCAAAGGGAAAAGAGGATATCACTGCTAAGGAAATGACCTAGAGAAGAGAGACTGCTTTCCGGCGAAAGAGAATCCAACAAACAAACATCGAGTGCAAAACCATAGCAGGGGCATACCCAACATCTCCTGGGAGCCTTACAAAAGGGGCTGTTACTAATCACTTGAACCGTTTTGTGGTGTGTGAAAGAAAAAAAATAAAGACCGACGGAGGTTTCGGGGAGGGGGGGGGGAGTGGGATTGGGTAAAACAGGGAAGAGGGACGGTGGCCTTGGAAAAAGAGGGTCCAAAAAAATGTTTTTCGTTAGACGAGCTTTTCCTGTCATGGGTAGACGAAAGGGCAAAAAAGAACCGACATCTAAAGAAGCGTGCCCAGTCAGCACTAGTGTTATTAGAAAGCGTGGTGTGCGTTCTCGTCTCATGGCAAAAAAAAGGAAACTACTGTTCACAAACGTCCAAAAAAAAACTATTCACCAAGAGGAAAACTGCTGGGGGACTTTTTTCCCAGATATGACAAGCGAGGTTTTTGGCAAAAAGGGAAAGGTGTAAAGATAAAAAATCTGGGTAGTCAACGCTGGACAACAGTTTACATAAAAAAAAGGAAAAGTCACTCCAGAAAATAAAAACACAACAAAGAGACTCCGGTCAAAAAAAACCTCACTTGGCACCCAAGTTTCAGGGGGGGGGAAAAAAAAAACAAAAAAACCCAAAAAATCGAGTCCTAATGCACCCGGATAAAAAAGGGGGGCAGCAGACACGGTCCATGTGCCAATCTGGAATGTTTGCGAAACAAAGAAGAGAAATTCAGAATAAAAGAAAAGACCTGGGAGAACTGGAAAACTTTGCCACCTGTTGGCCCACTCGGGAAAGGGGGAAAACGAGGAATGTCCATTGCCCTCGCCAGCAAGTGTCTTGTGTCCCCCAGCAAACGAGCAAAAAGGAAACCCGGGGGTCGGCAGAGAAAGAATATTGGGAACACTAAAAATCGGATTGACGGGGGTTGTAGGAGCAGGAAATCAATGCCGCAAATTCGATCAAAGAGGAATGCATCCCCGACCATGAAAGGGAAGGGGGGCCGTCTGAGGGAGGGGAAACCAGAAATGAGAACATAAAAATCAACATCGCGAGAAAGATAGGGAACCAGGACGAAAGAATAACCTGCCCTTGAAATGGGGTCCTTGCCTTGACGGAAAAGTGAGGAAACAGAGTTTGTTGGGAGGGTTGGGAGAAAAGCAAAAAGGAATGGCAGCAAAAAAAACTGGGGGGGGGGAACGGGACTTTCTGGGACTTACAGACAAAAGGGAAGGGGGGGGGGGTGGGGTCAAGGACAACGGAGTACGTTTTGACATGGGTAGAGCTCAGTACGGGCCATGCAAGTCCCAAAACCACACCACAACAAAAGAAAAAAAAAAAAAAAAACAAAAAACGAAGTAGGGGAGGAAAAAAACTTCGAAATGGATACGCCTTTGGACCAAGA
>Ga0179593_1703801_pt1 | contig 22366 bp, 23 predicted proteins | sample CZODoug2_1_08_16_FD_185931 | JGI IMG/M metagenome (GOLD analysis project Ga0179593, IMG submission 185931) | Vadose zone soil fungal communities from Angelo Coast Range Reserve, California, USA - CZODoug2_1_08_16fungal (PacBio error correction) | ecosystem: Environmental > Terrestrial > Soil >...
TACAAAAAGACTCTTCAAAACCTTGAGGAAAAGAAGTGGGTACCGCCCAAATATGCCCCCTTGTATCCGGAAACAATCCAGCACTCCAACAGCTACTGCTTTGTTTTTCCCCCTCTCTTCTTTTCCCTTTCGTAAGTCCTCACTGAGAAACCGAACCGTAAATCTTGTTGTTTGGTGGTTTCGCCCCCCCCCCCATTGTTTCTCCCCCCCGTGTGCGCCGTCCCAGTTTCTACCCAAGTGACGGAACCTGTTCACCTCCCCCCCCAGGGACAAGCAAGTAACGTCCCACCCAAAAACACATTTTCAATCGTATATACCACCCCCTTCCGGACGCCAGGAGAAACCAAAACAACGGGATATTAGTATAGTTAGGAATTTTGGGGTGTTCACCCCAAGAATCGGGGATCATTGTTTGGGCTTGTAAAAATCTCTGGGTGGGGGGACCCCCATTCAAAGACAGTCGTGGTCAAGAAGGGGTTGCAAAATGACCCCCGTCTTAAACAGAAAACAGGAAAAAGGAAAAGTTGTGGTGAAAGTTAATTAGCGGCACTCTAGACAGGGGGCATACGAAGGGTGGCGGGGAAGAAGAATCTTTGGGCAAGGGGCCTAAAGAAAACTAGTTGTGTCTGGAGTGCAGGGGGAGACCAACTTGTGGTGGAAAAAAGTAAGACTTAGGGGTGAAAAGTTTACGGAAACAAGGCGGCGGTCATTTAACACCAAGAAAACCGCCTTCCCCTTGACAACCAAAAAAGCAACACCAACTAAAAGAACCAAGACTGCAGGAAGGCCAGGGGGCTTTTGAAATTGGGGACGAACGTAGAGGGGTGAATAGCGGAAACCTTAAAAAGCCACACAACCGTCCGTTAGAGCATGGAGGGAACCCCGGGTCTCATGCAAAAAAAAAAAGGAAACCCGTTCAACAGAAAGGCAGAATTTGCATTGAAGGCTAGTAAAAAAGCATGAACGCAAGAGGCCCTTTTTTAAAACCGCCCGGCAGGGACAAGACCCCCTATTGGACGTTTGAAAGGCGCAGTCACAAAGCAGGAAAGGATTGGACAAAACTGCTGTTCAACAACACATACAAAGACGGGGAACAGCAAGATGAAGGTTCTGGGGAAGTGGACTCAAATGGGGAAAGGGTGTGTAGGTAGGTGAAAATGGGGAAAGGAAAAAAACCGTAATCGTGCGTAAAAAGAAGAACAGTCCGAAGAAAAAAGGAGCCCGGGTTTCGTGAAATGTAGATCCCCGCCGTACCCAAAAGCCGGACGCCATGATGGAAATGAGAGGGGGTCCCCTGGGACCTTAGGGGTCCACCTGTACGAAGACGGGATACAAAGTACTCGAAGGGACCCTCACAAAAGTCCCGCGAGTCCGGACTCACATTGGTGTTAGAAAAAGACCCACGTTTTGTTATGGGGTGTGAAAAAGCTCCCCAAAGGCAAACTGAATAGGGGATGGTAACCCATACACCATTCTTGGGAAGAGTTTGCAATGGGGGGAGGGGAAACGTTTCCCCCACCTGGGACAAACAGACTGGGATCCGGCTTCTGGGGGGGGTCGTTTGTGGTGAATGAAGGGGAAAATGCGGCAGTGCCGCTGTGTAGCGCGGGCGTTTTTTTTTGTTTTTTGTGGGGACACCCCGGGCTCGGCCTCCTTGTAAAAAAGAGCATAAAGGGGGGGTGGGGGCGTGGCCGGGTGGGGGTGGAAAATGTATGGGGCGTCGGTTGCGCCCCTCTGGAAAGAAAATCATCGCTACCTGGGTGGTGGGTCCCATCGGAAAAAACTGATAAAAAAAATATAGGGGACGCTAAACATTTATCTGCGCCAAATCCCCTAACCGGTTGAGACCAATTCCCCGAGTTAAGCACATCCCCCTAAAGAACTAACGAAAATTTGGAGGGGGGATCAAAAGGGCCTACTGGTTATGATCTTCCGGGTCCAAAGCTGTGGCCCAGGGTTGGAATTCGACCACCTCACTTTTGAAAAGGGGGGTCCATTACTCAACCGATCACCGGCCCTCCTCGGAACAACATACGGGCCACCGATAGGCGCGGAGGGGGGGGGGGGACCCGGCCATGACGGGGGGGTGTTTCCCCTGCGCAGGCCACGAAAGCAGACACACCTGGGGCCCCAATTCCCGCGCCACAAAACAAACTAGGAAACCGACGGGGGGCCGCCCTGTGCCGGTCTTGAAAGGCCCCAATTCCGGGTGACAAAAACAACAAAAGTTTCCGGGCCTACGGGGGGAAATACCACTGCCCAAAGCCTTTAAAATTAAGGGCGGAACCCCCCGGAAACGTTTTGGTTTAATCTAGGTCCCATCGCAGAACCCTGGAACACCCCTCCCACATCCAGCGGAAAAGGCTATTTGCCCCCTCAGGTAGGGGGGGGGAAGCAGTTCCTTGAACTAAGACCACCAACCTTCCCCTCCCCAGCCCGCAAGAGGGTGGGACATAGGGTCCATTTTAACAAGTTTGGGATGCCTGCCCCTGGCTGTTGGGCCCGCAGTAACAGAGGAGCCAAAGTGCGCTGAACGCCGAATCAAACACCCTTGGGTTGCCGGAACCACCCCTCGCCACATTGGGGAAACGGCCGTACCCAGTGGAAAGCGAAATTACCCATTGGGGCCAGCACTCTGCCCCACCCCCGCCAAACGGCCCGCCTTGAAAGTTAATCACCTTGCCGATCAGGGTCTCCTTTCGCCCAATAGCATGATCTCCCGGCTTTGTCCCCCCACCCCCACACCCCCACAAACCTGGGCCCTCGGCCTTTTCCCCCGAAAAACAAGAGGGCATTCGGCGTCTAAGAGCATAAAATCGGTGGGGTCTTCCCAAAAACCATCCAGAGGAACAGGACACCCCCACGCAATCAGGGCATAACCAGGGCGATTAGGCCTCACTTAGGGGCTAACAAGCCCAATCCTCGGGGATGAATAGGAAGGGTCTTGACGTCCCAGAACCAAAAGTACCTGGACGGTGGGTTGGGGTCATCAAAACATGCAAGAAGTGAGCGCTTTTCCCCTGGGAGTTTCTTGTGCCGTAAAAATAAGGACCCCCGGCATAAAAGCCCAAAAACCGACAAGGAACTGGGAGCCGTTCCTTCACATGTTCCCGTCAAAAAAAAGTTGGCTCGCGGAACTAAAATGGGCCCTGAAACCAAAAACCTCTCCCTGTTGGGGCCCCGGGATCATGCATGTGTGCCGCCGATACTTTAGCGGAACTTTGGGGGCGTAAAGGGGAAAAGCACGGGGGGGCCCCAAGCCGTAGCATTGCCCGGAGACCGGACTTTCCCAACAAAGGGGGGTTTTCCTCCCCCGGGCGGGAATTTCAGCCTCTTAGGTGTTGGGAAATTGGGTTTTTTTGGATCTATTTCCCCTGGCCGGTGGCCTCGTGTGGTGGTGACGTGTCCGGTAGTACAAACCCACCCTTGGTTTTGGGTTGGAACAAAAAGGAGGGAATAAATGGGCCAAAGTAGGGGGGGTAACCTTGATTAACCACCGGTACAAAAATGGGTTCATCAGATAGGCAAGAAACCTTACCGGGGAAGAGATTAAGATTCATCTGCAAACAGGGGGGGGGTGGATATCCGTGGGTGGCGGCCCTCACACAAAAGGGAACTGACTGTGGAAATAACCTCAAGGGCCCTAAGGTCCTGGGGGGGGGGGGGGGGGGGGGGGGAGAATTCGGGCCGGGGGGCGGGCGTGGGGGGGTGGGGGGCTGCGTGTCCGCGGCTGGGTGAAAAAAAAAATACAAAACCAGTTAAAAACAATATGGAATACGGCAACGACGGGCAAGACTACACAAAATACCGTCTGGGGAAGGGAACAGTAAAGGGTAAAATAACTTCCGCAAGGAATCCAGTCACACACGCGCTTTGGGTCTCATTCAGAAGTAAAAAATCCAATGACAACAACGGTGCCCCAACAAAGTGCAGTTGGACCGGGGGGGGTCGGGTTTCACACCTAACAGCCCGGTTAGAAACCTGAAAAAGGACCACCCCCGCTCTGGGCTAGACCCCCTGGGGGGCCGTGCGCAAAGAAAGGGGGAACGAAAACTAGTGGAAAAAACCCCTTGAGAATGATCAAAAGTGGCGGGGGGGGGGTTCCCTTCCTGGGGTTAAAGGAAAGTGGAGGTTGGTGTGTGCAACACGTTACTAAACTTTGAAGGAGGAGGAGGGGGTGGGACATACTGGTCGGAGATAATATCATAAGGAGGGAGGAAAGCTCGGGAGGGGGGTGTCGGAGAAAAAGCGGGCCCCAAAGCGCGCGTGCGTAAACGTGGGAGAGTCGAGCAAAATAAAGCACAAGAAAGGGAAGGCTGAACAATACAAAAAGCTTAGAAACCGAGGGAAGCAAACCAGGCTCTTTGGGCCCAAATCAGCCCCCACCCACCCATAGGATTAAGGTAATAGTAAGAGGGGTTTTAAGAAATCGAAAACGAGGCTGCCATGAAACCAGCAACAAAAAACGCCACTGGATCTACTCCGACCCAAAACGGAAAAAAAGGAATTAAGGACCCCCAGCGAAATTTGTGGACGCGAACCTCTCGGGGGGGGGGAGTAAAATTACGCGGACGAATCAAAACGGGCCCTACTCGAACGGGGGATGGGAAGCCGGGGCCCTGGGGGGAAAAACATGGGGAGCAAAAGCGGGCAACCGCGCAAAAAAAGGGGGGGGACCTGACGGACAACTCTTTGTTCCCGGGGGGAGAAAAGACCAAAGGAAGAAAACAAGAAAATTCCCTAATGAAAATAAAGACTTTAATAAGTTGTTTAACAAAGGGAAGGTCAAAAACACCGACCCCTGTAAGGGTGGGTCTGGAATGAAAGGGAGGTTAAGTCCCCATTAACAGGGAACAGGAAGGGGGAGAATTCAAACCAGAGACTAAAAAACCAGGAGAAGGGGAAAAAGGGGAACTACTGACGTGGAAGGGGCCGGGGGGGGGGGTCGTGTCCCAACCCCGAACAAAAGAGGCACAACGGAAAAAAAAGACCCCCAAAAAAAAAAAGAAAAGATGGTGGTTTCCCTAGGAATAAGGGGATAAATGATTTGGTGGGAAAATGGAAGGTAGGGGCTCAAGAAGAGTTAAAAGGGAGGGCTTTTTAGGGGTGAATCAGACAGGTCAGACCCCTAGGGGCATCAATGGACAAAAGGGGCCCGGGGGGACGATGAAACTGGTTCCCGAAAAACGGAAGGACCAAAGCTGGCCCAGGAATTGGTAGGTAAAGCAGCAAAGCGTGGGGTGGCTGAAAAAAAACAAAAAATCCCGCCAACTAAAAGTTTAGGACCCGAAACTCGGAATCCCTAGCCCGGGGTGAAGGGCACGTACAAATCGGTCAACGAAAAACAAGGAGAGGGCCGGTCAAACTGGTGACTTAAAAGTACAAGAAAAAAAAGATTTTAAAATAAGGGGGGAAAAGGACTGAAACTGCCCAAACCAATATTTCATTGAAGATGAAGCCCATGGAAGTATTTTGGGTGACAACGCATTATAAGGAGAAACTAAACCAAGCACCAAGCGGGGTGAAAAGACAAATGGATTGAACTCCAGGATACAGGACTGGACAAAAAATGCTAAAACTAAAGGTTGTTGTGATTGCGCTGACCTTTTGGCTTATGAGGGGCTTGACCGTTAGTACAAACTGTTCATCACAAAAGAGAACTGTAGTAGACGAGACAAACCTCGTACGGGGGGAGAAAGGGTGACTTGGGTGAGACAGACACCCAAGGCCCTTTGAAGGTTTTCTCACTCGAAAAGCCATCAGATCGGTGGGGACATTTACCTAAGGTCTCCCACAGGGAAAATGCCGCCCAGAAAAAAGGAAAAGGTCCCAAACGGGTAAGTTAAACCTAATCGGAAAAATGGGAACCCCGGTGTGGATGGTTGCCGCAACCCCCCAACTTTTTGGAAGTGGGGGGGGTGTCGAATCTTCAACTGACCCGGCAAACACCCAGAAAACGAGCGGGATTGCCGCAAGAAAGGGGCCAAAACTCATCCTTGCTTTGGGGACCCGGTAACGACGCGTAAAACCCTGGGGGAGCCCCCGAAGGAAATACCGAGATCTGGGTTCCGTAGGGGGTTGCGGTTCCTAAGCATGTTTGGCTCCAAAATCTCTTGTTGGGTAAAATGTTAAAAGTAAAACTCCCCCCAGTGGGAATGTGCCATAGGTTGACAAAACAACAGTTGTTTCCTTAGGGTGAAACAAGGGGTGAAAATATTTGACAAGATGGGTTGTTTTTTCAACTAAAGGTAATCCCGGGTGGTTGTAAATGTTCCTGCAAAAGAAAAGGGTCCGGCCAAAAAAGGTCGAAGTAAAAGCCAATAAGAAAGGGGGGCTGCTTTTGCGCGGGAAATCAACGCCAGCTAACCTTCCGGTTCAGCCTTCGTTTTGGTCAAAAGAAGGGTTGCTGTTGTCAAATAATGTTGTTTTTGTCCCCGAGCAGTGGTCACACTAAAGTATGAACCCCCACGACGACCGCAGCAAGAGGGGCCCGGTCCCTAAGGCGTTGAAACACCCGAGCGACGCTTTTTGAAGGATTTGGGTAATTCTTCAGTTTTGTGAACTTGTAGTAAAGAGTTTCGGGTATGGTGTGAGATAAGGGATTTACCGTGGGGGGGTCGTTGGACCGGGGTGGGAGATAGGGGGCGAGCCGCCGAGAAAAGAAAAGAGAAACACCATCGCGCGAGGGGGTTTCACCAAATACGAAAGTAGAGGAGAAGAGGAGCCACGGAAGGGGGGGGGGGAAGGGGGGGGGAGAGGAACATGTAGATAGGGGGAGGAGGTTCGGGGGGAGATTGGGATAAGACGGAGTATGGTTTGGCCACCCCCAGAAGCGGAAAAATCGGAGTAGTCAGGGGTAGTGTGGTGATGAAGAATTGAGGTGTTTTGTGGGGCTGGTGGGATACGTTGAAAAAAACGCTTGAAACAGTAAAGAATCCATGGTTGGGTAGTAGTTGTTGTCGGAGCGGCGAAAGATGCGTCTCCCTTTTAGGGGGGAAAAGAAGATGACTACGCGAGGGGGTCCCCCCCCCCCGGGGGGGGGGACCGCTGGGGTTCATAAACGGGAGGTAAAGGAGAATGTGAAGGGGAAAAGGCCTTGTGGAAAGAAATAAAGACGTTCCGAGGGACTTGGGATATCCTCTTTGAGAGGAGCCCCATCTGTGTGTTGGGGGGAAAAAGTATTGCGCCGTGTGAAGAGTATCTTCACTGAGGGAAATACCAAAATGGGATGGGGTGATAGGTTGGTGGTGATTATGTGAGCAGGCCCTTACCTATTCAACTGTTAGGTGAGGCGGTAAAATATCGGACGTGGGATAGAAAAGGGGTCCTCTCACAGCGCGGGGGAGGGGGGCCCCCTCGCCAAGCCTTCGGGGGGGCACAGGAAGAGCTGAAGGATGTTGCGAGGGGGACCAACCAGGGGGGGGTTCTAGTGTGAAGAGGAGTTCGCAAAAACAAAGCGTGGTTTGAAAGGGAAAAATTCCCCACGCCAAAAAAGATGCCAATGAAAGACCACTTTTTCCTGGGGGGGATTAGAAAGGCTAGCCCAGTATAAAGACCATGATTTTACAACTAGAAAACTGGAAGGGGTGGGGAGAATTCAACTCAAAAAGCACGGGTTTTTGGCGCACCTTTCCTGGAGGAAGGATGAACCGAAAAAGGAATGAAGAAGTAAACAACCAAAGTGGGGGATTTTGGGTATCCGGGGCCTGCCCAGCAACATAAGGGTGGGGCGACAAGTTCATGGGCCAAGTACAAGCAAAAATTCTTGCCCCTATGGAAAATCTTCTACCCCAAGACCCTGGAAAAAACATTAAAGTCCACTACGCGACTTGGAAACTAGATTTGGATTGAAGAGTCGGGCTTGATCGCACTTATTCCTTGAAAACCCTGACCACCGGGGCCCCCCCGGCACTACACCATTGAAGGGGGGAATCCACCAGTCCACCCCCTCTTACCCCAGTGGAGCAGAAAGACACCAGTCAATCCGCTGGAGAAAACCACGAAGCACAAGTGGGGCAAGAACAGCGTAGGCCCGGGGGGGGGGGGGGAACGTTCCAATTAAAAAAATCAGCACCCAGGACAGTTGGACCTCCTTATGGGTCCTTTTGCGCTGAACACCCTCCTCAACCCCTTGTGTACTGTCCTTGAACTTGTGCTGGGGGTGGCCGCATTAATTTTTGAAAACTGTGGTGGATTCAAAACTAAATTTGGGGGAGGAGGATGGAAAAGACCCAATGTTTGCAGTTTAAAAATCGAATGGGGAGCACCCGAGAACCCCCGCTAGAACATGTAGTTAATCAAAAATTGGGTGGGGGGGGCAGTTTGGACGACCAAATGAGAAAGTGGAAAAACCTATAATGACCCTGAAGAAAAAATTGAGGAAAAAGGGCTATGTGAAAAACAACACCCCCCATTAAATGTCAAAAATCCGGGACACAGCGCATTGAACAAAAGAATTTTTGTTCCACGTGGAAAAGCACCCCACAAATGGGGAGCCAGCCATTTGTATCCCCCCGGATGCTCGCCCTTCATACGGGGACCCGAAAGACCCCCATCCATCCAGCGAGACCACGGTGGCAACTCCGGTAAGCACCTGTAACTCCCCCCCCCCTTATTAAGAAGGGGTGAACTAGGACGGTAGTTTTTGGCCGGGGGGTCCGCGTGGGGTGGTTTCAAGGGGGGAACGTGAGTTATTGGTGTGAGCCAATCCGGAGGAAGCTTTCCTCTGAAAGGGGAAAAGATAAAAACCCGAACAAAAAGCAAAGGAAATACGCCCGGGGGGGAATTTCCTCGGAGGGCAAAGAGGTTATTGGTATGCTCAGGTGGCCCCCTAAAAGAAAAAGTACAATTTGGACCGACTGGTTTTGACTGAACCCCATGAAAAGGGGTATCAGGTCAAGAAAATTCCTGCGTATTAGTGGACCCCTTGGGGGGTTTCCCCCCGATAATAAACGCTAATAGACCCCAAGTGCCCCAAGCAAAAAATAAAAAAACCAGTGACCAAGTCTCCCTTAGTCTAAAGTCGGGAGACAAAAACGGGAGATGGACGGCTTTCCCTTTTCATCCCCTCGGGGCGGTCGTGAGTTCCACCAGGGGGGAGTTGTACGGGTGGGGGATGATTCCCCACTTTGAACCCCAGGAGAGCGCATCCTGTGATTTTGAGGGGAGGTGGGCGTAGCAAGATTGGCGTCGGGGATGATTGGGGAGGTCAACATCAGGCTCTTTGGTGGGGGCTCCCCACTGGGGGGCTCTGGGGCATGACGAGAACCAATCTCTGGACAAAAAGGAACAAACGGGTTGTGTGGCTCCACTCGGTCTCTTGGTTGAAAAAAACCAGGGTAGGAAACGTCACCAAAGGAAAGCTTCAGTGTGGGGGGTTGGGAGGGGGGGCACCTAGTTCCCGTAGAAATCCAAACATGGGTCCTGATGGTAACCGTTGGCCGTCCCCTGTTTGCTACCTTCCTAAAACATAGAGTGTTCCCAGCCCCCCCCCCCCGCATCATCGATGATCACCCATGCAAATTGAAGGAATCTCCCAGCCCCCCCCCACCCGTTAGGAGGAACATCTCCATTTTCCCAGGAAGTTTCAGAGCCTCGACTCCAAAATTTGTGTGGTGTTGGTGCCAACTTTGGTCCGAAAAAAAACAATCTCTTTCTTGTCCGCCCTCCTCCCTTGGCCCGAAACTCAGGGAAACACCGTTTGGCTTGGGAAAAAGGTGTCCCACGGCGCACTGCCCAAAGCAAAAAATTGCCCACTTGAATGGGGGTTGGGAAAGGAAACCTAACAACGAGGGGGAAAACGTAGAAAAAAACAAAAGAAAAGCTTTGCGGAAAGAGGGGGCGATGTCAAAACCAAAACCGTAGGGGACCAGACGGAAAATCTACCGAAAAGGGTGGGGACGGGGGGAAACGGGGGGGGGGGTTTTTAAAAGGATAGCGCCTCGGTCGTCATCAAGAACCTGCCCCCGCTTTGGGGTAACTTGGGCTTGAAAGGCTCCTTGAATATCTAACTGTTTTGTAAAGGTGGAACAAAAGGAGGGGGATCAGAAAACATTCCCCCAAAGCCGGAAGGGAGGCTAAGGGGGGACAAAAGGACCAAGGCGTCTTCCAAACAGTTGGTTCCAAAAGACAGAGGGGGAGGGAAAGAACGTGGAGACAAAGGGCCACCAAACTGGGGAAAGACGGGAATTAGCTTTTGTTCACCAAGGGGTACCCCCCCTTACGTGGGGGTTTCCCTTTTATGTCTGGCCTGGGGGTCTGAAGCCCAAAAGGGGTTTGGGTTCCACCTCAACGGCAAAACCCAAGAAAATAAACCCCCTAATTCCCGAACGGGTCCAGTCAGGAGCTGGAGGAGAATGGGGGGAGGGGGGGGTGATTCATGGAGTTAATGTGAAGATGTATAAAAACTTTGCGGGAGGCCCGACAGGGGTTCCCCAGGTTAGACCCAGGAAGAAAGGCTTTTATGGGTCATATCATTGTAAAAAAATCCGGATTTCCCCTACGTTACCTCCTTCTTCTACGGGGACCGGGTTTCGAATGCCCTTAACCCCTGATAACCAAAAGGCTTCCTACCTCCCCTCGAAGGATAAACCTTCGCGCCCCTGGCCCTCAGGTTTTGATGAACTCCAACCCCCATTTGTTATAAAATGGGGGAAAATAAACCTCCCCTTGTTTCATTGTTAAAATCGTAAAAAAACCCCAGGGAACTGTAAAAATTTTTTTTTTGGAGGCGTTTCCACCCCGAAACCGGATTTTACAGCTTTTAGCCCGCAAAGATGGGGTGTACTACGTTTGGGGTCGGGGAAGTTTGTTTTATCCACGACCGGATTGTCCCGTTCGTGTCCGCTTTTGGGCTAAAAATTGGGCGCAGGTACCCCCCCCCAAGTCGGGGTGTTGTTCTTCTGTTAATTTTTTTTCCTTTAGTACCGTTTCCAGCCGTCTGGCAGCTTTGATACCTAATGAAACCACTGTAAGTTCTCCGGGTCCGGGACTATAAGTCTCCCATAACTGAGTTGCAAAGGGTAGATATCCTATGTTCCTCAAAAACGTCTTCCTGGAAAAAAGGGAACTACCTCCTTTTGGGGCAGTGGACACCCTAGACAAGAGTGGGTTCCAATCTGCTGAAATGATTCCCAATTCCCTACCGGGGTGGTACAACCTCACGCATTTCCCACAAGGCCATTTTTTTTTTCCTCCCAGGGGAACGATAAAAATTTTAAACTTCATCCATCGCAAATGAGAAAGGGTCTGTAATCCTTAGGAGGGAAATCTGAGGGGGACGGTGAAATCTATGGAAAACCAAACCAACAACGGTGGGGTAGAGGTCCCTCCCCTTAGGTGGGGATCATCCCGGCCCCCGGAACCCCCCCCGGTAATCACCCGTGGTCATGTCGGGGAGCCGTTACGAAAATTTGTAAACGGCCTCGCAGAACGCCTACCCCTGGATCGCCCCAAGCCCTAAAGAGGATGGGCCTTACCGCTAACTAAGGGTAGGGAACGCTTCAATCTGGGCCCAAAAAGCTTTAAAAAACGGCCATGGCGTCTCTAAAAAAAGGGAAAAAACCAAAACAGGCCGTGCAAAACGGAAAGACTGCGACCTAACAGTTGGCTCCCCGGGTTAAACTCAAAACGTGCGGAGTCCTTTCATCCCCCCCCTAGCGTCCGGGGAAATTAAAAATCCGAACCAATACCCCCTGCAATTTTAACCTTTCTCTTCCCAGTGTGCCGTGGGGGATCCGGGTAAGGTGTACCATAAAGGGCAAAAGCGCAGCCACCGCCGCCGAAAAAAGGATGTGGGGTCCTGTTCATTTACAATCGAGTTTTATGCCTGGGGGCCGGCTCAACCTCCGGCTGGGAGAAACCATCCCCCCAAAAGCGGCCTTTTCCACCCGTCACAACCCTTGGACCAAAACTCAGCCCATTGTTCCACAAGTGACACCGCCGCCTTCTTGGAACAAAGCAAAACGGAAGGGGGGACCCTGGTTTGGGCCAAAAGCTCGGCCAAACCAGTAAGGGGGAACGAAGTACCCTTTTCATCAAAAAGACGAAGTGGATGATTCAATTACACATTTCGGAGAAACGGGGTTCCCGGTACCCAAAATGTTGGGAAGACTGAGCGTGAAGTCCTTGGAAAAAGGGAAAGGGGAAGGGCTGTGCCACTGAGTTTTAGACAAAAAAATCAGGTGATTGCTAAAGGGGGCCAGAACCCAGGAGCTGGTACTCGGACCGGTTCCCCTCGGGCCTGTCTGAATTCGATGCAACTTCCCCCCCAAAATCTAAAAAGGGGCGGGTTTCTGAGACAAAACCCCCGTTCTGTTGGTTGGTCTGACATAAATGGCCAAGAGGGCAGGTCCGTCGCTCAGGTCGTGAATTGCGTGTGGGGGGCACCACGAATCGAAAACCCACATCGCCCAGAAGGGAGAGTACCCGTCGAATGTGTTCCCCAACCGGGGGTGGTTTTGTCTCGCTACAGTCCACAGTGTTTAGGAAAACAAAGGACCAACTTTGGTTCAAGGGTCCACTGGGTCACTGTTTGGCCCAGGCGCGGGGTTGTTGGTGGACCAACGTTCCCCCTGGGGCCCCCGAAAAACGGAGGGGAAAAAGAGCAGTTTACTGCCCCATCAACGCTGGCCGCCAAAAAAAGTGTTTTACCATGAGGCGTCCCGCCTCAGCCGGCTGGTTTCGGGCTGTTGTAAGTACGGGCGAAAAGGACTCCTTGCCTGCAGTTTTGGGGACGGCGTCCCCCGCCCACCCTCAAAATTGGGGGTAACAGGGGGGACGGAAGTGTTCCCCCGGCCGGCCGCCCACTTGATCACAATCTATCCAAAAAAGTAAGTAGTCTGCCCCACCGTCCGGGGGGGAAAGATCTACCCTATCTCGTCCCCACCAAGAGTGTTCGGGTTTTGTCCTATGGGTTCCTTGTGGTCCCGGCGGGAGAAACACCACGGCGAATCGGAAAAAGAACAACCCAACTTCCTGGTCAGGGAACGGAAGCGTGCCCGTCTGTGTGCTGAAGACCCACCCCCTTGTTCCAGTGGAAATAGACTGAGAACCACTAAAAACAAGGGGGAACCCTTTTTGCGGCGACGCCCATGTTCCACACCTTCCCGCTCTAGTTCTGGGGCCACTGTCGGGCACCCCGGGTGGGGGCGGCCTAAAATCCTTTAAAAAACCACGGGCAGAGCTTGTGGAAAGTAAGGATGAACACTTCTTTTCCACCATCGCTCTTTTTTGTCAAAAAAAAGCTTCCAAGTGAACCCCTCTTTTGGCTTTGGGGGAGCCCCCCCTTTGACCAACCGGGCCTCTGTACGCAGATATGGGGGAGGAACTCGACTTCCCAATCCGGTCAGTCAAGTGTTGGGAAGGGGTCGTGCCCGGTTTGTGTGGGCCGGTATAAAAGGGTTTTTTGATTTTTTGTTGCCTTTCAGGGCCGCTTGCCGCCCACTAAGCTTGGGAAGTCCCATAGGGGGGGCTAACCCCAGCCGGCAACTCTCCAAAAGAGGGGAATCGGTTTTTCTCCTCCAACAAAAACAGGAAGGTAAAAATAGAAATATCCACCTCGTAAAAGAGGAGCGGGCAGGCGGGGGGTTTCCTCCCAAAACAAGCCTTAAGAACCTGAAGGTGAAGCCCCTAGGGGTTTGTCGCACCGTTGAAACCTCGCGAAGAAATCCACAAAGAACACCACGGGAAAACTGCAAGTACCGCTTTGTTCACGGACCCCCACAGACTGATTTGCCAAATTCCCCCAAGGGAAGATGGGTTCCCCTATTTCCTCTTTCCCCTGACAGCCTTCTATCGGTCTTTCCACGCCATCGAGTTTTTTTTTCCCATTTTTCTGCGGGCCCATTACCTTCCCCCCGTTGACCGCCCTGAAACAATGGCCCCCCCGCACGCTTCCGGCCCATTCAGGGGCCAGCACCAAGTTTTTGGGTAGACTCCGAAAAAATTGAAAAGGAAGGGGACCCCTCCCGTAATGAAGAACCCCCCTTGAAAAAGGTCCCTCCCGCACCTGGGGGAGTTTTTATTTTTTCCAAATTCCCTGTTGCCCAAAGTGCCCTTCCCCAAAGGGACCATGGATTCACCATAACAAAGCTTCTTCACCTCTCGAATCGGTTGGCGAAAGAATTAGAACGGCAATCGCGTCCCCCCCGGGGGGGGTTGATTTCAAAAAGCCAAAGGGGAGTGCCAACAGCAAACGTCCAGGGGGGGGGGAGATGAAAAAGCAGGTTAGAAATCCCTTTTACCCACGGCCGGGTGGGGGGGGTGCGGGGAGAAAAAAAAACAGATCGGGACTTTTGGAAATAGGGAGAATTCAAGAGCCGAAGGGGGGGGAAACCACGAGCCCAAAAACACAAGTGGTACGCCAAGGGTGCCCAAGTTCCACAGTGTCCAGACTCCCGTGCCCCCAGCCAAATGAAAACAAGGCGGAAAGTGGAGAATTCCTGACCGAAAATCGCCGGGGAACATAAAATCCCCCTGAGAGGGGTGTCCCTCCCAGAGACGAAAAAACCTTTTGTTGGAACGTACACAGGCCTGTTAAGCCTAAAAGACTTCCGGCCTTCACAGACCCCTTTGTTTTTTATAAAAAGGAAAAACATGCAAAAGGTGGAAAACACTCACTCGCCATGCGGTAACCACGAAGAAGCCCTTTAACCCCATGTAGTGGGAACCCGTTGAAAAACTTTGTTCAATAAACCCATCCTTGTTTCAACTCTCGTCATGACGGTGCCCAGAAATATGACCGTGAATTTGGGTTGGGGGTGTTTCCCTTTTTTCCAAGGCCTCCCTTGGGGAAGAATTTGGCCAAGAACAGCAAACTAATACTGTTGGGAACCTGCCCCCTTAGGGAATTTTGTTTAGAAAAAAAAACCGCAGTACCAGTTTGTTCGTAAAACGCTAAAATTTGTCTTAAACGCGGGGACCCGCCTTTCCCCCGGAACGCTCCACTAAATTATGCAACCCTACTCGTTTTCTTACTATTGTGGGGGAACCCACTACTTTGCCCCAGGGGGGTGGGAGTCACGAATGAAAAGCCCCAAAAGAAATGCCCCACTGAATCACTGCCGTTAAACCGGGGGAGTGATCTCACCCATGGTTTACGTCCCCCTGACGGCCCGGGGGGGGGACACATTAATAAAAATCAAGTCAGCGAGGTGGATGGAAAACAGGGGTGTTACTTTTGTACTTCTTACCTGGTGTCGCCCTGGGGCTTTTTTTCCCCACCTTTCGACCCTCCCCCTGGGAGGTTACATCAAAATGGCTGGTTGGAAAAACAGCCATGTTGAGTTGAGGGGATCCCCCATGTCAGTTTAGATTTGTGGTAATACCGGTTTGTTTGTTGGAACCCGGGTTTGCGCATCCAAGGGAGCAAACGGAGAGGAAGAGAATCCACTTGGTCCCTAACACTCACCTTGTAAAACCGCCGCCATCGCCCCATCTACCCCGGTTAAGGGGGGATCTTGGTTGGTGTATGTTCGGTTAGTCACGTGGTTGGTGGGTTTTTCCCCGTAAAAAAGGGGGGTGACTCGTTGGTTTAGGCGAAACGAGTTCGCTCCTCCATTGGTAAGCCACCAATTAATTCCCCTTTGTCATTGGGAGGAATTTTTGTCCAAGAAATTCTGTGGGGGAGTACCCACCGCCATCCCCCCCGACTTGGAAAAACAAATTTCTCCCAGCTGAGAGGAATTGTTTGCTCATCCACTTTCTCCGCTTGGGAAGGGGCGATACTCCCATGCCGGGTCAAGCACCAGAGGAGTGGCGCTTAGGTCAGGGAGGGGGCAGACTTCTTCCTGGTGATCAACCCTGCTTCTCGAGCCGAACAAAAAAAGGCCAACATTAATTCATCGCGAAGCGGTGGACGAGTCGTTACGAGACGGGCAGGGGGAGGAGGCCTGGCCACATAGAAGGTCACTTTCAGAACGCTCTAAGAAATAACCTCCTTCAGACGAGGCCGAGGGCGAAGGCCATCCCTTTCGCCGTCGGCGGGGATGGAAGGCCTACCTGGATAAAAACCCGATGGCGAGGCGTGAAAGGCGGAAGTTTCGCTGAGGTCGATTACGTTCGAGGAGTTAAGACGCCGGTACTCACCTCGCTCGCGAAAAAAAACCCGGGGTCGCGCGTCGGGGCGGCCCCTGAACCCGAACGTTCGAGACGAAGAAAATCATCGCATATACCAAGGCGAATCGCGCCCCCGAAAAAGGAGACCGCTCGCCCGAGGGAAAGGCAAGGAAGGATCCAATCCTTTGTTAAGAAAGTGGGCGTTAATCCAGGACTTAGTGACGTTAGTCAAGAATTGCGCTAAAAAAAACAAGGGGGAGAAGCAAGGCCAGCGCCCTGCGAGCGGGATACCCTTTTAATCGGCAGGTGGCCGAGGCGCATACCCCGATATCAGAGAGAAAGGCGACGGCGAAAGGGTACTCCAGACACCCATCAGACCTTCCGGCCGGCGAAGAAGCATCGCTAGGGATCGCGCCAAGTCCTCAAGAAAAAAGAAGAAAAATCCATTGAATTCTTAAAGGTCGTGGAGAGGGAGGGACAAGAAGTGTCTCTCTCATTAGCAGAAAAAAAGAGACGGGATGCGGGTGGAAAACTTTCAAGCGGGAGCCGCGGGGGGGGGGGCTCCATAACCTATTTCCTGAAATAACAACCTTTGTGCGGCGCGGGGGGAATGCCGATGATGCTTTAGTTCCGCTAGAGGAGAGGGAGTATTATAGACGCCCTCTCACTAGCAAGAGCTGCAGCCGGAAAGGGTAGGCTCTACCGGGCGAGACTACAGGATACTTCAACATTTATCGAGAGAGGAAATCTAGAAGACCGAACCAAGAAGATGGGTGTTTCTCATGGGCAGCGCGTGTTGAGCTCGTCACAAAGAGGCAGGTTGGGGGGGGGGGGGAGACTACTGCGCCTCCAATTTGGGCAAAAATGGGCTTCCTCGCCTCAAGATGGGATGCCCCACAAAATGCATCGAGGAAAAGGCCGTAGACAACAACGTATTGGAAAAAGAGAGAGGCAGGAAGAGATTAGCATGTTTTTTGGCATATGACAAAGAGGCCTGGCCGCGCGCACGGCCGCCCTCGTTCGACACATGGGAGGCAAGAAGAAAACAACAATGAAACCAGGGGGGGGGGGGTTGAACTGATGAGAGAAACGCGGGACGAGAACAACTGCATCGCTTTCGGCCGGGGAGGGGGGGGGTCGGGACTTTAGTGCTGACTCTGCGACAAAGGCGAGGAAGAGGGGGGGGATCATGACGTCGCATCAGGAAAGGCACGTCCCGGGAGGGGCGTGAGTCCTATGCGCGCCGCAGGGGGGGGTTTAACGATTCGAAATCGGAAATAGAGGAAACATCATAAGAAAAAAAAGCGATTCTTGATCGCGGTGTGTCGCCAAAAGAAAGCTTGAAAGGCAAACGCTGAACGCCTCGGGACCGTTTCACAAAAGGGTCCTCCCAGCTTGGGAGCTCCTTGGGGCAGAGCCGCTTGTCAGAAGAGAAAAAAAAGGAAGAGAACCGGGCAACCTGAAAGGGGGGCGGAGGATTGCATTGTGGTGAGGAAGGAAAAGGCCAGCGTCGACATGCTCCTGGCAGCCAAGGACGAGAAGGGGGAACGGGAAGAATCGCCTACCAGCCTTCCGTCGCCGTCGAATGAGTAGTCGGAAAGGGGAGAAGGCCAACGGACACGGAGAACGTGCCGCTCGAAAGGCGAGAGCTTTAACGCCATTGTTTTAGGGGGGGGGAAGGCGCCAAGGTGACTGCAGTCAACTAAGGTTCGAACCAAGAAGAAAGGGGTAAGGGCAGTGAACTACCTCACTGTTCCAGGCTGTTCTTCGTGTGGGCGCGGAAGATGTGTCTGCAGCCTGCAGAAGAGGGCCCTTCGGTACTAGCTCGACGGAAAAGACAAAGCGCCTACCTTTCCCGAGACCGCTGTCCTCGGAGGCGATGATCATAGACGCGCGGGTCAGGGACAAGTGTGAGCGTCGCCATCCCTACAGGGTGGTGAGAGCATTCCGGAAGGTCAGAGGACCGGCGAAAAGGGTCGCGATTGATAAAGAAGGATTCGGCGCAGGATCGCGCTGTTATGATCTAGGCGGAAAATGGAGGAAAAGGACAAAGGCCGTCTCTCATCTACCATCGTGAAAAGGGGGGGATGCGTGAGCTTTTTCCGCTCTATAACCGCGCCAGGAGAAAGCACAATCGCGAGCGGACACTAGAGAGAAGCGGCCTCTTGGAGTTCTTGACCCCGAATTGCGGGAAGAAAAACGGAAACTTGGAGGAAAAAAATCTTCCTCAGGACGGCCAGGGCTGCGGAAGGATCTCCGCCACTACATAGCACCTGACCCCGCCTCATCCAGCTCAAGGCGGTATTAGGGTTATCTATACCAGCCATTCCACCGACCAATCGAACGCGAAGGGGATGGCATTTACAGAGCGGTTAGCTGTTAAACCTGGGCCGCGTGGACCGCATCTTCGCCACGAGAGGAAATCTTCACTAGCAACCTACTGGGGGAAGGACCTTCACACGTCCTACTAAAAGGTGTGGGGACAGAGAGCGAAAACCGCAAGTAAACTGTTCAGCACCGACGGAGAGGAATGTAGGAGCCGATTTCCCGACATGTGGGAGATGATCGCGAATGCAGGATTCTTCGTCCGAAAGGTGCGGAAACGGCCTTCCCGCCCCGCGAGCGGGCAAGAACAAGGGCGGCCCGCAGTGGGTATCAGCTTCATCTTGCCACTTCTCAAGAACCTTTCCGATTGGTGTTTCTATCAACCTAAGGGGGGGGGGGGGTCGCGCTGGTCTTGATTAACGGGTGCTGAAGGGGGAAGACCCGTACAATCGTCTACCTGGGCTCCGGCTGAAGGGAAGGGAGCCAAGGGGGGGTTCTCGCGACGGCATTGGGGGGGGCGAAAAAATCCCTGGCCCGGAGATATTCTGTTCGCCGCGTAGGTATTGTTAGAAGTGTCGCCTATACGCCTATGCCTGGCAATCCAGAAAAAAAGGTGTTAAAATTTATCGGGCGACCTCGCGGATGATGTCCTCCTGATGCCGCTTTCCTGCAGGGGGGGACTGCGGAGAGGAAAACTTTGGGGTAAATGCTGATGGTCTGTAGGGTGGAGCTGCACTCGGAAACGGTCACTGTATCTCCCTCACAAGGGTCCGGTACAAGATGACCAGAAATCGATGTGCGCTGTGCAGGGGAGGCGGAGGGGGAAGAAAAAAAAGACGAGTCTAGAGCTACTTACTTATCTAGAGTCTGGTCTTATCCCATTTTCTCAGTGCAGCTCTGCACGACCCGCAAGGGGCACGGGGTTCCAAGTATCTGGCGGGGAATTCTTAAGTGTGGGGCGATCTTCTCCAAAGTGAAGACGCATGCGCGGGTTCTCTGACAGGAAAGAACAGATTTGAAACCACGCTGCACCTTAAGACGGCCGGCCGCAGCTCGGGAATATGGCGACTGGAAATCCGGTCGTCAGGTCTTCCAGGGGAAACGTTACCTGGTCCGCGCGAGGTTCAGTTAGAAGGTGGTTCTCTCTCGACGGCATCGGCGAAGGAGGGGGGGGATACCCCGCCCCTCCTGGGCTCTAACGAGGGTGGGGGAGAGCGAGCCACAACAAAAAGGAGAAGGTATAGTTACACAGCCGGATTTAGCTGGCCTGCTGGGGAGAAAAAATCAGTCTCAGAAAAAAAGAGGTTCTCACTTACCCGAAGGAAAGAGAACGCCACCACTGCCAGGAATCTCCCACAGGAATACGTAGGAAGGAAAAATATCGGCTGCCCTTATCGCGAAGTTCAGTCAGCGGGGGGCACTTTAGTCTTCGGTTTGAAAACGGGGGAGGTGACAGCGGGGGGGTCCAATGGTGCCAGCTCGGGGACAAAGGGGTAAATCAGAAGGGGAGCCGAACACTAAAACTCGAATGGACCGCCTTATCCACCTTACTTAGAATGAGTCCGGAGTCGGGAGGGGTGGCAGTCCACTAATAAATGGATTAATCAGAAACAGAGAGGAAGAAGAAATTTTTACAAATTAACATAGCGCAAGGAGGGTGTGCTCCAGCCGGGAGCATGAACAGCGCACCAGCGGTTGATAGCCTTTAGGAAGAGGGACGCCGGGGCGAGCAGCTTACCGAACTTTTGATAGGGGGTCAACCCGATCGCAGCACAGTAACCGGAAATGTGGGATACGGCACCACATGGAAGGAACGGGGGAAAAAAAAGTAGATAACTACAAGCGAAAACATAACGCGAGGGATCAGGGGGCGCTCAGCGGAAATGGGGGAGAAACGATCAAGAGTCTAAGTCCAAGTTAGGCAATCATTGAAATACCAGACGTGTGCGAAAAAGAATGATAGACGCCCATGTATGAGGGGGCGACCTTAGTCTACAGTGTCTAAACCCCATGACGGGCCCAGGTATTCATGGGTGTGCGTGATTGGTAAGACGGGCATCAAATCACACTGAAGGTAAGGATCTCTAAACGCAAAGAGGCATTTTATTTATACACCCCCCCGCCAAGAAAGGGGGAGAAAAGGATACCCGAAGCCTGCACGATTCGCTTGACACTAATACTTACCGACAGCAGCCGGACTTGCCTTCTGACTATTGAGAAAACTCATTTGGCACTATTAGTCCCCGCCGGGGAAAGCGGTTCGGAACTCTATCCAGCAGAAACTTGCAGGGAAGAAACAGATAAGAGCCGAATATCAACGATCGCGGTGGGAAGTACTTGCGGGATACTGGGGGGAGAAAGACTGCCCCGTACCTCCTTTGATGGCACATAAGGGGAGTACCCATTACATTGGGGGACGGGCCTCGTCTGATATTTTTGGCAGCGGGGCGGGGAAAATATTTTCTGTCCAGACGAGGATCATCATTAAATATCAAACTCTCTGGAAAGGGGAAAATCCCGCTTTCTTAGAGGGCTTGTCTTGGAATGGCTGTGTAAATAAAGGGGAACACATCAGGGAAATTCCAGTTACGATTAGGCGGAGGTTTCTGGAGAAAAGAAAAAGTAAAAAAGTGGGGGGAGGTCCGATTTAAGGGACAATACTAAAAGCTCAAGACTCCCCTGGAGGAATTGTGCAGTGGAGAAGACAGAAGCCGGGGTCAAGCATACACAGCGGCCGGTCTCCTCTAGTGCGGCGGCGCTCGGCCTTGGGTCTCCGCGGCAGACGCTGTTCTCTAGAAGAAAAAAGCAAATGAAGGGCGATCGGTGGCAACGAGGGCGATTACACGAAAGGATGAATCGGGGGTTCTTCTTCCCTAAGGACTTGGGCGACACGTGGGGGCTCAAAGAAAATGAGCGATCCGGAAAGAACAGTCCTGAACCGAGGTTGAAAAGCAACCCTTTTCGCCGTCCTGTGCGGGAACAAGGCGAAAAGGTCGAGCACCACACGGTAAGGAAAAGGGTGACGACCGAGTTGACTCTCTGATGTCGAGGAACAGAAGGTCGATGACCAACATCCCGCGAGGAAATAAAGTAATCTTTCATCGAAAAAAAACGGATGTCCACGTTCGCTATAGGCCGATGCAATAAGAGAAGACATTAATTCCCAACCGAAGACCGGAGCCATCTAGCCGAGAAGTCTTTCCACAAAAGAAACGTGGTAAAGAAGTGAGCTTTTTTAATCAGAAATTAAGTGAGGGAACTCTAACCTTGCTAATTCAACTAACAACAGGGTTTTGCGTTAAAAAAGAAAGGGCGGCAGGGTCGAGCGCTGTTTCTACTGTGTGAGGGGGGGCCCTTCGAAAAGGAAGCCCTATAATCATCTATCGGGAAGCGGGATCGTCCGGGTATATCAAAAACTCAAACGGAAGGGACCTGGAGAATCGCCCCAATCTCCTCAAGAAAAAATTGCCTCCGCCTCCCGAAAGGGATTGACGTGTTATAGTTCCGGGTGCGAGGGAAAGAGGGAGGCAGCGAGTCGAAGGGGCTCTGGGGGAATGTCCGAGGGTGCGTGACGGTGGGGGCGACGGGAAAAAGAAAGCCGACTGTTTGGGACAAAGGGGGGGGCTCGAAACGGCGTTGCTGATTATGAGGTTAGGTCTATCCTCGAAATCGTCAGTCAAAGAACCAGAGGTCGAACAATCTCTTGCCATCCCGGAACGGCGGAAGGTCCATTCTTTTCTACAATCTCGTCGAGAAACTTCAACCCTAGCTCTGGACGTCAACAGGGGGACAGTCGAGAAGAAAAAACTAGGCTTTTCTAATCCTAACAATCTCTGAGGAAAAAAGTTGGTTAGATCTATAGTTGAAGTGCGCCTGCAACAGTTCATGTTTTGGGGGGGAGCAGTCGGGGGGAAATGGTTCTAAGCCTTTCTGTCGCCGGAAATATGCTCCCAACAAAATGCTAATAGAATGAAAAAATCAGGGA
>Ga0179593_1371165_pt1 | contig 22364 bp, 25 predicted proteins | sample CZODoug2_1_08_16_FD_185931 | JGI IMG/M metagenome (GOLD analysis project Ga0179593, IMG submission 185931) | Vadose zone soil fungal communities from Angelo Coast Range Reserve, California, USA - CZODoug2_1_08_16fungal (PacBio error correction) | ecosystem: Environmental > Terrestrial > Soil >...
TAATAGTTCAAAAGGGGCCGGACGAAAGGTGAAACCTCTGGCGAGAATAATACCAAAAAAAACACAAAAAAAAAAAGAAAAAAATAACACACGTGAACGTCACGAGAAGAAGAGAAATCTCGGAGACCAGGTTAGTACTTAGGATAGGTTACGGACTTTGGGGGGACTATGAGGGGTAATTCATCTCATGTTGGGGAAGGGGGGAGGGATGGCAAGTGCAAAAAAACTTTGTGTAGCAACTATATGGTTTGAAGGTGGGAGCGCAGGAAAACTTCCCAAAGTACGCCACCCCTGGGGAGATCTCGTGGCGCCGGACCGATAGAGTGAATAGGGCATGGACAGGGCGGCGGGGGACAGTGGCAGAAACAAGTTCGTCCAAAAATGGGAGCCCTAGGCGTGGGTTCAAACAGGGAGGGAACAAGGGGGGGCCAGAGAGGAATGGTCTCAATAGTGGTATTTTCATCACCAAGCAGTTCCGAAACGGAATGCCGTTCGGGGAAAGCATCCCTATTGCAGGGGGGAAATCTCTGGAAAGACCAGAAAAAAGAATGGTATACCTGAAGAAAAATGACGCGTCAGATTCTGGTTTAAGGTCAATCCGCTTCCTCTCAAGTACGGCTCATGAAATGCTGTCTTTTTTCGAAAACCCAGGAGTCCTGGCGCTCCGCTCGGGACTAGTAAGAGTTTGCAAGAGGGATGTGGGAAACGCTAGAGTGTTCCACTTGTTCCTGGGTACCGCAAAACAAAAGGGAGGGGTTGGGAGAGGAGGAAGAAGTATCAAAGAGTAAGTTCTTCTCCTGGAGATCCGAACCGCTTAAGTCCTTCCAGGGAGTTAACGGGCCAGAGTTAAAGATTCCCAGTTGTCGGACAGCACTATAAACCAGCATAAAGGCGGAATTCGGGGCATTAAGTGTTCTCAATTTGGCCGTCAAAAGTGTGTGGTGGGGTCATACGGTGTAAAGGGGTAGATCCGCGCAGGGCATGGCACATGGATTGGCATAGGGGGGCCAAAGAAAGGAACATCAAGAGAATTCTCAGAATACTGGGAACTGGGGGGGGGGGGGGGGGGGCGGGGGGGGGGGGCAACCAACTTTTCACGCTCGACGCCAAGGGGGGCCTCTCAAGGGTCAGGACATGCTGCGTTACTCTAGGGGGGGGGGGGGCGGGGGGGGCCCGCAAGGAAAAAACTTGACTCGGAATACGTCCTTGTTCAAACATCCAGTCATAGTCAGACTGCGTCGCTGCAGGGCTTTAGTTGCATGTCTCAGTGCCAAGGCCGAGCCAGAAGAAGGCATGAAAAATAGCAAAGTAGGGGTTGTCGCTGGAGGAAAGGGGCGGTGGGGTAGGGGGCAAACTTCTTCGCGCAAAGGGCGGAAGGGGAGGGACGAGCAAAAGAGGAATAGGAAAGCGTGGGGGGGGGGAGAAGAGTGAGGGGGGTCGGTCCTAATCCGCAGTGGGTAGCATCGGATAGAGAAAACTTCTTATTTTTGGAGGATGGCCTCAAGTAATGAGGGGGGACAATTCGGAAAAAATACATCCCAAGAAATATCACATGATCAGGTGTTGGAGGACCCATGATGTCTATGGATATTAGTCGGGAGCGGGGGGGGCGCGGGGGGGGCGAGGGGGGACATATTCAACCTGGGGGGGGCTCTGCCTTCTTATAGAACGCTACCGGGGAATAGCCGTTACTACCCTATTCGGTCCAAAATATTCCCCTCCTCCTATACGATGGTCCATAGTCAATTGACATACGGGTAACTTCCAGAAAAGGAATTCAAAGATCAAAAGTCCCCGCAGGAAAGCACAAAAATTAGGAATGAGAACGGAACTGTCGTGTTGGCCTCTCAAAAACGGGGGGGGGGATCAGGGGGGGGGGGTTCGGGGGTGGGACAGAAAGGGGCGTGTATCTAATAGAGGATGAAATCGGGCAAAATAACATGGTTTCTTCCAATACTAAGCTCTTCCAGAACCGACGCCGGGGAGGATTGATTGTACGTGCTGGGGGGGGGGGGCAAAGGGGGGGAGGGGGGTGGGGGTTGGCGGGGGGGGTCAAAATCTCTCCCAATAATTTTAGGTCTTAATGTCGGGTTGCGTCGAAAAAGAAATTGTGGAAGTAAATAAAAGTCGAATAACGTGAAGGCGGCTTGGTATCGAACCTTGCCAGGGCTATTGAGGGTGTGTGTGGGAACAGAAAAGGGAATAAATGGGTAAAGGGGAGCGGAAAAGGGGGGGGTCCTTCAGTAAAGGCGTGCGAACAATACCTAAAGTGTCGGTCTGGTGGCGGGATGCGGCCCACGGGGGGGGGGGGGGGGGGGGGGGCTTCATCGATGACTCACAACAATAGGAGTATGAAATCAGATGAAGCTTTCGACCTGTATGTTAGTGGGGACGGGGCCCTCCCACAAGGGGATTTTGCATACGTTCCGGGACCCTTACTAGGGGGGGGGTGGGGGGGGGGGGGGCAGGCGTGTTCTCAACTAAGAAGAAGATGAGAAATAGTAGTATCCTTTTGTCGGCGGGTGCGTGGGGGGAGGATACGTGAGTGGGGGTTGAGTGAGAAACTAAAACCGCTTCCTTATAATCTTAAAAACTGTTACTATCCCGACAATAGTATCGGGAAAAAGCGAAGTTTTGCGGGGACTCCCCCTACTTCCGTCGCTGGTCCCGGGGGGGAGGTCCTCGGTTGGGTAGAAGTAGAGGGGGCTAAACGTCAGCCGACGATGATTCGCATCGTGGAAATTGGAGAAACCATGAGAAAATTCGTGCCCGCATCAGTCATCTTTCTTTTGTCGCCCACAAAGCCTGTTAGGGGGGGAACAAATACTGCTGTTGAAGAGGAGATAAAGGGAAGGGGGAATGCGTTAGTGAAATACTTACGAAGTGGGTAGGTGGGGGGCAATTCTAGAGGGGGGTCCGGTCGTATATATTCTCAAGCGGGAGCAGCGTATTCTTATGTGCGTCCTTGGGAGGCGGAGGGGCTGCGTGTGCGTGGCGGTCTTATAATAATGCGAACCGACTGCCTTGATGGAGTTTTTAGACGGAAAAGAGTAAAACATATGGGGGTTAGGGAAAAAAAAGGTCACAGGTATCAGGAAGAGGGGAGGGGGGGGGGGGGGGGGGGGGGGGGGGGGGGGGGGGGGGGGGGGTGGGGGGGGGGGGGCTTGGGGGGTGGGGGGGGGATTGGGTTTTCTTTTGGGCCGGGGACTTTGCAAATCATGGCGGAGGTCATTCAAGGCAAATAGGGAGCGGTGGGGGGGGGGGGGGGGGGTGGTGGTATCTCAAGAGGGGTTGTGATCTTCGACAATGTGTGCTGGGTCCAACGAGTGATATTCTATGTATCGGATTGCCGAATCGATTTTCTAACAGCATTCAACGGGGGGGTGTGGCCAGAACTCCGCGGAATTTCATTGGTTGAGGTCATGGGAATTGTGCTGTAATGGGACGGACCGCCTTGACTCGATCGAACCTGCAATCGAAGAAATTTTCGGGATTGAACCAACCGTCTGTGAAAAATCGCAAGGAAGTGGCCTTGCGGGTGATAGACGGAAACCGAACACCAGCATTTGTCGGGGGGGGGAGTCTTGGGTGGCCCGTGTTGGCGGGGGTTCGCCATCAGGGGGGGAAAGGGTGAAGTATAGGTGGGTCTGAGGGGGAAAATGGAGTGCGCGATGGATACTTCCCCTCATAAATAATCTGAAAAGGGGTGGGGGGCGGACGGAGAGGTGGCGGGGCTGGGCAGCGGCGGGGGGGCGGGATGGTGACCGGGGGGGGGAACCGGGGGGGGATGGGACTTAGCGGAGGGGGGTGATGAAGGTGGTGGTGGGAGCCTGGGGGGTTGCATGGGGGGGGGGGGGGTTGTAATTCTGTTTCTAGGGGGTAGGGGCGTCCAAGGCTACATCGGGCTCGCAGGAAGTCGGTATGGTCAATTCATAAAAAGAGAAGGGAACGGGGGTCGGTCGTTGGCGGGGAGAATTGGGCTGCCATAAAAATCAAAAAGTGCCTGTTGCATTGAGACAGGCGTTAGTGGTGTCGGGGATGTGTGGAGGGAGGGGGAGGAGGGGGGTTGGGGGGGTGTGGGCGCTAGATCCTAAGGCGAGAGGGAGAGGTAGGCACAGGTGGGTCAGAAAAGCGACGAGTGAATCATCGGACCACTATCGGTGATTGCGGGTGACTTGTAACAAGAAGTCGGAAGCGCCGTGGGGGGGGGTGCGGTCAGCGGTGCGAGGAGGGGTGGAGTGGGATCAACCCTTCCATCTCCCAGAGTCGTGGTGCGCATGGAGGGGAAAGAACGGCAAGGGGGGGGGTGGGAGGAGGCATGCTGAATTTATTATACTTCAGCGAGGGTGGGGGGGGTGGGGGGGGGAGAGAGGAATAATTGCGGCAAGAAAGGTTAAAGTCATCTGGAGTTACACGAAGTGGGGGGGGGGGGGGGTTTGGGAAGAGGGGGGGCTTTGGTTGGGAGGGGAAGGTGCGGGGCGGGGGCCGGCGCGCGAATTTTAGGGCACCTTTCACTTTCTATCGGCAGGACGGGAAGGGACACTGATAGAGGAGTGGACGGAGTAAAGGGGGGGTGGGACGAGTGGGAATGCAGCATTGGAAATCCAACTTAAAAAAACTTTGTCCCCTACAAAAGTGGGTGAAACTGCAATACCAGTCAATAGAAAGGAGAGGATGCCTCAGCCGTGACGGTGGGGGGGCGGGGTACTAAAATCCGTGAACGAAACGATCGAATCTTCTTCAAGGACTAAGGTAAAAAGGAAAGTTACGAATGGGGGGGAGAAGTCCTCAGTCTTAGGGGGGTGTCACTGGGCGGCGTGGGGTGTGTTGCGTGTGAAGGTGGGGTCAGGGAGAGTATCTCAACAAAACAAATTATAAATGCATATTATCTCAGTATATTCAAAACAGCCTATATAGGAAGAGGAGGAGCGGAAGGTGTAAGGAGCGTGACGGTGGGGCTGGGTGGGGCGGAGCCTCGCGGGGGTCGGTGATCGCCATAGTGTCGGATTCTTAAGGCAACTTACGTTCAAGGTCTTGTAGAATTCAAGCAGGCGCGGGGGGGGGGAGGGGGGGTGAGGTGGGGTGGGGGCAGGGTTCAGGAGGGGAGCGTAGTGTTGTGTGGAGAGAAGCTGTGGGGGGGGGGTAAGGTGGAATGATCTTTAACGGGTCCAACCTGAAGAAACTTAACAGAAAGAAGGCCGAATCTCGTGGAGTAGGATTCGCAGGAAGTTTGGATGAAATGTCTTCATGAAAACTTAATCTGGGTAGATGCCCCAACATTTAGGGGGCAAGGGAGGGGGAAAAGCCCGGGGGGGTGGGTGGGGGGGGGGGGGTCACATTGTGGGGGGCCTCACTCATCGGAATTAGATTCTTGTGAATCGTTCGGGCCATGTAAATAACCCGACGTGCCCAAGGGTTCACAACAAGGGGGTAATTGCCGATTTAAGCGCTGGGGAATACTCCCCAATGAAAGAAGAGAAAAATGCGCGGGAAGAAGGCTTGTGTAAGGTTAAATGCCAGCCTTCATCGCGAGGAATTTAATTCGTGGCAGGGGTCTGGGAGGGACCAATTCTGGATAGAGGGACGACGACCGAGGAGGAGGGGGGCGGGTCGATTCGGCGGGGGGGGGGGTGGCCGGGGGGGTCTGGAAGTGTGTAAAAGCGGGGGGGGGTTGTGAAAACCTTAAAACGGACAAATGAATGGGGGGGTGTCGTGGGTATGGGGGCAAAGAAAACAGGAGGAAGGGGCTTCCGGGGGGCCGTTGATGAAGTTCAAACACCTGTCTTCCTTATTAAAGAAAATCGTACAGTCCTTCTACAGAAAAGTCAACAAGCAGAGATCTTAAAAGGGGGGTGTCTTCAATGAGGGGTGGAATCAAATACAATGGGGCTCGGGGTGTCCGGCAGATCTGCCGCTGTGACGAGTAAATTATCGGTTGGGAAAAAGGGACCAGAAAATAAAACCAAGCAAGAAGAAGCGTGAGAATATAACTGGGTCCGCGAGAAGACAAATGGCACTCACTGGTGAAATTCTGCCTTTTTTAGAGGCCGACTAATGCGCCGAAAATCAACACTCACAGGGGAGATTGTAATCCGGGGAAAGGGGTGGGTAAAGAAAGAAGATTCTTGTCTCGCGATGGCAGGGTTGTGAGAGCGCGAAAGGCAAACGAAACGTCACAGAAAAATCCGGGTGCATGAACACACCAGAATAATAAGGAAAGAGGGGGGGAGCGGGAAAAAAAAAATTGTGTGAAGCGCATGGTAAGTGACTCTACAATGGTCTTATCAGAAATCATACGAATATTCAAAAGGATTGTTGGAGAAGCGAGGGGAACAAGAAGGACCGCACACCGTCGAAATCGAGAGGTCAAGAGACTGGTTCCCTTAATGCAGATCATGAGGGAAGGGTAGCAACAAGCATCACAATCTAAAAGATAGAAAATTAGAATGTTTGTGAGGACCCAAATAGGGAGCTTAAGATCGCGGTGTAAAAATCTTAAAAAATGAAGGGGGACGGCTCCGGGGAAGATTCCTGAGAAGAAGAGGGCTTCTCATCTTGGGGAAACGCATCGATGCCGACGGGGGCGCCGTCTCCCTCGTTCTCCTTAATGGAATAATCGCGAGGGCATTAAGAAAGGGACACAACAGCGGAAGTATGCTATCTCTTTTACTCTGCAGCTGAGCAACTCTGATTTTACCAAGGGGGGGTTAAGAAAGAAATATAACTGGGGAAGGGGGCAAAAAGTGATGTGTTCCTAAACCCGCAGGGGAGATTGCAACTTGTCAGCGTCTTATGGAGGGTTGGAAGATCGGGGGCTAATTGTTCTCAAGGTTAGAAAGGCGATGCGAAGCATAGGAAGGAGACCGGCGCAAAAGAGAGAATACCATGAGGATGTGGACGAAGCGAAGTGGTTTTTCAAAAAGGTGCAGAGCCCTATAATAGGGATGGATAAGGCAAAAAACGGGTGGATCGAATGCAGGCAGGAACGGAAGGGAGTTTTAAGGAATAAAAACCGGCTAGAGCGTAACACGGTTATTTCTGGCGCTATACTGAGTTGGGGAAAGAAAAACAAGAAGGGTTAGAGGGTCCTCAGGAGACCGTCCTGCAATTTCAAGGGCGGGAAAAACCCACCTAAGCTCAAACCCAGAGGGGAAAGCAAGAAGATCCACAACAAAACGAGGTGAGAAGATAAGATTCTCTTGGTTTTTTTTAACGAACGGTCGGGTCGGTTGGGGACTGGCAGGAAAGGGAATTGCAGACTTCCGGGCCCACCTGTAACTTCGAAGTTGTTGAACCAAAACCATCCCTCAAGGTCTAAACAAACGTCTCGCAGTTCCTACCTCGAAAATGGGGGACGAAAAAAACTGAATCAGGTAGGAATGAAGACTTGCGGCCACGTAAGCTCCCTCAATATTGGCTAAGGAAAATTTGGTTTTACGACCCCAAGAATCGCTGCTCATCAAATCCCATGGGGGGGGAGGAGATGGGGCCGAGGGAGAGGGGAAAATGCCTTAAGAATCTCGTTGAAACAATGATTCACCGGGGAAAAAGCCCGCATCTCGAGAACGCTTTTCGCTCGATGGGGGGAAAAGAAAAACTCGGTACGCAAGTCCGCTTAATTCGAATGGGGAGAGTGGGAGTAAGGCCCGAAGTGAAAAGCTGGAAAGGGGAGCGAGGGGGGGGCTCTCGTCAAGGCCGGCTGCGGGAGTCTCAAGCTGTCGCTGGAGGGGTTCCCGGGCGAAAAGCGGAGGGGACGGGACTCATGAGGCGCCAGAAAGCCCTGGAGAAGTTTACGGGTTCTTCAAAAGGCTCCCAGATGGGGGGGGAACGCAAAGAACACACTGTGAATCATGCGATCTCGAGTTGTGATGATGGGGGGGGCGACCTTGTCATATGCTTCAGGCCTTAAGGTCAACAAGGGAGCCGTGTTGAGCTCTATTTCGTTGTTTAGGGGGGGGGGGTTCGGCTCTGCTCGCCCAGAGTGAATATTCGGGGAATTCTGCAGGGGAAAGAAGTTAAAAAAAGAGAAGAAACGATCCCGCTTCAAAGCATTTTTGCCACGCCTCAAACGTCGGAAGAAGGGGAAGTTCTGGAAGTAAGGGGTATGAGTAATTTTCACATAGGAATTGAGGTTAAAAGCAAATTCCCTCGCCGAGCAAATATGCTTCTTCCCTACTTCCGCACAGAAAACCAAAACACACCAAAAATGGGGGGGGGGGGGGGGGGGGGGGGGGGGTCGTGGGGGGGGGGTTTTTTGGGGTGGGGGGAACCGTGAAAGAATCGTAAGCTAAACTTCATCAGGGAAAAGAGAAAGTTATTCAGGTTCGGCTAAGGGGAAAAGGGAAATGTGCGAAAAAAAAGGCTTATGAGTGTGCGGTGGCGCCCGCTTTAGCAATTCGTTCGCCATCACTAAATCATAAGAACTTACATAGAAGGGGACGAAAACCAGATGGAAAAAAAATTGGGAGGACATTTATTAAGGAATGGATAGAAGTCGGATCCTGTGCTGGTTGGCGGGGGGGAAAACTCTTCCTAAATCTACCTCTTAGGAGGGGCATAGGGAAGTCTTAGTATTGGAGAAGTCAGAAAACGGCAAGCCCACGTCCGATTGTGAAACTGCTGCCATCCGCATCAACATTCCATTGGGAAAAATAAAAAAAAGCTATGATTTAAGATGAAAAATCCAGGGATTGACCCATCTCCTCGGTCATTAGGAGTATTCGCAGAGTGGGGGTCAATAAAAGAAAACGTAATTCATCGTCCTCATGCAAAATAAGGCGGCAGGAACCAGGTGGCCACAAGACGCGAAAAGGACTTTTTCTTCAAGCGAGGGAAAAGGGATTGGGAAAATGGTCGGGGAAAAGCCGACGGGCACTCGGCAGGATCTTGGACCTGAAAACTTACAAACGTTGAAGAGGCATGACAGGAAATTTGGCAAGAGAGGGAGGGGAAGCATGTGAAGGAACCACGGGCGTTCCGAATGGGTTTGAGAAAGGGGGGGGGTGGGGGCGGCCGTGGTTCTCAACCTCCGAACAGGTTTAAAGACCATTTATCAAATAGGGAGAGGAGACCTCAAAGACGACACGATATCGGGAAAACGCAGGGGAGAGGAAGGGGGGTGGGAGTGTCCGGACGCTGGAAAAGTCCCACCTAAAAAATCGTATTTTCATCAATTTTTAATTTAGAGAAACAGCAGAGATGAGGAAAGCAGAACAACGGGACCGGACGTCAGAATTCGACCACCCGACGGAATAGCCGGAGTGACGCCGCGGGGAAAAAAAGAACCGTAAGAGGAGGGAAAGAAATAGATGGTCAAGACGAAAAATCTTTGAAACGGAGGGAAGATATATAGAAAAAACAACACGGAGGAGGAGGAGGAAATCGAAATGGATAGTTCCACCCGCCTCTAGAACATCCTTCTTCTACTTTGGACGAGAAAAGCTTCCACCCAGGGACTCCGCGATCGGATATAGTTCGGGAGGATTGAGGGGGCTTGTTGGTCTTATTCATGAAGCCGCGTAAGGGGGGGGGGGAACAATTTTCAACATTTGGAATGAAACTATGGTTTGAAGGGTAGGCAAAGGATTAAATCTCCCACCAACAGGGAAAAAAACGGGAAGGAAACTCGTGGGAGGAGGCGCGATAGAATGTGGGATATTGGTAAAGTGCACAAGTGAAAAGCCGGGGGGAGAAAGGCCGCAACAAAAAGGGAGTCCAGGTGAGGAACGTCAGGAGGGTGACGGTCACCGGGCTTAACCAGCAAGCTCTGGTCAAGTGGCATTGAGGGAGGCAAACGACGGGACGCCGGCCACGGGCAAGGGAAAAGAACCGCAGTATGAAAGATGTCCACTGGGGGAAAGACCTAAACCAGGAGACTAGAAAAAGGGCGCGGGAAATGAAAGGCTTGTGGAATGTTTATGTGCCTCCTTACCTATGAGATATAGGACAGGGGGAGGCGGTGAGGTACAAAATCGTGAATAAAGACTAAAAGAAAAAGGAAAGTGGGTCACATCGGGGTGGAACCGGGGGGTAAACTGTGGTAAAACGCGCCGGGGATAAAGCGCGGTTTGTTGGGGGGGGCTTTAAACTTGGTTGAGGAAATTGACACAATATTAAAGGGAAGAAAGTTCCCGTGATGGAAAAGGAGAAGCACGAGCCGCGTAAGGGACCGATCCACGGTAGAACTGACTTCTTAACTCACATGTAGAGGACAGCAGAGGCGCAACGGGAGCATTACGGGAAAGCAAGACGGTGGAAATTGTGGTCATTTTTGGAAGAAACGAAACGATGTCGATTCAAGTCAGGTGGAGGGGCAAAGAAAGCCCACCCCCGGTTCGCCACGCCATGAAGCAGCAGTCGCAGAATCAGGGAATTGTACAAGTCGAGGGAGCACAAGGGAAAGAAATCGAGAAAATGAGGAAACGGGGGGGGCCAAATTCTACTATCAGAATAACCTAATCTGCTCGTTAGCCGACAAGGGGGCCGCCAGCAATATTCGGATCGTCGATAGGTGAGTTGAGAGAAGGGGAGGGAATTCCTTCTCGTAAAAAAAACAGGAGGACTCCATAAAGGGAGAAGCCATCGTGCAATGGCCGAGGGATGGATGGAGAAAATTGGGGGGAGGCAAAAATTCGCGCAAATCTCTTTAGAAATAATAAAGATCTAATTTCAATCTGGGAAAGAAGCGTGGGAAAAGCGAAAGCCCTAAACAAAAAATCGGGGGATATAAAAAGGCTAGTTGTCCGGGGATTAAGAAGATTATTGGACAAAAGGATGCAGAGAAAGACCAACTCTATATCGAATTCAAGGTGGGGGCGCGAAAAAACAAAACAAGATGTGGGGTCAAGTAAATCGAACTACAAAGCGATAAAATCGTTCAAATCCCGGGAGGCGTATCCGACGACTCCGGGCTGCATTTCCTACTCAGAAGGACAGAAGGGCCCTCGAAGCCAAAGGGAGAATGTCCGAGCCTCGCCATTGGAAAGACTGTGAACTTCGAGGGGGGGCAAACGAAGCCGGTCTGAAAAGTCTTAAGAGGAAAATCGGCTTTGGGTTAAAAATAATCCCGGGGAGCTTGTGAAACACATGAAAGGAGGACTAGAAGGATGCGCCCGAAAGCGTGCAATCAAGGGTCGAAAAAATCGATTCGATTAAGACTCAACCAAGCGAACTGAACGGCACCATGAAGGGTGGATGACGACACAGGGGGAAGTAGGGGGGAGTCAACAAAATGGCCGCCCACTATAAATATTGATTTACGGAAAGGGGATAAGTCGGGGTCAAGGAACTCAAGAGTCACGGAACTAAAACAGTCGAGGAGCCGGGAAAAATTCATCGACGAGGGTCGCAGCGGGGTATGAAAAGGGTTTCAAAAAGAGGGGGAAAGGTTATCTTGGGACCTCTTCCGGCCCGGGACAATTAAAACCAAGGGAGGGGAATTCTCAAACAAAATACACCGGGAATCGCAAAAAACACCTTTCCTCGATCCGAAGAAAAACAAAACACAAAAGGAGTGAGGGAAAAGAGAAGAGAGGATCGAGGGGGTGGGTGTAAAAGACAGGTAGTAGGGGGGATTCCCTACCGAAGGGGGGTCAGAAGTTAAAAGCTTCCAGAGGCTACGTGGTTTCGCCTCCAGGCCGAAAGCGACCAGAGGTAGAGAAGGTGCACGCCTCAAGGAAGACGTGGGTTGACCGGAAAAAAAAGGCGGGTGACGCCGTCGGGACACACGTTGCCTCCAGCATATTCCTCGGGAGGACTCCAGGGTTGGCGCGAAACAAAATAATTCGAGTCAGAAGGAAAAAAAAAAGGGGTGAGGGGCGATTGGCGCCAGGGCCAGGACGATGCTTCGCATCGCCTTGGGGAAAAAATGAGGAACCTGGCTTAACCTCCATCCTGCAAGATAAGAGTGCGGTTCATCTCCCCTGGTTGGAGGGAAAGAAGGTCAGTGACGCAGTCAGCTGAAAGTCGAAGTGGGAGAGGGGGGAATACTTCCCCGAGTGTCATACTGGCATGGCGCTATTATTTAAATCGGGGTCCGGCCGAGCAAGAAAGCGGGGCGCATCGATTCGTAAAAAGAAAACGGGCAGAAGGTCGTGTTTGGGTGGTCGGAGAAAAGCCTACGCCTAAACTAAGGAGAGCTTTTGGGGGGAACGGGAAATGCCGAAAAGAGGGTCGCCGACAAAATGTATCATGGCGATCCGCTTTGGGCTGTCTGTGTAGACCTTGGGGGCCACATTTAAAGTTCATGCACAAGGGGACAGGGGCAAGCGAGTCGGGGGCGGGCGGAGGCGAGCGCTGGAAATCCAATTTAAAGATGAGGGAGTCTTGCAAGCGAGGGTGAGAAAAGACACCGCTTCACCTTGGATCCAGCCAGCAGCCCGGACATTGTCTGTGGCTCAGTCAATGATGTGAGGGCTTCGGTCGGATACGGCCCGGGCTCGAAATTCAAAGTAAAAGTGTGCAACTCGCCGGAAATATTGAGGAGGGAAACGCAACGGTACGGAAAAAAAGGTTCCATCTCAACTGGAGTCTTCTCCCATAGAAGGAAAACACCGTCAAAGTGTCTAGACGTTATGAAAGTGGCGTAGAGCGGTACAGATATGCGATGATTCTATGGCTTGGAAAAAAAGGGAGAGTTCAATTCCCCACTATACCTAGGAGGAAAGATCTGTATCTAATCACACTGAAACACATTTGGGGGCGTCCATTTAGTGAAGTAATGAGAGCCCGTACGCGCGGGTGATAAATTGGATTATTTTTCTAGGGGGGGAACAGTAGTACCGCGGGGGAGATCATCAGGTAAGGTAGGGATATGAATTTCGACGGAAAGCAACTGTGCTAAGCACATTCCGCTTGTCATCAAAAGGAATAAATCTCATAAAACCAATAAAAGGTGCCGGTTCAAAAAAGAATGACGTTTGGAAATAAGAGGCACAGTCCGAGTGAACAATCTCCCTCGGCGAGGGAGTTCTCTTCCAGATGGGGGCCATCCGCAACACTTTTCAAAAGAATTACAGAAATGGGAGGAAGCTTTCAGTAATGTGGTAAAAAAACCCGTCGGCACTCGACAGGTGTTTCTCAGGATAGCCAGGTGGGGGGGGAAGACCTGCGCTGGGGGTCAAACTAATAATAAAAATTATTGGGGGACCTTCAGGCCGGTCGAATCGGGCATGAAAGACTGGAAAAGGAGGAACCATTTCTCGCCTGGGGGGGGTCAACATTGTTTGAAGGACAGCGGGAGTGCAAGAAAAAAATTTGAACAATGGGGGGGGGGGCGGCAATGTGGCATCCAAGCCGAAGGGGTCATGGAAGAACATTTATCCAAAATGAATATCGCGCAACGCCGACGCCAGAAATCGGGGGGCAGGCGGAAAACGTACTGGTGGTATAGGTCATTGGAAAAATCATAAAAAGGAAAACACCTTCAAACACATATGGTTCAAACATAGGTGGGTTGGGTGCAATACCTCCAAGAGCAGGCGATGAGGAAAACATCATCCCGGAAACCCGTAAGGAAATCCTAAGGGAAAAAAACCAGATCTCTATTCCTATCTCGTGCGGGGCGAACGCGTAAATAGCTTCTAACAAAATCCGGTCGCAGGAAGAAGGGAATTGAAGTAGTCTGCACGGTGACTATCATTTTAGGGAATCTCTAACAAAACAAAACGGAGGCTTTTAAAAAGAGGGGGAAACATTAAGAGGGGGTCAAAACACCGTCCGCATTTTAAATCGTAGTACGCATGCAGAGCGTGACGTCGCGAAGAAGGTGCGGTCGGCACTAGAGCAGTTCCCACTCGCGTTCGAGATGAGCGGGGAAGGGACTTATCATGACAATCAGGAAGAGATTGAGGTATTGAAACAGTCAACTGGGTGGAACTATGTTGGGAAGGTGTGGAATTGCAAATTATCTCATGAACCTTCGCAAAAATTCCTATCCAAAAAGAAGAAAAGGGCTGTGGTCGGGTTCTGCTTCAGGGAAGAGGGGGAGTGTGGATAAATGGTCTTGCCCAGTGAACCTGAACGGGGAGAACGGTGCCGAAAAAGGGAGGAACAAATTTGAGGGAAGAAAACAACGATGACTTCAACAACTTTCTGACCAGGCCCAAGAAACTAAGGTCTCATCAGTGGGTGCAGGTCGGGGTCATGCAGCATTTCCAAAAGCCCAGCAAAAAATGAAATGCTAAAAGAAATTATTCAAGGCCATCGCTAGAACCCATCAAAATGAAGTGAGAGCTGAATAAAAGCGCGGCACGAATTTCATTGGAAAAAGGTGGTAAAGGATGGCAGCATTCCCTCCGCATGAAGGCGATGCAAAACGGTGCGCGTTATGGGACAGAAGGAATAAGCGCCTCTCTGGCCTTTGTTGGAAAAATAGAAAAACTTAAGTTGGTGAACTTTTCGGGCCGTAGAAAAAAAAATAGTGGGGGTTGATGACGGATGGGAAGAAAGGGAGCACAAGGGAGTGTCTGTTAGAAAATGGGATTTACTTGGAAAGGAAAAGCCTTAGGTACCGGGGGGAAACGAGAAGTCTCGTACGCGATAAATATCGAAAAAATAAGCAGCGAGACGACGTCGATACTGAGTCATCATTGGAAATGTTTTTCACGGGGGAAGAATCCGCGATGTCGATCAGGGGATCCTAGGTCAAGAAAATAAAACGTCTCCACTACGAAAAGAATGAAGGCTCAAAAGTCCCTTTTAAAACCCGCGCGACGCAAATGGCATCAAGGGGGGAAAAGGAGGCCAGGTTGTAAGAGGGAAAGGCGCAAAGCACTGAGAAACAACGCAAAAGTGCTCTTGTGAAGACGTCCGGTGAACTCGCCAGCAAATTAGGAACTCGTCGAAGGGGAAGGGGGGGGCTTTGATCGCTACAAATTCCGGCTTACCCGGTCATATACAATAAGGGGAGGAACAACGAGGCAATGGGAAGGAGGGGAGCGGATAATGGTGAATCGATGTGTATAGCGTCAACCGTCTTCGTCAATCCGATCAAAAAAAAAAAGAGGGGGGGGGCAATCTTGCACTACATCGAAGAAAAAAGGCACCGACATCTGGATGAACAGGGCAAGGGTCACTAAGGCCGACCGGGAAAAATTCATCGTCAACAACAAAAAACTCAGGAGGATCAAGGGGGAGGAAGCCAATATGGAAATGGAGCACTCGACACGCCAGGAGTTACGGCCTACCCGTATTTAAAAAGAAGACGACGCCCGGGCATCCGAACGCGAAACTAATCAAGCTATTGGAATATAAAAATCCGGACTTAGGAAATTGTACCATAAGAAAAGCTCCAATTTCCAGATGAAAATTCCAGAAGTAAATGAATCGCCAAATGCGAAGGAAAACTAGGATTCCGACATGGGAGGGGGGGGGGGGGTGAAAAGAGAAAAAGATTGCAAACGAAAGAGCAGTCTCGGAAAGGAGGGAACGAGAAGGAAGGGGTTCAAAGGGCTATTCAAGAATCCTGGAAAAGAAAATCTCCATCGGAGTGTGAAGTGAAGAAGAGGGGAAAAGTCCGCAAAAATGTGGACGACAAAGAGAAATTGATGAGAGTCAAACTTTTCGCGGGAATTCGGTCAGTAATTTTTCCTTCAAACCTTCAAGTAACCAGGGGGGAGGGGAAGACAGGAACCTGTGAAATCTGACTAGGGTACCCATGAGACTGGATGGACGAACACGGAAAGGGGGTGGAGGAGCTGACAAGAATCAATTCAATTTCTGGCAGTCCCAAAACGAACGCGGCAGCGGGAAAAACACCACATCTTGGCAGATATCCTATACCAAACAAAAAAAGGTAGATAGGAAGATCGGTAACGCTGGGGTTGCGCAAAGTAGGGAGGGGGTTGGACATGACAGACCTTTGAAAGGGAGGGGGACGTCAGGACAAAAGGATAAACCTGCGGTATTTCTCAAAAAAATCAATCCTCTATCGAACTAGTACACCTCCGGTGCAGAAGAAGAGGAAGGTTGTTGGATGGGGGGGAACTTACAGAAGCGTCGGACCGTACGCCTTAGCCAAGGGGACATAAACCTCAATATTGAGTAAACGGGAGCGCCAGTTGGGCGGACGAAACCCACCTCCTTAATTCTTACGAAATGAAAGCTGTTTAGGTACGCTGGGTCGCAGGTTCTCCGTACTATTCAGTGACGCATCGGGCCTTGAGAAAAAATTGGGAAAGAGTTTCGAACAGCCTCCTTCTATACAGAGGGGGCTGGGGAGCTCAAATTTATTAGGGGAACAAGGGAAGTTACTCTGGAGAGGTAAATGAGAAGTGGGAAGGTGGCTACTTACGAAGGTTCAATGCGGGAATGGCGACCGATTAAGGGGGACCGTAGGGGCGCGGGCCGTAGAGAGGGACATCGGTTCAAAGATGGGGGGGGTTCCCCGGGGGCAAAAAAAGAATCGTCTGAAAAAGAAAGGAGAGGGACTGATCTCCTGTATAGAGTGGGTATTAGAGTCAAAGCATAGGGGCGCATCCAAGGTGATAAGAGGAATCTATTGGGCTGTCGTGTTGACACATGGTCCAAAAAAGCATGTCGGCGGGGACACCTGCAGGCAAAGAGCCGCATAGCGATTCTTGTGCAAGATTCTGGGGACTGGAAAGGGCGACCCAGGGGAAGGTTAGTGATTATTCTTGACGAACGCACCGGTGAGGGGGGAAGACTAAACGACTTCAAAAAGGGTTCTCAAAAAAAAAAGCAACGAGTTGCAAGGGTGTTAGCATAAGTTATGTATGCGGACAGGAAGAGACGAATGAGAGAGCGCAAAGAAGACCCCTTCAACCAAAAGTTTGGCTGGAAGTTAACCCGACCGGCTTCAAAGACACCTGTTCGGGCGTGAGGAGCATCGTACGAAAAGCCAGACCAAGAAATGGAATCGGCCTTTATAAAAAGGGAATTCGCTAGGGAAAAAAAAATAACCGAGTAAGGCTTCTCTTAAAAAACGTGGCGAGCGGGGATCTGGTACGGACAACCCTCAACGAAAAAGATCTTACCAGAGGGATTCTCTGGCATGGACAAAAAGAACCCCATTTTCGTCGCATGTAATTACCGGAAAGGAGGGGTGAGTGGTTTTAGATATGTGTCGGTAAGAAGAGCAGAAGAGGGCTTCTAACAAAAAAAAAAACAAACACAACAAAACAAAGGAGAAAACAAAAAACCTAAACTGGGCCCAAAAACAAACCCACACCACAACAACAAAAACAAAAGAAAGATACGAAAAAAATCCCACAACCCCCAACAAACCCCACCAACAAAAAAAAAAACTACCCAAAGGCAAAAACAAAGAACCACCCCCCCCCCCCCCACACGGGTTCTCAAGACCATACAAAGTAGGGACACGTAATCTGGTGCTAAGTTCCTGGCCGTAAAGGAAGAACACTTCCTGTTTAGGTCTCGAGTCGTCACAAGGGGGGGGGGTTGAACACATCCTCCCATAAAGTAGTGGACCCCTCACATCGGGACGTAAAGGCACCAGGAAGGGAAAGGGGGCACAATAAACGATCCAAAAAAAGTTAATACTAAAAATGCGAGGGGACTAGGAAAAATGGCCAAAAAGAATGGACAGAAAGTTTGGGCGGGAACTTAGAGGCCTTTTTTTTTGGCGGGTTATCAGTAGGAAACGGCATACTTCTTCTTGGACCGCAAGGGGGACGGTCGACATGCGGGGACGGAACGACGAAAAAGGGTAGTCTAGGTAGCCAGAAAAAAAAGAAATCAGCATGGTTGAATTAAAGCGTGGGCGTTGAAAAGAAAGTGGTTGTACGAAATGGGGGGCGCACTGCTCAAAGACAGAAGGGTTCCCAGGGAAAGAAAGGGAAGTCCCAACTGTCCAGGGCAGAAAAAAATCCGAAAAAAGATCGGCCCGGCAAATTAATGGGGGGCGGTCATAAAAATTGACTTCAACCACCTGCCAACCTAGTTTCAAAAAGGGGGGTGTAAGTGAAAGAACTAACAGCAGAATGGCGTAGGGTTAAGTTACTCCGACACGACCGTATGTCAGAAAAAAGCGCTCACGAAAGGAAGGTCCGGGGGGAGATGGGGGGAAAAAAACTAAGGCACGAGTCTTTACATAGTCGACGCAGCCGGATGTAATCTAAGGAGGGGAATGATACACGGGGAGATATCAAAAACAACGTTGGGGATATATATAGAATCAAAGGATATGTTCACCTCCGAGAAGAAGGTGGGGACTTCGGCGGGCTCTATGTAAGAAGCTGTGAACGGTGGAGAAGCCGCGAATGTAAATCCATTGAAAAAAAACTGGGTCTATGAGTTAAGGGATCACGGGTAGTGGTCATTCACAGCGCCTACGTCTTATGAGGCAATTAAAAAAAAGTTGTATGAAAAGTTTGAAGGGGGGTGGAGGAAGTCTCAAGAAATTACCCTTCGACCCCCATTGACCTCCACCGCCGGCCGTATCGGGGAGTCCTTCTGGGGGCTCATAGAAACCAGTTTGGGGAGAGGGGGATGCCTTTGAAAAAGGGAGGCTGTGGAATACAGTGCAAAAAAAAAACTTCGTTACCAAAAATGTGGAATAGAAACGCAACGAAGCGGAAAAAGGGTCTGAAAAAGAAAAATCTCTATTGCGCAATCGGGGAAAATTAAGGCATACACATTAAGCCGAAAAAAAAGTGGGGACCGGTCTACACTCAAACCCATGATTCACCGAGGACAGAAGGCTGTATACAATACCAATCCTGGAATATGCTGAAGAAAAAGGCGCTCCTAATGAGTTTTTTAAGTTTTAGGGTCCTACTAAGAGGATGGCCTATGGAAAGAGAGTTAGTACCAAATAAGGCGAGCCTATCCCGGATTTGGACACAAAAGAGGAGGGGTCCTAGGAAGTGGTCAAAGGATAAAAAGGTTATAACTGTCAAATTGGGGGGGGGGTGGGATTGAGGGAGCTTATCACATTAGGCTTCTCCCTTTGGGGGGAGGTACTAGAAGAAGCTACCCTCCTTCCTTAATGACAGGAACCTAGGGAGAGGAGGAGGAAATCAATATCTAACCAAAAACAAGAAACTGCTATTATCAGGTATACATCAAATGGCCGAAAATTGTGGTACAATAGGGGTGTGGGCCGGAAAGTTAAGAGATGGGTTAAGGTCTGTAGTTTCAACAGGATAAAACCAGCGCGCCACCAATCCAGCATAGGCAGAAAAGGTGGGGGGCCGTGCCCTACTAAACAAGGGAAAGAAAGGTTAAAAGAAAAATTCAGGGGGGGGGGTCGATCTCAGGAGGCTACTCCCTTCATGCAACCAGTGATCGTTTAATACGCCGGGTTTAAATTCAGAAATAAAAGGAGGAGCAGGAGAGGGGGAAAGGTGTCTTGGGGAGATCGCAAGGAAAATTCCACAGGGAAAAAAATAAATCAAGTTCATGAGAACCAGACTAAAATTAGAGGAGTAGGAGAAAAGGGGAGCTGATGGAAAGAATGCTCACCTCTTGGGCTCTAATGGAAAAAAAGAAATCTGTCCATACGCCTGGGAAGAAAAGTAACGTACAGCATAGGAAAAAGGATATGTTGGACGAAGGAAGCCTCCAATTATTTAAAAGGAAAGAAACAATAAGCAAATCGAGAAATCTTTCAGGAGCAATTTGGGGAGGAGAAAAATATTTCTAGTGAGTCAGAGACCCGAAGAAAATTCTGTCTGCTGAAAAACTCTTCTCAAGACGCCCTGGGAGAGAACCGGCTACTCCCTCGATGACACGAGAGGAATAGGCCGACGGCAAGACGAAATTTCCATAATCGTACCCTTGGGGTCAAAAAGTTTCTTTTATGCAAAACTACTCAAAACTTGCATTAAGCTGACTTCTTAAAAACTGACCGGTATTTGTTGACCGTGCCCTCATCCCACCGGGGCGGGAAAAAAAAAACGTCTCGAATTATTCGGCCTAGCATCTGGGGGAAACGATGCCGAAGAATAAGTCCTTAGAACCGGAAAACAAATCGCCCTAAAAAACATGATGATTGTAGGTACGCACGTAAGTAGGGGGAAAAGGGTTTGAATGAGTGACGCAAAAATGGGGGAGGAGACCTAGTATTGGGGGGGGAGGAGGGAAACAAAACAGGGACTATCCTCATGCACGAGATGTTTCCTTAAAATAAAACAGAAAAGGGAGACGGAAACAATCCATATCAGGAGGTCGGAATAGAGTCTGAGGGGAGAAAAAGGTCGGAAGGTTGAAGGGCCAAGACCTTATAAACCTAGGAGGACTTGCAATTCAACCGAAACTACCAGTAGACCCCACAAAGTACAGATCGAAAAGAAACACAAAACTTATTATTAACATAATGAAGAAACTCTGGGGGAGGTAAACGGTATTGGCTGGGGTGTGTACTGACCCTCCCCTTTAAAATTGAAGGGGAGGAATCGTCCTAAAAGGAGGAAATTGTGGAGAAAAAACATCAAGTGAGACTACAAAAAAACCGGTCCGGGGGGAAACTCCCTACCGGGTTTAGGGGGAAGGGGGGGAAAAATCAAGAGGGTGGTCTTAATCCGTAGGACCACTTGGTAAGAGAAAGAAATAATTACTCGGGGGAAATCCCTTTTTGGGGCTTACAACAACCTACAAAAAGCGGTCGGACATCAATGAAAAAAGGTGTGAGGAGGAGCTTTTCGCCCGGAGACGAATTAGATACAGCATGGAAACATATCGATTTCGGAAAGAATCAGGAAAAAGGGGGGAGGGTATCTCCCCGGTTGATGATTTAACAGAACTTAGTTTAGAAGTGTAATTCTAATTGGGAAGAGTTGATACTGGACTGAGGATTGTGCAATGTGAAGAGATTGGGGGAAAGAGGCGGGGGGCGGAGGAGGGAGAGCGGGGGGTGCAGAAGGAGGTGCAGGGAAACTCTATTCCGCGGTGAGTACTAAAGGGCCCTAAATCTTTAGGAGGGGAGGGGAATTATCTTCAGAGAAATTTTGGAGAAAAAAAATTTATATGGAGAGCGAATATTGGGGGCGGTTCCTGGGTGGAAGTACATTGGTGAAAGAAATTCGGTCGGAATGAAAGGGAAAATAGAAGTGAAAATAGGATGGAGGTGTGATGGGGGTAATATTCATTCTCTAAAAAATAAGAGACAGATTATCTGCTTGCACAGGAGGGGGGGGAGGTGAACGCACGACGAAAAGACCGAATTAACAATGAATCCATAAAGACCGAAAGCGAATCATTAACTATAATAAAAAGGAAATGCTTCGTTCAAGAAAATCCAGTGCAGAAGATCTCAAGAAAAGGGAAATAGAAGGAAAGAATATTGCTGTAGGGAAAACCTTACGGGCCGTCAAAAGAGCCGGTGTCTTTGCCGGCAGGCGACAGAGAAAAGCAGGTAAACGGCCAGATTTTGGATCGCAGGGGAAAAGGCACCATTGGCGCGCGGGGAAGAGCAGCAAGATTCTGCTGATTAGTGGCGAAAAGCGGGTATCTATGCGGTGCACTAAGGACCTTATGACAGGAGGGATAGGAGACAAAAATGACAAACACTTTGCGAAAGGGGATGACGGGATGATCTTGGAAAAAAATTGGGGGCTGATTCTCTTGTTAGAGTGTGGCGCGTTACGAGACGGACGACGGGGGAGGGTGCGAGGACAAAGGAAGGCGGAGCGGATGGGAGAACGGACATAGGAGAAGCCAGGCCGAGGTTCTCCTTTTCGACTAACTCAAAAATCCAGGTATTTCAATCCGGAACGTTGACAACTTCCCCGAGTCCAACGATGTGAAAAGTCCTAAAGAGAGAGGGGGGAGGAGATGAAGGGGGTCCTCCCGAAACTGATCAAATAGTCCTCATGGCTAAAATAAGTGAAACAAGGCCTTACCTTGTTCTAAAAAAAAAGAGGGGTGGTCTTACAATCGCTGGACCGAGGAAAGAAGTCTGCTGGAAGAAAGAAAACGGGAGGAAGGAGGTGGTGATTAACTAAGTTCACAGATGTATAAAAGGACTGGCTTTACATAAAGGAAGGAACATCGGGGCGTTCAAACAGTTTTGGACGATGGTGGGGCGGCAAAGGGAAATCCCCGCAGACAGGGGTGGACCTGCAAGACATGATACAAAGGTTTCGTCGCAGCCTCCAGGAAAAAAAAGATGCCTGAGGGGGGTCGCGGCTGGCTGAAAGTGGCATGACTGCAAGGGGGACATTAACCCCTGAAAAACAAAAAGGGGAAGACAAATGTTTAGAATGGGGGGGGAAATGAACCTGACATAGAAGGCCCCACCAAAATGCCCACAGACCGGAAGTAGTCAAATGCAGACTCCTCCTCCGAAGCGAATGCCGAAGGGAGGCTCGAAAGCGTCAAAGCTGAGGGGGGAATCTTCTCCGCCCGCCAGAATCTCAGGGGCGCTGTTGACTATCGGGGGCTAG
>Ga0179593_1376852_pt1 | contig 22360 bp, 34 predicted proteins | sample CZODoug2_1_08_16_FD_185931 | JGI IMG/M metagenome (GOLD analysis project Ga0179593, IMG submission 185931) | Vadose zone soil fungal communities from Angelo Coast Range Reserve, California, USA - CZODoug2_1_08_16fungal (PacBio error correction) | ecosystem: Environmental > Terrestrial > Soil >...
TGGACTCCCGTGTCAATACGAGAACGTCACACACAAATGACACTTCCGCGGGTAAAACAAGAGTGGATTGGAGGGGGCTGCAAGGGGCACCACTCGAAGCCGGGCGACCCGTCCGACGACCCGATGGGGAAACTTGCGGGGGAAAAAAGGACCAGGGTCGGGGAATCTAGAAAACGGAAGTGGCCCAGGTTCCAGGGAGAAACGCACCTTGGGGCATCAACAGCAAAACGCAGGCGGACGAAAAAAATCGATAAGTCCGCAACTCAAGGGGAAGAACTCGCGGGGAGAAAGATGTGAACCGAGGGGGGCTAAATGGACAGGTAACCCGGGGCGGAACCACCTTCAGGGGGGGACTCCAACACGGTAAAGAAAAAAAAGGGAGGGGGTGGTTTCATAGGGGAAAGAACAACGACCGTCTCGGATGGGCACGCAGGCAAGCACTAACGGTCGTCCAAGCAAAGGGTAACGCTCGACGCAAAGAAGGCTAAATAAACCCGCCGGCCGAAAGGGCGCTTTGGGGATGGAGCAGCAACAGAGACTGAAAAAAAGAACTGTCGGGAGGGGCGGGCCCAAACACTCCTCGCAGGGCAGCCACAAATACCGCCATAGGGGATCAGGGAAGTGAGGATCAGCGGCAACGGACGCCGGCAAGTCAAAAAAAGAAGCCGGGCTAACAGGTAGGAAAAATCGTCGACAAGAAAAGGGGCTGCACGCTGCAGGAAATCACAAACCTCCACCTTCGTCGGGAAAACCCCCATAAGGAAAAATTAGAACACAGAACGCTCTGGTGAGCGCGTCACTACAACCAGGGTTGGGAGTTGTCAGTGGTTGGTTCTCCCTGGTGGACAGCAAACGATGGGTCTTCAGGGGCAGAAGTATAAGGGAGGCTGGGTCAGCCTACCGCCAAGGGCTTCAATGGAGCGGGGGGTTTCGTACAAGAGGGAAAAAAAGAGAGTGTGATCAAAAAAAGGGGGATAACGGGACACGCCATTACCAAAAACGCCAGCACAGGGTAACGGACTTAAGAACGAAAAAAAATAGCTAATACCTTTCACCCCCCCCACTGGGGGAACAGGGGTAACAGGATATCTCGTTCAGGCAAACGTTACGGGACGGGACGCACGGTGCAGGAAAAGGGTCGGGGAATGGCACACAAAGATCTAATATCCAACGAAACTGGGATAGAGCTACTGGTGGGAACTGGGGCTATTGAGACCTGCCTGCAAAGCCCAACCGAGGAAGGGGAATTTACAGGACAGGGGATAGCCGGAAGAAAACCACCCAAAGGAACGGAGAAAGACTCAAGAAAAAAGTCGAAAACGCAGCTTGGCGGTCAAGGGGGAAATGCCTTTTGCACGGAATCCATTGGGAGGGACGTCAAAAAAGAGGGGAAAGGGAAAAAAGGTAGCAAAACACCAGCAAAAGGCAACCCACCGCAAAAATGTAGTGGGATCAAGAAAAGTAAAAAAAGGAAGTGGGGTTGAGTGGCCCGAAAAAAACACTACATCTCACTTTCTTTAAGGGGCCAGGTCAAGTCGCAGGATTGGTAGGGGCAGTACGAAAGCTTTGGGGAAGCAGTGCCGGGCAAGTGAAGAACGAAACTTGGCTGGAGGACGGGAGGGGTATAACGGCATACAGTCCAACAAGGGGAACCCGCATTGTCTATTGGTCCAGAAACGGAGGGGGCCCCATCAGGGTTGGACAAAGGCAACCCAGAAACCTGGCGGGGGGTTTGTCACAAAGAGCAAGGCCAAACTCATAAAGCCGACCAACCAAAAAAAAAAGGCAAGAAAACAGCTCCCGCGAGGGGAACTGATGCCAAGGGTGCGTCGACAAGCGGGAAAAAGGAACCCAAAGTGGCCAAAGGAAGGTGGGGAAAAGAGCGAGAAAGCTAGAAGAACAACAACACAAGGAGAGGAGAGATGGGGAGGAAGGAACTCCAGGGAAAAATCAAAACAAACAATGGCTCTCACGAACGTTTCCAGAAAGGCGCACACAACCGGGGCCACACCGGAAAAAGACGATTCTCAGAACGGGGCCAGAGCATACCCGTAAATTAGGTCTTCGGGGGGTTGAAGGGACAAAACCAAAAAAAAAACACCAGGGGGGGGGGGCATACTTGGACCAAATCTGTGGGGGGTGAGTGTGGGGGGAAAAACGGGGCTACGTACATACTCGTGGGAACCCTCGACACAATCAGGGGAGGCTGGGTCCCTGCAAGTCACCAGAATAAAAAAAAAGGAAACGCAAGGCCTTCTAAGAGGTCGCACCCAAAGGAACCAGGTACCTACTTACAAAAGCCAAGGACGAAAAACGGTTAAACAGGGTCAAGGAAGCCGACTAGAAAAAAAAAAATCGGACGTTCCAATCCAAAACAACTGAATTGGGGCCGCCCGGGGGTATCAGACCTAAAAGGGCTGGCACAAAGGGTCGGGTAAGGGGAGAAAAAGGGGAGCGAGAAGACCGCAGTTGTTTTTACGTCACGAACAAGGTGAAATGGCAAGCCTGCACACGACGGCAGGAAACAAGTAAGAAGAGGACCTTACTGGGGGGGTGGGTCCAGGAAAACAGTTTCCTGACGGGTTTCTGGGGGCAAGCCACGAACCATACCGGGAACAGTTGTCTAGACACCCTGGCCAACTGGCTGGGGGCGGCTGCTCCCCTCCGGCGATCACAGTCGCGTGAGATGGCAAGGGGTTCAGGAGGGAATAGTTTCCGACGGACTCTGGTATGCAAACCAAGCTCGAGAAGTGGCCGACGCCCTGGACAAGGGATCTTAAAAAAAAAAAGAAGGTACAGTGGGGGCAAGACAGGTGTAAAACGGTTGGGGGTAGGGAACTCGCCGGAAATCCAAACAAAGCTGTGGGATTGTGCCCGAAGCGGGGCAGGGGGGGGGAAACGGTTTTATAAATGTACCACAGGGAGCTGTCCGCCCAACACTGGAAAAAAACAAAAGTGAGGAAGCACTCCTCACAAGAGGAGTCCCAAGAAGAAGTCACCGCATCAAGCAAACCGGAATCAAACTCTCGTGGGACCCAAACACAACTAACGACTCCCCACAATCCGGCTTGGTCGAACGGAGGCCAGATCAAAGAACGAATCAACGAACAATATTACTACCGGGGAAGCTGGGTCAAAACCTAATCCCAGAGTGGTTGGCCGGCGACCAACACCACCAAAAACATCAAACCAGCCCTTGGGGCCTCCGGCGCCCTTGTTGTAGAGTCTTCTCAGGAGGTAGTTTCGGCCCCGGTTTTTAAAAGCGTTACGGAGGAGAACATCCAAGAGGTACTGACGCAATGAGGGCAAACGGAAAAAAACAATCTCCCGGGTACTCATCCGAAAAAACACTGTTCGTGACGAGAAAAAGTGTTCGTTGGGGGCCTTGCGGTATAGGGGGGAGCCGGAAAAAAAAAAAAAGCAGAAAGGGGTCAAAAAAAAAACGCGTACGATCTAAGAAAATCGGAAAAAGCAAGAAAAGAAGACTCCCTAGAGGCCTGCCTACGTCGAACGCAACCGATCTATATCTCCGTGGGGGAAGTAGCACGCCCATTTAGGGGGGGGGAGGTCTCCATCCCACCTCGTATAAAAAAAGAGGGTCCGACCAGCAAGTGACCCCGTTGGGAAGAAGTCCCAAAGGACAATTCCTGTTTGATAATACGAAAAACCCATCTCCATGCTCTAGGCCTGCAAAGAAACGTCGGAAAAAACGTTAACCAGGCCAGGGCCCCATACCTCAGCAATATCTTCCAAGGAGGAAACGGATACATCGATCCAAAAGGAGGAAGCAGAAAAAAAAGTCCGCTGAGACTAAGAGTGCCGGCCAGTGTAGCAAGCAAACGAAAACGGGACAGGGTCCCGAACGTTTAGATAAAAGTAGCCCACAGTGACCGCGGGACCAAAAGGTCAACGGGCCAGGTCCTCTTGGTGTCGCACACGCACCCCCGCACGCGAAAAATAGGGAAGTGCGAGCAAAAAAACAGCACGAAAAAACACTTGAAAAAAGAAACATCTTCCCACATCAAGACCGTCCTGGACAAAATTTCAGAAAGAGGGAGTCCGAAAAGAAGGGATAAAAATAATGGAAACAGATGATACTAAGCAAACTTAATGAGGTAAAGAGGGATTACCCTAATGAACAGGACTCCTCATCTACTTCCAAGTCCAGACAGAGTGCCGGCCGGTTGTGGGGGCCCTTTTTAGTTAGGAAAAGGGGGGACAAGTTCCGACCCGAGCTCGGGGGAAAACGTGCAACCTGATTGCTTGATTGGTGGAAAAAAAGGGCGATTAAGGAGTCGGGGTAACTGGGGATGGTCCCCGGGACATGAGGTCCTTTCGAACGTGTCTCCGCAATAAGACATCAGAGGAAGGGGTGGAGAAGAAAGACCAAGAAACCACGCGAACCAAAGTCGTTTGCCGGCAAGTAGTGTCAGAATTCATAACGAAAGGCGAGAAGGGGGGGGGGGGATTACTTTGCAGAAGGGCTCTAGGAGAGGGGAGTCGGAAGACTGGTATATTCTTACCCGGGACAGCCGACGGGGAAGTGAACGCGCCCAAGGGGAGGAGGAAAAATTGCCTTGAAAGGGCAGCCGCTCGCTCAAGTTGGAAAAAAGCCGGGGCGAGCCCGAAATTAAGGGGAAGGACCGGGGGGTCTGAAAAAGTGGGCGCTGGAGGGTAATGGGGTACGGCATAAGATAAAATAAAACCCTCTACGGTAGCAGTCAAACCGGGAAACTCCTCAAAGGGAGGCAACAATCAAGAACGCGATCGGGTAATCAGGAGGTCTGGAAAGGATACCCTGCGTATTTTAACCATCGGAACAGGGGAAAGAAAATCAGGAACCGGAGAAGTGGCCTGGTTTCTGGGCAACTGAGAAGAGACCCGGAAAATGAGCGCGAATCCCGCAAAAACTCGGTTCAAAGGTGAGGAAAAACGCGCTGAAAAAAAAGGAAGCCTCTCCGAAACGTTGGGAGGGCCTTCTGTGGATCGAGCTCGTAGATGCCAGGGTGCAGACCGGTGAATCGGATTGTTGGGGGTGGAAGCTCTAGAAGACTAACCCGTCTGTCAAGCAAAAAGCAAACAGGGAGGTAAGCAGGGCAGCCAGGAGCCACCTAGGGAGGACTGAGCCAACACCTCCGGCAAATTGCGGGGAAAAACCAACAAAAGCTGGAGACGGGGTGACGATCTCAGGAGGGGAACCAAACCGTAGCCAAAGGGAACAAACCCGTTTAGAGGCAACGGTCCAGGGGCTAAAAAAGCGTCGCGCAAAAAGGGCCGGACGGCCTTCACAAAAAACCAGATAAAACCCTAAGACTCAACAAAACCAAGGAGCAGCGAAAAGGGGGGGTTGTCTCCCGGGCGCTGACAGCACACGGAGCCTCCGACACGGAAATAGTTTCCAAGGGACAGGCCAGGGGGAAAAAAAAAAAACTGTCCTGAACTAAAAGGAAGACAACCGTCACGAAAAGAGGGGGGAACCCCCACCAAAGGTCGCAAGCTCACCACGTGCAGGGGGCCGCAGACGCCTCACCTTCGGGGGAAGGGCAACACCCTCTGGGGAGGCAGAGGTGCCTCGAAAAGACACCATCAACCTGGGGGGGATCTCAAATTTGGTTGGTTGAAGGGTGGGGGACGGAGCGACTATCATCGCGGGGGTGAGACGAAAAAATCATTGAGGGACTCGCCCGCATTTTGTAGGGAGCTTACCTGAAGTGGAAAGGACGTCGCTAAAAAATGGAGCCTTATTGGTTAAAAGAGCAGACCTACCAGCCCGAAAAGCTTTAGTAAAGGATATTCAGGACTGCAACATAAATGACAAAGCCACTGTGGGGACCCACAAAGAACCCCCAGCTAAAACACCCCCAAGAGGCGGGGCGGCCATCTGAAACGATAGGGCTTCTTTTGGGGAAAATGGGGGGTTGGGCGAACAGAACAACGGAACCCGAGGGGAAAAGAAGCTTCCTACAAGAGATACAAAACGATGATAGGGGAAGAAAGAGCTGCCTGTCCACCTCAGGGGGGGGGCTCTCAGAAGGACTTATAAACGACAGGGGAACCAGGGGAAGCAGAAAAAGGCTGGAAAGAAGAATGGTAGGAGTATGGGGGGGTCTCCTGAACGTAGGGACCCAAAAATCCCTCAACAAAACAAGGGGGTGATTTGCCATCGCTGGGTTTCAAAAGTGGTGGGGGGATGCCGGAGAAAAATCTGGGGGAAATCTCAAACTTTCAGGAGGGGGGGGAAAGAGGGCGATCACCCAAAAAAAAACAAGAAAACAGTTCTAAAGGGACCGGCCAACCCAACCGGGCAGACCTTACGAAAGGAAACGCAAAAACCGGCGGGAAACCGACATGCTGGGGACGTTCCGCCAAAACTGACTAAAATAGGGCTAACGAACACAAACAACTAAGGAGGTGGGCCCTGCGGGGGGGGATTCCGACCACAAGGGGGGGAACTGTCCTATGTGGGGCATCTGGGGGGAGTCCGAAACCTCAGGGTGGTCCTGCAACAGAGGCGCTGGCAACCACAAACGGGGACCCCTGCCACGAAGAAGAAAAAGCATTCTAGGAAAAGGGCTGGACTTGACGTTTGTAAAAAAGGTGGGGGTCCAAGGAAAGAACAAAGACCGGGAAAAGAAACCAGGCCCTGCTAGTATTGAAATTCCAAAGGGTCAGGCCGCAGTGTACAAGTACTCTTGGTTAAAAAAAGGAAGGAATCCGGGGTTGAAGGGTAGGAAAAAAGGGGGGGATTCCCGGGGAAACTACTCTGGGCAGGAACCCCGGGTCGACTACGTCCTTCGACGGCGGGCCAAGATAAAAGAAAAAAGCGCTGGCCAAGCCAGGTTGGGGTGGGGGGTGCGAGGAGAAAGTTGGGAACCGACACGTACCAGAAAGGCCTGGACGGTGGGGGGGAAAAGATTGAAGTTTGATAACAAAGGGTCGTGCAGAAACAGGATACTACCACCCACGTTCAGGATTGAAGGCAGTGGGGGGAGGGAAGAATCTCACGACAAAAAGAAAAATTTTCGACTTCTCAACCGGAACCGCGCTGTAACGCCAGGTTCACAAACCACCCATAAATCCAAACTACATACAAGCCCCAAAACCCTCAGGGGTTCGGAATTAGAAAAGAGACTCACCCGAAGTTAGGAAAAGCCTCCAGGGGGAAACGGCAAAGGCGGGACTAGCCGCCGGGGCAGGGAGCGGGCCCCGGAATAGGAATGGAAAGGACCCTGGTACGAGGAACATTGTGCACGCCGAGAGGAAAAAGAGACCCTAACGTCGTTCCGTTGAAAAAGCCCTTGGGAAAGCCTAAAAAAGCACGGGCATCGACTGACGGGGGTCTGAGGGGGGGAACGGCGGAGGGGGAAGAAAAAAAGGGCCACTCCTAACCGAAGACGGGGTCTACGAGTGTCGGTGCCTTTACCAGACACCAAACGCAAATCTAACCCTCTAAGAAGGGCGGGGGGAACAACGAGGCTGGAGGTCAAAAGAGCACTTGGAGCGAAATGACAGTGGACTTCTGAGGTCAGCGGAAATACCGTCCACGACGTAATTGAATAGGACAAGACAAAAAAGCAACAAAAATCTAATGGTGGGCCACCAAGGTTCACCATTAAAAGTTCACCCGGGGGCTTCTGGGAAAAAAGTAATCAAAGCTCCAGGGCTCCCCTTGCCCCCTAGAAAAAGCACCGTAAGGAACAAGCTACTAAACACCTCGGGTCAAGGGGGGAAGCGGTCGATCGTCGGGATAACGAGAATGTCCCTCAGGAGAAAAGAACGGGACCTTTAGAAAGTGAGAAAAACCAGGGAAAACCTGTAAATGGAAGAGAAGGTCCATAAATCGGGGAAAATTTTCACCGGGACCCTCAGGGAAAAAAAACAGCAAGGCCTCTGGTCCAGGGGTCGCAGACATCGAAGATCGAAGGGAATTTAAACGAACTTCCAACAGGCAAAATCATCCTGAGGGAGGAAGCCCGAATACCTCAGCTTAAACACGGAAGAATCTCAGAAAAAAAAAAAAAGGGGGAAAAATTATATAGGAAAACGAAGTTTCCATATCCTCTGTATCCAAATAGGAAGAGGCAGTCTGGTAAAGCAGGGGTGCCATTTTTCGGGGGAGGATCCCCAGCTAGAGAGGAAAAAAAAAAGCGTCCAAAGCCGGAGGGGAAAAAGGAAAAAAACTGTCCTGGGGTCCTGGGGAAAGGCAGGAGGGGGATTCCCCTTTTCCAGTTCTAGGGAACTCTGAAAGAGAGGGGAAGAACCCCTGGAACCAGGGTCCTCAAAGGACAAGGCTCGAGGATCGACTGGGTGCAAAAGCCGTGCCAACTGCACGACTAAGAGACCAACCCCTGGAAGGACGGGGGGGACGGGGGGACGGACTGTGAAAGGACGGCAGGGTAGCTTGTGGGCCGAACTAAGGGACCCGCCCGTTGAAGAAGGGCAGGTAATCGTTGTCATCGGAAACCGTATCACGTTGGGGAAAGGGGAAACGCAGCCGCGCGAGGAGAAGACCTCCACAAAAGTGAGAAAGAGTTAGAAGGTGGGGCCCCGGCGGGGCGAGGTGCGGGATGGAAAAAGTCCTAACAGTTCCTTCAAAAAAGGGGGAAGGGGCGCAGGCAAAAAAAAGACCCAAAAGGAACGCATTAAACTAACCGGAGAACCTACATGGACTTACATAAAGCGGGGGGTCGAAACCAAAAAAGACCCTTGCGGAGGGGGGAAACAGGGAGCAAGGGACGCAAGGAAAGCCAAAAAAAAAAAGGTGCACAGCTGTGCAACGGAAAAACTCCGCAGGAAAGAACTGCGATGACCCAAAGGAACAACCGGGCGGCGGGCTCCCGTCCTGGAAAAAAGAGAAGAAGACGAAACAGTTCAGAACGCAGGAGGGGGACTTTCCAACGGAACACATCCTTTGGTTCGGAGGGGGGGGTTGACGGGAGTACGCAGACAAAAAGAAGGATCTCTTTTTGAAGGGACAATAATTGTAGAAGAGGAAGAAGAAAACTGAAGAAAAAGCAAGACGTGGGGGTCGCTGAAAAAAAGGTAGGGAGGAACGAACGATCGGGGCCTTGAAACGAGAAAGGAAAAAGGGGCCGGACCAAAGTGGAACCGGTTGGCAGTAAGGGGAAACAAAAAAAACAAACACAAAGGGGGGACCCTGCACAGTCCCGGTAGCAAAAAAAAAAAAGGCGGGAAAGAGGGGGCAGGCAATTTAAAACCCCAAAAGACAAAAACAAAGAGATACATACATCTACAGGCCTTCGACGAAAAAAGGTGGAGCACGCCGGGGCGGTACCCTCAGCAAACGCCGACCAAAAGGGGGGAACTGGGTTCCCTGAATGCAACACAGGTACCCCCGGACGAAAAAAAAAAGACACTCGTAGGGGAAAGAAAAAGCACGGCCACGACCGTCGGGACAAGGGAGGAGGCCTCGGGACAGGGGGGCAGGGTGCCAACGAAAAAAGCGGTGGCCCCACACCGGACAAAACCGTAGCCTCGGGACAAAGGGGGTCCGGGGGGAAAAAGTCCCGCGTCCCCAGTGGGAAGGTTGAACGGTGGCAAGGGGAGGGAGGAAAAAAGAGACGCTCGCGGGAGCAAAGGTGGGAAGGAAGCAGGGGATGGGGGAGGAAGGGGGACGACGGATGAACCGTCCTGAGGCGGGGAAAAAAGGAAACGAAAGATGCCGGGGACGGGAAGGGGGGAAAAAGGTGGAGAAAATACCTCCAAACGTCAAAAAGGGGGCTATTGCCAAAACTCGAGCCAGAGGAAAACACAGAAGGAAAAAGATAAAAAAAGAAAACCGGGGGCGGGTGTCTCACTAAAAGAAAAAAACAAGAAACTCCCATCGATAGAAGAGAAGAGACGGCAAGGCGGTGTTGCCCATTTCTAAGAAATCCGAGACCACGTGGGCGTGAAAAAGAAGGAAACTAAAAGAGACTGAGAACAACAAAACAGAGAAAAAGAGAGGAAGAAAAGGTCAGGAAAAAAAAGGGGGACCGCCCAGGTGGGTCGACCGATTCATGATATGCAGGTATAAAGGGGAAAGCCGGCCCCCTATCTCGGAGCGAAAAAAAAAAAAGATATGAGGGTGGAGGTGTATGGGTCCCAGGGACACAGAAAGGAAAACAACGCACCCAGGGGTGCAGGGAAACAGAACTCTCGAAAAAGGATGTGGCAAACTAATCCCCGTCAGAACTTTGAAAACTGAAGCAAGCTGGACGGGCCCCAAAAAGGGAACTGCCCTTGAATCCCGACAGGCCGCCAAAAGGAGTTGCATCAAATGAAAAAAGCACTGTTAAGAAGGGGAAAACGGAAGCAAACACAAGAGACATGAGGGGGAACGTCCAAAACGAAGATTTCGTAGCGCCGGGCACAAACACACAAGTGGAGGGGGGAAAGAACGCCTTTTGGGGGGACGCGAGGGGGATAAAAAAAGGAGAACAGCCGGTGCGAAAAAAAAAACAATATGTGCGGAGGAAAATAGCGGCGAAAGAAAAAAAAGCACGGGGGGATGCCGGGGCAAGGTACACACAGGGGGGGGGGTACGTGGGCCGTCCAAGAAACCCCGTACAACGGAACCAGTGGGAACACAAGAAAAAGGGGGAGAGAACAAGAGGGGGGCCAAAACAGGACACCGAAATCTGAAAAAGACTCTGAGTAAAAAAATTAACAACACAGGTCGATAGGAAGTCGTGTAACCCAGGGGGGACAAATACCCGACGTGGTAACCCCACCTTTTCGCGATCGGAGAGAAAAAGAAGGCTACAAAAAAAAAAAAAAAGTGTCAATGTGAAAAAACTTGAATAGGAACGTAGGGGCGCACAACGGGAACCCCGCCCCCACATTTAGTGGAGGAAACCGAGGGAAGTACCCGGGACAGCAGGGGAACGGAAGGAAGACGGAAAAGAGCGAGAAAAACAACCTCTGCTAGGAAAGTGGTCGTCGGTCTAATCAGAAAAAACCTAACCAAAGGGGCAAACATCAGGTCACCGCTGAAGCCCGTAGAAGGGATCGTCGGGAGAACAACAAAATAAAAACCGCCAAAACAACCGGAGGGTCAACTTACCGAGCATCGACTTCACTGAAAAGGGCCTAAGAACGTGAAAGGATGGTTTCCTGCAACGGCTCCATCCAGTGAAAAAACGTCCCGGAATCGGCCGGGAATCCGGGCCAAAAAGGTGGAAATCGACCTATTTGAGAGGTTCACCCGCACCAAAAGGGGAAGCCGGGGGGACCGCAAAAAAGGAAAAAATCACGGGGGACAAGAACAACAATCCAAAAGAACTGCAAAAGAGACCGGATGGAAGGAAACAGGGTTGAGAGGAGTGCGCCGCGACCGGAGAAGGAAAAAAAAAAAAAAAAAGGTTAGCAGAGGGTGACCGGGAGAAGACTCTAAAACCGACGCGGGGCCCGTCACTGAAGAAAAAACAGAAAAGGAAAAAAGCGCATGGAAACTCTTCATGGGATGGAAAGCGGAAGGGAAGGCTTTCCCCAGGAGAGGAGTCTTTCACGAATCTCAACACAACCAGAAAAACGTAAGCCCGGGCATCTTGAAGACACGAATGAACCTAGACTCAGAACTATCCCAGCAAACAGACGACACGACCAATAATCAACAAAAATATTCCCCGACGAATCACCTCTCCAGGTCAAGCTGACAAATAAGTCTATCAAGGAGAGAGACGCGAAACAAAAAAAGAAAGGATTACCGAACAGGGTCCGAGCAAGTACATGGAAGACTTCCGGAAAAAAAAAAAAACTCCCAAACGGGTTCAGGAAATCAGTGTCTTACAAAGGAAAGAAAGGGAAAGGACTTCCGGACAGAGTGCGTTCTGCGTCTACTCTAAAAAAAGAGGGAGGGGCGGACGAATGGCCACAGGGGAAACAGGAAAAAAGCATGAACAAGAGAGCGAGAAACGAAATTTGAACCGGGATAGAAGAACCAAAAAAAAAAAAAGAAAGAGGGAAAAGAGAGAGGGGACTACAGAAAGGTGTTCCAATTCAGAAGGGGAGGGGGGAAGAAAGCAGTACTGAAGGTTCGTGGCCAGTTTCGGGGAGGCATGCCTCTATCGGCGCGGGCGGAAAACCTCCTCTAAAGTCATTCAAGGTGCCGGGGGGGCCGGACAATGAAAGTCTGTCAACGGGAAGATAGGGAAAAAAGGTTTAGCAAAAAAAAAAAGTGACTCCTCAACAGATCTTGGAAAACTCGAAAAGAATCAACGCAAGCACCCTTCGCGGGAAAAACCAAAACCTTTGCTAAAAGGGGCCGTACCGGTGTGGGTTCCTGCTTGGAAGGTCCCAGGCAGGCCGGACTGGGCCTGGAAGGGGGCAGTCCGGGACACCCCACAACAGGGCGAAGGGACTGACAAAGGGGAAAGGGGGAAAAGAGTCTAGATCGTAAAGAACCGTCGGAAAAAAAACGGGGAATTGCACCACGCGGACTGATTAGGGACAGCCAAATACGTCCACAAAAAATAAGCACACTTAGAGACTTCCCCGGGATGCGGGATGGTTGTGAATGGAAGGATTGTGCCAAGAAAGGCGGAAAACTCAAAGGACGAAAACAACCCCACCCTTTCAAAGAGGCAGGGGGGGGAAAATCACTCAAAAAAAGGAGGAGATTAAAAGAGGGGAAAAAAAGGATTCCTGACGGAAAAAAACTTCTTCGTGACAAGGAAACAGACCGCTAACTCGGACAAAGCTAGGGAAGATTGACATCCACTCTCAAGATCAAAAACGATGGCCATTCAAAAAAAAAACTGAGGGAGACCGGGACCGGACAAAAAACAGACGAGCAGAAAAAGGGGGTCAACAGCATCGGTGAAAGACACATTGGGAGTTGAAAAAAAAAGGTTTTTTGTTACGGAGGGTACGCTAATTCCCTCACGAAGATAAAAGGGGCGCGGGTGGTGGGGCCAAAAATCAGACGCGGAAAAAACGGTTGGGAGGAGGGAAAGCAGGGGAACACCGCCAGAGAAAAAAGAGAATGAAGAAACCTGTCCCACAAAAAATCCACGAGTCACCACATGCAAAGCAAGGGGCAAAAGGGGTGTGAAGAAGGCAACTATGCCCAAAGTAAAGCACAAGGCGGTGTAGCCTCGGTAACAAGGAACGTCTACGAACGTCGCGAAATCCATTACAATAGGAGGGGGGGACAGGAAACAAAAAAAATAAATATGAAAACAAAAGAAGTAAATCTCAACCGACTGGGGATTCCTTTTTCTCGGGAAAAAAAAGGGAAGGACCCGCCGCACAGAACCCCAGGGTCCCGGTACCTGGGTACGTCGGTCCGGGAAAGAAAAGACGCCCTCTCAAAGTGACCGCAAGGGGGCGCCCCAGGAGAGCCCTCATCGTGCAACGGGGAAAAGGTGCAAAAAAAATACGTGTATTTCGTGTAAAAAAAAAAAAAACAGTCGGCAGCCCTAAAGAAGCAAAAAACATGAACGGGGGGAGCCGCAAAAGCCCACTTGGACGGTGGGCGGCGAAAGAATAGCCGCCGGGGGAGGCTTAACGGGGGCAGCCAGGGGGTGGGAAGGTCTTCAAGGGGGGGGGGGGGTGGTTAGGAACGGAGGGGGGATGAAGAAAGTTCCTATGACTGCAGCCAGTCCCGAGAAGAGGGGAGTGGGGGCACAAAAAACCCAAGCACTAGGTCAAGAGAACGAAGCCGAGACCAAGAGGGGGTGAACCACAGACCTATCAAAAGTGAAAAAAAAAAAAAGGCAGGTTTTGTGACCCTCAACGACGCATAAACCTCATAAAAAACCCCATAGGCGTCCAGCAAAACGAGAGGGGGGCAAACCCGGGGGGAAAAAGGGGGGGTCTCCATCAAAGTCGTAAAAGAGTACTTCATTGGAGAAGAAGGACTCACACAAGTAGGGGGAAGGAATGACCGCTTCCCGGAAACCACGTGGGGTAGCAATGCCAGGAACGCAAAAAAAAAACGGGAAAAAACGAACGGTCCCCTCCGGAGAGGGGAAAGCTGGAAAAGAAGGGTTGGAAGGCGTATGTTGGGACGGATAATAACCAACACAGGACAGGTCGGATGCTCAGGGAGGGTTTGACCTAGGAGAAACACGTAGAAAAGAGGAAAAAGAAGGCAAAAGGGGGTCGCGAACATACCCGAAAAAAAGCAAGTTTAGGTCGACGGGGAAAACACTGCAAGCCCAGGGGGCAGACTGGTAAAGAAGAAAAGAACCCGTCGATAAAAACTCTGAAGGGGGGAAGACAAAACAAAGGAGACGTCAAGAAGAAACCGAAAAAAGAATAGGTAAAAAAAAGGTCCCTTCTTTAGAACCACCAAGAACTGGAGTTTCGTATTGACGGGGTACGGGAGACAACATGGGGTCCGGGGACAGAAAATGATGGCGCGGAAACCCGTAAATGAAAGAGAACTTTCTAAGCAGGCAAAGGGGCGTTCAAATGAAGTGGGGGGGCGAAGGGTGTAAAGCGGGGGGGGGGGGTTTGTGTCAAAACAAGGGAAACATACCGTCCACCAGGAAGGTGTAAGTCGAATTGATGTATGCAAATCGCAGCGAAAACGCACTAAAAGATAAAAAAAAAAAACACTGCTCTAGCCGTGAAAAAAAAGACTTTTCGGGAAGGAGGGGGGCAACAACTTCTACAAATTACCTGACGGTCCTCGAAAAAGACAAAAGGGCTACACACGCAAGTATTTCCCAAGAAGGGGGAGAAGTGTGGGTCTTCCAAAAAACTAGAGGATTTGAAAACCCTCCCGAAAAAGGGGGGGAGGGGCATGGCAAAAAACGATAGGTGAGATACGGCAGAAAGTCGTAGCGTCAAACCAAAAACAAAACTCTTGGGGCGGTCAGGAGCGGAAGGGCAAGATTCAACGGGCTGATTCAACAGCCGATAAAAAAAAGGGACCCTCAAAAAGAAAGAACAAAACGCCAACAAAACACCCGGGTCGTACCAGTCTCTAAAAACCCCTTGAATACGAAGAGACAAGAAGGAGGAGGCTTATCCTACCAGACTACCAACCAAGAAAAAAACAGCAAGTGTCCCTCCTCCAGTGCAAAAAGAGGGGGGGGCAGGAGCGGAAGACAGGGGGGGGAAACCCAACGGTGAAACTATACTATTTAAAGAGGGAAACCAAAGCCAGCTGCTACACGCCGCGTTCCGTGAAGCTCACACGAAAACGCTGAGAATAACTCGTCTGCGGGGCCGGGGAGATTTTGAAGGGGTCAGACGTCGAAAAAAAACGCCGTGAAAGGGGGGAAGCGGGAAATGAAAAATGGTCCGCGGAAGGCAATCCAATCACCCCTAGGGCTAAACCCAAAACTCAAAAAAAAAAAAAAGGAATATATCAAAATCTCAGGAAAGTTGGTCCTCTAAACTCTAATTAGCGGAAAGGGGGAGGGAAGAAAATCTAAGAACAATACGGGGAGGGAGGGCAATTCCCCCGTGAGAGACAGATCAAAACGAGACATTCTACCAAAAAAAACCTGGGGGAAGGGGGCAAGAAGGGGGCAAAACAGCGGATAGCCCAGGGCAAGGGTTATGACACAAAGCAAACACATAGACGTAGAAAACCGCAAAAAGGGAAAAGACAACAAAAAACCTGTCCCACAAAAGCAGTGACAAAAAAAAAAAAAAAAACTTCGAACACAAAAGGGGAACAGACGAGGGAGGAAAAGATGAAGGCGCAAAAAAAACCTGGGGGGACGAGTAAAAGACCCACGAAAAGAAAAACGCCACCCTTGGGGGGTAGAAGTGAAATTGGGCACAAAGGGAGGAAATCCGGGAGAGGAGAACATCTCCCCCTGCAATGACAAAAACTCTTAAGCAAACAGGGGTGCCGATTACGCTGTTGGGTGAAAAGGGGCCCCCTCCCGCGAAGGCGGCAACCATCACGAATGGAAAAAAGATGACACAAGGGGCAGTACCGGGGGGGGGACAGGGGGACGATCGAAAAAAAACGGAAAGGATGGAAAAAGGAGGGGAAGAGTTGAACTCAAAAAAAACTGGGGGGAAAATATAGAAGGGGAGGGGCAAGCGGGGATCCATCAAAGCTAACGAAAGAGCGCAAGGGGGAGGTGTCTTGGGGGGAAAAAAACACACAGTGAGGAGCAGGAAGAAAATGTACAATCTGGAGAGCCAAAAGACAAAACCCACTGGACCCAAAAAAAAGGGGGGCCCTTGGGGGAAGGGGACCGACGAAGGGAACCCTCTCGAACCGGAGATGTTCCACAGGGGAAAGGTAGAACGGAGGAAATGGGCACGGGACCGGTGAGAAAGTCACATAGCGACAGCTCGCAAATAGCGCAGACCGCAAACTTCGAAAACAACCGGTGACTGAATTCGCTATCAACTGGGCAGGTGTCCTCTTTGCACAGTTTGTCAACAGGCTTGTGTGGCGTAAAGGAAAAATGAAACGAAAAAACCATGTGGAGACCAACAGGTAAGGAACGGTCCACATTAAGGTCGAGAAGGAACACGAACCGCGCGGGAAGGGGGGTCTTCTCAGCAACCATGCGTCACAAATCAAAAGGGAAAACACATGGAAAAACAAAGGAGGGGGGACACGGCAGACTACGTCGAAGTGGGGGAGGCAAGAGGTGGTTCAGGGGTTTTCCAGGGTCGGCAAGGAAGACCCGCTGATGACGTAAAACAGGACAACGCGCCCACAAGAAAATCGCGATAAAACTACTGTAAGGCGAGGAAAAAACAAAGCACTTCACTTAAGAGCCGGGGAACGTCCCAAAAAAAGGAGCGGCTAAATAGAAACGTCACGTGGAACGTTCTTAAAAATCCCAAAGAAGAGGGGAGAGAGGGGAAAGAAAAGCAAACTTCCAAAAAAACTGAGGTACCGACCGGCCAAACACCTGGAAAAGAAGTCAAGAAGAACGGAGCTCTTTCCGAAGAACGCCAGGGGGGGCTGTGAGTTGGGTTATCAGGATGCTGAAATGGAGGCGGGAGAAGGGGGGGAAGCCGTCAAAAATTGGGGTTCGCGGAAGAGGAGAGAAAACAGAGCATCAGCAGCTTTTTGGGGGGGGGACGCGACGAGGCAGGTCGCAAAAAACACTAAGAAGGGAAATAAAACGGAAAAAAACCGCCCTGAAAAACGCCACTGCGGGGAAAGGGGTCAGAAGCACAACCACCCCAGGTCCACTGGAATAGGGGACCGACGAGAGACGTACCAAAATACGAAGAAGGCATGGGGGCAATTAGATGGAGAAAGTTCAAGAAACTTTACAAATACAGGATAATGTCGGACTGGGTTGGAGAAAACGCAAACTTAAAGCAAGAAGACACAAGCACCAGTGGAACGTGTTAAAAGACGTGGGATGTCGAAAACCGGACCCATCGAGAAGGTGCACTTTCACAAACGTCAAAAATTCGAGGGCTTCCGTTGCGGGGGAAGGGCAGCGCAACAACACCTTGTTTCAGGGGTGTGACAAAACCGCGGCGGCACGCAAGGACCAAGTACCTCCAACCGCAGGAAAAAAAAAAAAAAAAGGGGGGTAGGTTATCCCTCGAAAGTTGTGGGAAGTGTGGGGGGCACAGGGCGCTACGGAAGTCAGCAGGGAGCACGGACGGAAAGCAGCCAAGGGAACGGAAGGGCCGGGGGAGTGGGTAGTACGGAAAAGAAGAGGGAAGGAATGTCTTGCAGGGGCACAGGAATAGACTGAACTGCGAAAAGAGGGGAAGGTGGAAGATCACTCCAAAAGCACTTGGCAGGTCCACGAGGTATCAACGGAGTCATTCTCCAAGGGGAAAAAGAAAAAAAAACACTGGAAAAGGGGGGGGGAAAATAACCAAAGAAGAGAAACTACCCCCATGTCCCCTCCCACATCGGACCGGACGTGGGGAAAGGGTGAAAGCAAGCACTTAGGGGGGAGACAAGGGGGAGGTGGAAACAAGCGTATTTACGAAAAAAGGAGGAAGAGGACGGAGAATCCGCAGGAGGTCCACTCGCCAAAAGGGGGGGGGACTCTTGAAAAGCGGGGGGGCGCTGGGACTCCAGAAGAAAGGAGGGAAAAACAGAGGTTAGTTTCGGCGTGATGTGGATGACCAACCCCCGACCGGTTGGCCCGGAATCGGGGAAAAACGTCAGTGTGGTCAAACGATGTGGCGAAAAGTCGGCCAGAAGAAAATCGGGGACAAAGGGGCGGAGCCTGAGGGCATGCTAACCAAACTGCGAGGCCGCAAAGTCCAACGGCCAATAAGAAAGAAAAGTTCATAAGTGAAACACGTAGATTAAAAAAGCCCAGAACGCCTCCCAGCGAAAAAAAGGACGCCAAAAGAAATCTAGGGAAGAAAAGGAAATCAACAAGAGACCAAATGAGGGAGAACCACTGGTGCGGGCGCGTGAGGGGTACTGGTGTTAGGAGTGAAAGCAGTGTGAACAGGAGAACAGGGGTGGCGCGGAAAAACGTCAAATTGCGAACGGGACTGGGGGCTTCCAGGGTCGGGTGGGGAGGGACAGAACCGGCTTGGGGGGGGCGTAAAAAAAACCAACGGAAAAAAAGGAACCGGTTAACGGAAAAGTTAAGGCGGCATGGCCGAGGGCAAGGTTATGACGGCCCCGGACGCTCCAAACCAACAGAAAAGGGGAAAGCAAAAAGATTAAAAAAAGTAGATCTAGAGGGGGGAAGAGTTACCCTTGTAGGCCACGTCTCGGACGGGCGGGGCGAACGAAAGAATTTCCAAAGAGTAACCCAAAGGGGGCGGGGTGGTTAAAGAGAACCTCCCTAGGAAACCTCAATGTCCGAAAAAAGGCTTGGGTCGGTTCGACAGAGGCCGGAGACGATCAGCAGGCCGAATCCGAGGGGAAAGGGAAGGAATTTGATCGTAAAGAAAACGAAAAAACAAAAACTGAAAAAAAAAAGACCGCCGCGAAGGAGCAACTCGAACAAAGGCCTCATCATACGGCTGGGTTAAACCAAACCCCCCGGAAAGTCAAAGGTGAACGCAACACAAACCTCCGAAAAACATAGCAAAAGAAAAAAACGAAAAAACCAACCCGGCCGGTGTGTCCGAAGCAAGTCCAAACAACCGCCAAAAAGGAAACCTGCCCCAAAAAAAAAATGACACGGTGGGGCCGAAAAGGACAGTGACAAATGAAAAAGCAAAACAAGGGGGTAAGGACCCGGTAAGGCGAGCGGAAACCTTGCCAAGAGAAGCAAAGGGGGTCCGTGGACCACGCGGACCCGGATACCGGAAACAAGGAAGCCGGACGTCGTGACCGACTAGAAAAAAAACGAAAGGAAAAAACAGGCTTCTCAGAAGAGAAAAAAAATAAAGGAGTGACAAGAAAGGGTTACCCCAGCGCAGAGGGAGACGCCTCCCACGGTGAAAGGGGGGAAATTGCAAAAAACAAAAGCAACACGGAGAAACACGGAAAGGCCCGCAAGCAGGAACGGAATCAGAAAAAAAGGTTAAAACGAAAAAACAGGTTGTCGAGGAGGATCGGGACTGGATTAACCCTGAGCTCTTTAGGGCGCAAGGGCCAAGGTCCACAGTGGGGGTGGGAATTCTACAAAAAGAGAAGGGAAACGTCTCGTGAATCAATCCAACCACCTTCAGAAAAAGTGTCCTCACTACAAGCCCACCCGGACCTACCCAGGGGAAAATTCACCGGAAACACTGGCCTAAAGTCCTGTCCGCCACCGCTTCTCCGGCAAAACCGAGGTGTCATCGACAGACAAAAAGAGAGGGACACTCTTAGTGAGAAGAGGGGCCAACAAGCCGTCGAACGAACCACGGAAACAACCCAGAATTGGTAAAGGAAACATACCAGAGAACAAACGCCAAAAGCGAGACACAAGATCCTTAAATTGGACGTTTGTGGAGGATCTCCTCGAACATAACTGGGAACTACCGAGTTATTCCAAGAGATGGAGGAAAAAAAAAACAAGATCCTAGCGAGCGGATAGGAAAGAGGAGAAATCTCTAGGGGTCAACAAAAAAACAACCGGGGAAAGGGAGGGACTAGGATAAACCGCTGTAAAAAGCAAACACGAGACTCGGAGGACACTAAAATCGGAAAGGAAGACGTGAAGAGTTCATTGCGCTAAGAAAAAACGGAGCCTTATGAAGGACAACCAAAAGGTCCAGAGGTTCAGTGAGTTGCCAAAAGACCTGGTCCTGGTGATGATCTACTAAACCCCGGAACAAAAGGGAGACTCTGACCGGGAAGATTCGTCCAAAAAAAGAAAAAAGGAGTCGCGGTGGCTGAGGAAGGAACCTCCTCTGTCAGCCACCAGGTTGCTCCCGGCAATGAAAAAAGGGTGGTACTGCAGTGGAAATAGGCAAAAGGGCGCGAAAAGGAAAGGGGGGACTTCAAAGACCAAGGGGTCCAACCTCAGCCACACAACTTGCCAAGGTCCAGGAGGCGGGGTTTAGAGAGGCCAAGAAGGGGAGAAAAGAATGGCAAACCAAAAAAACATGAACGAAAAAAAATACTCAGAAAGCTTTCTCTCGCTCCAAGAATTGGAGGACGTCAACCCTGAGAACCAATTCCGTTTCCCGGGCGGGAGGTTGGAAATATTTTGACCAAAGTGACGCAAAAAGTACCGGGGACCCGCTTCGGACGCCTTCAAACCAAAGACTTCCTCCGGACTCAACAAAAAAAAAGAGGAAAGCGGGTCTTAGAAGGAAGAACGGGTACGCAATGAGTGAAGGCCACAAGAAGGCTAAAGTCGGGAAAAAAAAAAGAAAAAAAAACGACAGTCTTTGCAACCGGGCAAAAAAAAAGAACAACAGTCGCCGGTCAACCAACAAAGGCGAGGGAAAACCCCTTTTCAAACAAGAAGAGAATGGTGGCCGGCATAAGCAGAAAAAAGAAAGAGCGGGGGGGAAAAAAATGGTTGTGCTGTGACGTGCACAGGGTACCCGGGAAGAGGAAGAGCGCGTATCAGAACGGTGAAAGAGGGAGGGCGGGGGTGTGTAAATGGAGCAGAAACACCGAGAAAGACATAGGTTTTTGGGCTCGAAAAAAAAGCAAAGGACCGCGTCCGAGCCCGGAGGCGGACAAAAAAGGGTACTTCTTTGGACAACAGGGCACACCAGGAAAAAACCGAGGTGACGGGAAAGGCCGAGAAACAAAAACGTCCAAACAAAAGAAAAGCAGAGTGCCCGCGGGAAAACCGGAAAAGGAAGCAAGCCCAAACGTTGGGCGAAGCAGGGCCCGGGCGGAAACAGATTACCCTAAGAACACTGGATCCAAGCTCAGCCAGTGGGGAAGATCGCCCGGGGGGGGGGAACTGAACAGACCTCAGAAAACGGACGTCAGAACGGGGGGGAGGGGAAGTCCTGTCCAACGGAAACACGGTTCGGGCGCCCCCAGAAAGCAAACGCACGCCCAAAAACAACAAAAAGGCCCAGACGCCAGTAATAGGAAGGGGGAAAGTGCAGCGAGTCCAAACGTGGTCTGGAGCAAAACAACGCGGACGGCAACGAACGTTACGTCAGCCACGGACAAAAAAGTGGGGGGGTCGGTTATCCCAGGCAATTGGGGGGTGTTGAACGTGTGGGAGTACGACGGTCAAGTCGGAAAACGCAGCAAAGGTCGGAGGAGCCGGGGCGGGGTAGTAGGGACGCCTGTGCTTGGGAAGGGGGGAAGAAAGGAAACTTGCGGAAAAGACAGGGAAAAACAAACGCCCAGCAAAAAAGGGAAAGGGGGAACGGTAAAAAATGAGACGTAGGGAAGAGGAACAAAATACTAGCAGAAGCACACAAGTTGGTGGTTCTCAAACGAAAGCCCCTGAACGCCGCACAACTCCAAAGCAAACAGGAAATCGGCGCAGGCAAAGGTGTCACAGAAGGAAAAGACAGGAGAGTAACAGGCGACCAGAAGAAAAAGATCTCAGAAAAAAAGAAACGGAGAAAAACAAACAACAAGAGAGATGGGGGACGCTGCGTTCCCCTAACACAGTTAACAATGGAAAGAAACCGGCAACCTCGGGACGGAACAAGAAGGGCCGGGAGGAAAGTCATAAGTCGGGGGTGGAAAACAAAAAAAAAAGTGATTAAAAGAAAAAAAAAAAGCGCGTTCATCGTCAGTGTTGGTTTCCCCTAGGGCAGCAAAACACGAACCATACTTCCACCACAACCAAAGCGGGACGTAGGGGGGGAAAAGGCGGGTGATCACCAAAAGGCCAAGGGATCAGGGAATTCCAGGAAAGGGAACTGGAAAATAACCAGTCACATGAACGCGGAAAAAAGATTAAACAAGCAAGACGAAACTTCCACCTTGATCCTCAACCAAAAACGTCGAGAAAGTCCCAAGTTAAAAAAGATCAAAAAAACATATGCAAAAGCCAGAAAACTTGGAAGGGGCCGGGGGAGAAGTGCTACTTGGTACTTCGGGGCAACACGCAGTGGGGGTTCACAGAAACGT
>Ga0179593_1651356_pt1 | contig 22359 bp, 36 predicted proteins | sample CZODoug2_1_08_16_FD_185931 | JGI IMG/M metagenome (GOLD analysis project Ga0179593, IMG submission 185931) | Vadose zone soil fungal communities from Angelo Coast Range Reserve, California, USA - CZODoug2_1_08_16fungal (PacBio error correction) | ecosystem: Environmental > Terrestrial > Soil >...
ATCTCAGGATTGCCAGAAAGGGTGGGCTTGGAATGACGAACCAAAAAGCCTACCGAAGAGACCAATCATCAGCAGGCGGGAGCTTGAATGCTCGCCGTCAAAAAAAAAATAAAGTCCTGGCGACAAAAAGGGGAAAGATCGGGCGGGCAGATGGGGCCACGTAGACCTTACGGGAACCGAGTAACAATGGACTCACTATCATTCTGACACATTAGGACTGGGCGAGGCAACCAGGGGCCACGAAAAAACGGCATTGTTTTGGAAGAGAAAAGGGGGGGGTACATCTATCCTACCGACGGGCCGTGGAAGGAAAACGCGCCAGGTCCGCTACCCAGAAGCGCAACTGCTGTGGACAGAGAAGCCGATTAGAGCAGTAGGCGTCGATCGATAAAGCTGCAAACTGGTGGGAAGTGTCCGTCTAACGAAAAACGCAAAAAAAAAATCCTCGCGTATGTTTCTAAATGGGGGGACTAGGAAGCAACGGCCGTCACTACATGGTGAAAAAAAGGGGAGGCCTTATACCTGGTGGGCAAAAAAAAGCGGTGAAAGGTTTCCAGTGTTTCCAAACAGACGGTCCCTCCGATCGGCAATTCTAGGCGAGTTTGCCTAGTCGGGAGTTCTTAGTTTCTCTTTGTTTGTCTACACGGTTCAAATTCTCTTGAAGGAGCGGGGGAAGTCTCGCCTTCAAAGGGGCAGAGACCGTGGGGCTGAGAAGAAAAACACTGGCCCCCAAACCAAAAACAGAGTCTGGGAGCGTTGAGAAAGCAGCCCCTCCACAAGCAGGAACCCTAACCGATCTCCCCACTGCCACTAAGGGGGGGGGGGGGGCAGTCTTGACACAGCTGTGCGCCCTGAAGGCAAAAAGACAGCAGGCACACGTTCAAAACAACGCGATCCTGCAGGGCCATGGGAAGGTAATTTGGGGGGGGGAAAAAGGGGGTGGGTTCCGAGCCGAAATGGAGCCGCGTGGGGAAAAAAAAGAACAGTGAAGGGCTCCAAGTGACAGTTTACAACCAAGTCGAAAAGGGGTCGGGGGAAAAGGATACATGGAACCTGGGAAGGGACCTTCCCTGTTCCACGGGGGGAGGTCCGAGTGCATGTATAGATAGTAGCGGGAAATATCACCAGTTTAGGGGGGCATCTCCGGAAAGGGGGAGAAAGGGGAGCGTCAAGATGATCACCGGGGGTCCTCGTCGCGCGAATGCGGCCTACCGTGCACGGTTCACAGGAATTTGCCGGCGCCGAAAAAGCAGAGACAATTGTGTGGTGGGGGGTACGACCGCTGTCGCCCGATCGCTGAGGAGAAGAAATATCTGGTGATAGAAGAAAAGGGAACATATTGTCAGAAACCCTAGAAAAAAACGGAAATCTAACCCGGGTACCGATCAAGAGGGGGGAAAGGGAGAAAACGGTGGGATTAATGTTTAGAAAGGAGGGGCATAGAAGCACAGGTATTTGGGGGAAAAAAAGGTTAACGAGCCGCAACGGCGGAGGGACGCAGGAAATGGATGGGTCTGAGGAGGCCTGGGTGATACTAAAAGTCGTGAAAAAAACTCCACCAGAAAGCATAAGGGTATGAAGGTCAGACTCACATAAAGTGGGGGGAAAAAAATACTACAAATTCTCGGGACACTTAAGAGGGCCGGGAGACACGACAAGGAATCCGGTGGGACTAAAGAAACTGCAAACCTGGGCAAGGACGGACAAGGAAAAAGGGGCAACTGTTGCTTGGAAAAAGGTGGGGGACCGCAAGGGCGGAGCACCGACTTGGGGGGGGGGCGATGTATCCATGGGCAAAGTAGGGGGACGGGGGGTGTTTGGTCCGTGAGCTCACCGAGACCCCAAGCGGGGGGGGGGTGAGTTAACGCCTGAGCTATTCCCGGGGGGAGACGAAAATCTACAAGGTCCGATTGGAAGAAAAAACAACCCGGCCTCGGGCGAGGGACGGTGTATCGTTCTATAAGTGGGCGGTGCACAATCAGCGCAATCGAAGACGGGATTTGAGTTCTTCAGCCTGCCCCTCCCCAGGAAGACGCGTGGGAAAGTGGCTCTCACTTCTCGGGGACATGCAGAAAAGAGGAAAAAGAAATAGTTTGGCTTCTGCCCTTATTCGACGGGGGGGAAAAAAAAAAAGGGCTCAACAAAAACAGAACCAAGGTTGCATCGGCTTAACAGTTCCCAAAACACCACGTGGAAAAAGGAGGAGCTGGGGGGGAAAATCTCAAGACCGCTGAAAAAAAAAAAAAAACAACGCTATTCTGAAGTAAGGGCGAAAAGGCTCGCAACAATGTGAAACACGAAAGGGTTCTCGGGGACCGGTGCCAGAAAACTCGAGTCTCAACAAAAAAACGGGGGAAAGGAAAGGGGGGGGAAGAGGGTAAACACCCAGGGGTAGCGGGGAACTGAAAGGGGTAAATGGCAAAAAGAAAAAAAAAAAAACCAAAAGGAAAAGTCCTCGAGCCAAGACTGCAAGTTTAAAAAGTAAAAACGGGAAAAAAACCAAGCATTGAAGGGACCAGGGCTCCGAGCATGCTAGCCGCCGCGGGGAACAAAAAAAAAAAGTCCAAGCCAGCTTGAGGGGGAATTCAACAGGGGCTTTCAAATGGGAGGTAAAAGAGGAAGTCTAGGTCTCCTCAGGTCGGGTGGTTTGGCTGTTTATCCTGAAACCAGCAAAGCCAGTGACTGTGACAAAAAAATCGGCCACATCTTTTTCAGGCGTTGGGGAAAGGGAAAAGGAGATTTGGGTTTACTAAAAATCCGTCAGTTTGTTTGGAACGGGGGGGAGTTTGCTGGCAGAGGGGGAAAATCAAACCCAGGCAACAAAAAAGACGAAAAAGGTCGAAAACAAAAAAAACCACACCCAATGGGGGAAAAAAAAAAAGAGAAAGCCAGGTAAACCAGGTTGTCGGGGAACCGTGCCATAGGCAGGGGGACCACAACACAGGTCGCTACGGGACCCCCACGGGAGCTGAAACGGGACACCCCAACGACACCGTAGATGGAGGGAAAGACACAGCACAAGAAAGTGGCAAAAAAAATTGCGGGAAACACCAGCCAGGTAAACAAAAAGTGGGGGGAACTGTGTTTGGTACTGCGACGTAAAAAAAAAAAGGCAAAGGGGTCAGTGGGGGTAAGATAAGTAGGAATATGGGGTCAAGTTGTCGGAAAAGGTCATAAGGAAAACGGGGGGAGCCAACAGGGGAAGGTAGCGGCAACGAAAGAACACGGTGGAAAGCCGGGGGCGGTGCCGACCTTGACAAAAGTCTAAAAAAAAAAGGAAACGAGAAAGAAACCTGAAAAAATTCCCTGAGCCCAAATGGGCAAAAAAAAAAGTTGGGGGGGGGGTATTCACTGGCCGGGTCGAGGCTCAAAAAAAACGGCGCAATGAAAAAGAAACCGGGGCAGACAAGGACCGTCCCAACCTCAAGGCAGAACATGTACCTAAAACCCAACCCACTCCACGAGGGGGAAGAAAATTAGGTTGGGGACTAGAAGGGGGTCTCTCTTTATGGGGGGCCTACCTCTCCTTTTAAAATTTGACGTATAAAATTAATTTATCCATAAGAAAAGAAAAACTTGAAAAGATGCCCCCAAAACCAGGAGGGCAGGAATAAGGCTGTCGCATAACAAACAAAATACGCTTAACCTTTGGCCACGAAACGGAAGAACCACGGGGGGGGGGGGACTGGGTTGAACATCAGCGGGTGCCGAAGATAAAGAAAAAAAAACGGGGCGAACAGGGCGGCGTGGACCTCTTCCTAAAAATCAGTCCTCCGGAATGGGGCTCAAAGGGACCGAAGGCCAACCCACTGCCGATGGTGATAATTCTAAAAAAAAATCAAGCAAGAACAAGAGACCAAGCCAAAAGCAGGAGACTGGGGGGACAGGGGGAATGTAAAAGTACTCAAGAAAAAAAAACATGGGGGATGGAAAGGTTGGAAAAGGGACCCTTTTCAAAATGAATGAGGGGGGGGAATAACAAGAAAGATTCACCTAAACCTGCGAGAAGGAAGACCTTTGGCGCCAAAAAGATTGGCGGGGCAAATTGTTACGAACCTCAAAAGGGGAACAAAAGCGGGGTCGTGGCCAAAGAGGGAAAAAGGACTAAAAGGTTTGGGGAAAAGTCTCCATCTGTCAAAAGGGAACAAGAAACGAAAAAACCGAAAGGTTCTGTGTCAAAACAGGGGGTGGGCGTTCACAGGAATCAGATGTTCAGGGGGACCAAAAGAAAACCGAACAAAGCACGGGGGTGTGGGGGGGGGGGAAGGGGGAGGGCACAGGGTCAGCGAAAGGTCGATGGGGGAAGGGGGCGAGAAGGTGTACCTCTGAATACAAAGGCGCGGCATGGGGACAACCAAGCTGGGAAACGCCTGGGAAAAAAAACAAGCCTAAGCACCCCGAAAGCCAAAAAAAGAAGGCGGGGAGGTGCCCTACTCAAAGGGGGAAAAAGCTTGAGGGGGACCATTATCTCGGTCAACGTCGATGGACCGGGAAACAGCAATTCAAAACAGGAAGGAGTAAGGCATGCAAGGGTGGGTCATCTGGTATAGAAACCCGGTCAACCAGCCAGGTCCCCTGCCATGTCAGCAAGGGGATATGCATTGATTGATGATCAAGACGTTGGGAGGAGGGGGGAAAACTTAACTAAAGTGAACCCCGACTGGGAAAATCTCGCAAACTTTCTTTCTCGGAACAGATCTATGTCGGGCACTAGGAGGGCCCGAACCCCCGGGGAGCATCTAAGGCCAGGGGGAGAGAAGCAAGTGGCAAAAGGAAAAGAATGGCCGGCAGCCTAACCAGGAGGGTCGGTCAAAAGCGACGAAGGCACGGAGGGGAAGAGAAGACAAAAAAAAGGGGGGACCCGCGCAATGCCGCGTAGGCAAACTCGCCGGGAGAAAGATTTAGGGCCGAAATCAAAAAAAAAATGGAAAAAAGGACAATGTAGGCGGGGGTGGGAGGCCGGCGGGGCAAATACGCAAGGCGCCAAATACCGCCACGTTTTTGGGGGTAAAGAATCATTCAAGGAGTTGAACAAAACGAAGAAAAGCAAGACAACGGCAAAAAAACCAAGGGGAAGAGTCGGCAAAGACAATATAATGGGGTTGGTGCTGGCGCCCCGACCAGAAGCGGGGGCACGACGGCAAGACGAAGAGAGACGCTCCAAAAAACAAGGTGAGTAAAAAAGAAGGGAGGGGAACAGTTGAAAATTGAAAGGCCGTCGGTTCGTCTGTGGGAAACCCAAAAAAAAAACTGAGATTAAAAGCTGGGGGAGCAGACTAAAGGGGAGGAGCTGGAGTTTGTAATAAAAAGGGGGTGGATTTCCTCGAATAAGGGGGGGGGGGGTTCCGGTCTTCCGTGTGCACTACCGGTCAAGTTACAACATACCGAAACAGACTTGGAGAGGGAAAAAATAAAGAAAAAAGCAAAACTGACTCTACGACGAAAAGAAAAAGTTCATCAAAATGAACGGGGGGGGGGGGGCATAAGCCCTTTGACATCAGACAAAACAAGCTCCACCGTGGGCAAAAAGGTCGAAGCAGAAGGTGGGGGGGACGACAAAAGACCCGATGAGCCTAACTTCTGGAACGAAAAGATCGTAGGGATAGGGACCGCAAGGATGGGGAGACGGGATTACTATGAAAAAAAAAAAAAGGGTCCGCGGGTCACGCGTTAGGAAAAAAAGGGACGCGTTTGAAGAAGCCAGACGTCATAAGACTGAAATAGCACAGAGGACGGAAAAGAGTTAAGCGTCGGTGCCGGTCTCCACGGACCCAGAAAATGACTCAAAAGGCTGTCAAAAAAGGCGGGTGAAGAAGGGCAAAGTAGTGGGTGTCTTCGCGGTTGGGGGGGGGGTGCAAAAAAGGGGGGGGGGGAAAAGGAAGATTCTTGCAGGGGGTTCTAAAAGGGGGGAAGGCCACCTTGACAGAGGGGTGTCTGCCCCAAAAAATCGGGGTGACCAAAATGGGGCCCAAACAAAAAAAGAGAAAACAAAACGAAAAAGTTTTTCTACTGGAAAGTAAACCAAAAGAGGGAAAAAAAAACACCCTCGGCAAAAACCAGGGAAATGAGTGGCGGTTCTTGAAACGGGAACTGGGGAGGAGGGGAAGAAAGCATCAAGGGGGGGAAAAGAAAAACAAAAAGGCCACAGGAAAAAGAGACAACCGGCCAAGAGGGGGGGGGGAAAAACCGGTAATTTTGGGGGAAAAACAAACTAGGGGGTTTCGAGAAATGCCAATCGGGAAACAAACCAAGGGTGGCCCTAGTCCTCAAAAACGGGGGACAATGGAGTATACAAAACCAGGAAAAAAAAAAGCCATGGGGGAAAGCATCATGGTACAAGGTCCAAAAAAAGGGAAAACCGAGTAGGGGAACGGGCGTTTTGGCGTTATAAAAAGTTAGAATTGCCAGTAAGGGGGGGGGGGGAAGCAAGCCGGGAAGAAGCGTCATATAACGAGGGGGGGAGAGGAAAGACTCCTGGTTCAACAGGTCGAAATGAGCAGGGGGAATTGGATGTGGAAAAAACAAATGCAAGGCGGACAAGCGAAAAGCGGAGGAGTGGGTGTGGCACGTTTCGACGACAGATTCGGGGGGGGTCCAAAAAAAATACAGAAAAAAAGCAAGTGGGGCTGTAATCAAAGAAAGTAAACGGGGCCTGCACCGAGAGGAACCCAAAAAAAACAAAAATTCGAAAAAGACAAAAGGAAGGGGAGGGGAGGGAAGGGTGGGGAGGAGGGCGCGAATAGAACGCAGGAACCATGTCGGAAAGTCGAGCGTGGTTACCTCGGGGAGACAAGAAAAAAAAAAAGGGGGGGGAAGCTGCAACAAAAAAGGACGCAGGCCGTCAGAATTTCCGATGAATGGGGACAAAAAGCTCGGCCGCAACAGTACATAACGGTGGGATTGGACCAGAACAGACTAATGGGGAAGGGGGAGTGGGGAAGGATGCAAAACCGATGAGCAAACAAGAGCCGACGCTCAAGCTACGAAAACCCGGGAAAGACATGGGGCAAAGACACAAGGATTTCATAGCCTGTGGGGGGGGGAAAAGGTTAAAACGGGCTGTGGAAAAAAGACCATGGAAAAGCCTCCGGAGACCAGGGAGGTGTTTAAACAGTTTTACGGGGGGTTTGTCCAAGTTCAAGGAAGGGGGCCGAATCGTGGGGGGGGGCAGGGGCGAGGGGGGGGAAAGGGGGTTGGCAGACGAAACAAAAGGGAACTTGAACGGGATTGGAGGGGGGACAAACCCCGACAGGGAAAGTGGTCAGATCGAAGGGGGGAAGAAGGGGATTACAAAGGGGGCGGGGGACCCCAAATCCTTCACTAAAAGGGATAAAGTATTAATTGTCAGAATATTGACTGGGCCACCAGGAAGAAGAAAAACGTGCATTCCTGCTCCTCGGGGCCTCGCCCAGGCTCAAAGAAAGAAAAGAAGGGGGGGGCGGAAAAACCAAAAAACCTGAAAAAGGTGAAGCCAGGACTAAAGCGCAGAGCAAGACCCGTGCTGTCGGCTTGGTGCAAAAAAAAAAGGGAAGGGAGCCTGCCGAGAATTCTCAAAAAGGCCAAACAAAAAGGGCTCTGAAGGCAGGCAAAACAAGGATGCGCAAAAATGACAATCCGGGCCCAAACGGTCCTAGGCAAACCCGGACGAGTGGAAAAAAGGGGGGAGAGAACAACAACAAAAGGAGGAGGGATACACAACCGGTGAAAAAACAACGTCAAAAACTGAACGACAGACCAGGGAAAGCAGGCAAGAACAGACGCCGGAGCAACTGGAAGGAGGGAAGGCCACAACTTTTAGTATGCAAAGAGGGTAAGCGCCGCTGGAAAAAGGGGCAAACAAAGACGAACAAGGGGGGGGGAATGCTAAAAAATGAGCCTTTCTGGGAAATAGGAGGAAAAAAGAAAGTCTGAAGGGAATAACCTGAAAATGGCGAGCCCGCGGAAAAACAGGGGAAGGAACCCAAAGCAGGGAAACGCGGGGACGGAAAGACGACACAAAGAAGTCTTTTACAGAAACCTGGAACGGGCGGTACAAGCATGGAAAAAAAGAACAGAATCGCGGAGAAAAAAAACAGGGGTTGTTGCACAAAAAGAGGGGGGGGCGGGCGGAATTGAAAAGCCCATAGAGTCGGCGAACTGGAAAACCCCAAAAAGGCGGGGGTGAAGAGCAAAAAGGGGGGAACACCCCCCCGGAACGGGAGGAAAATAAAGAGAGGGGGTGGGCCATAAACCTGGGGGAAACGGTCCCAATACCTTGAAGAAAACGCGGTGGGTCCGGGCTTTGGGGGAGAAAAAGGGTCCGGGAAAAGGGGAGGGGCTTGTGGACGTAGGGCCTAGGGGGGGGGGGACATATTGAAAAGGCATAAAAAAATGGAACGGATAAAGAGGCCGACCGGCCGGGTTGTAGGAAAAAGGATGTGACGGTGAAAATGTAAAAGGGGTAAAAATAGGTGTGGGATCTGGAGTTGAAAAAAAATAGGGGGGGCTACACAATCTCAATAAAAGGGATGGGGGGAACCATTCAAAAATAAAAAAAAGGGAATTGAAAAGGTAAAGAGCGTGAGGGAAAACTCTGCCACTAATCTATCGGCAATCACAAAAAAGCAAGTGACATCAGCCAACTAAGTAATAACCCCCTGAAAAAAAAAAAAAGAACCCTAAAAAGATGTTAACAAACAGAGAAAGCTTACGGGTGGAGTCAGGGTATCTCTTGTTATTGGGGCGACAGGCAGTGAAATAATTGGGGGAAGAGGAAATTGAAAAAAAGGGAAATAGGATAAGAAAAACCCTCCGCAAAGAAGGTGCGCAGCTGGGGACGTGAAAGAAAAAAAAAAAGGGCCTAAGGCTGGGGGGAAAAACTTTGGGCCCAAAGGGGAGGTGAAATCACGCACGGCTAAATCGCGGGAAGAGGGTGGGTTCCAAAGGGCAAGTTCTACGATCACCGAATTTCTCTCCGGGGTCTAAGAGAGACTACTGGTTAGAAAAAGGAAAGGCCTATCAAAGGGGAAACAAGGAGAAGGAAGGTTAAAAAAGGAAGGTCAAAAAGATGATCGGACCCCATTGGCGGGGGGAAAACCGGAACCCGTGACTAATGAAGCATCCGTTTGGAAGAAATTTCAAGATCAAAGGACGGATAACCAGGGTTGGGAACTTCTCAAGGGAAAGAATTTGGTGCGTCAACATAAGGGACCAGAGTTTAAAGAAAAAGAGAGGGGGGGGGGGGTTTGGGTTGGTTCTCCAGTGGGGGGGGAAAAGGCGCAGCGTTTGGCCTTAAAAAGACATAAACACAGGGGCCTTTCCATGGAAGCAAAGGAAGTTGGCCAGTCAAAAAACTTGGGGGACATCCCTGTCCTCTCACGTTGCAGAAAACGCGTGTGGGGGGCAGGGGGGGGTACCAGTCAAAAAAAATCGGGAGGAAAACGGGGTCACTCTTGAAAGGGGGGACGACGAGACGGAACCCATAAACGCAAAAAAATGGGAAAAAGCGGAGGCCAGAACAGGGGGCAACCAAAAAAAACGAAACCCACTAGACCGGAAGGTAGGTGGGTCAATTCGAGAAAGCAGGCGAAAGGGGGAGGAGGAGAAAACGTCGGATAGCAAGGAAAAAAAACTCCTTGCAAAAATAAGAAAGCCACGCGAATGCATTTAAAAAGGTGCGAAAAAAAAGGGGGTACCTCGGTCAACACAGCAAAAGAGAACGGGAAAAACGTGAGTCCCGCGTTAGGAACAGTCGGGCATACAAAGGGGGAAAAAAAAAGCGAAGAAAAAATTGGGACGGTCTCGCACGTTGGAATCGTGAGGAGAAAGAAAAACACGAAGCGGGGGGGGGGAGAAAAAGCATGCTCGCCAAGAAGGAAAGGCCGCAAAGTGCGCTTTGCTGTGGAAAAAGGAAAGTCAAGGGAGGCCTATAGTGCGGGAATCAGGGTGGAGGGTCAACAATAAAAAAAAGTCAAAAGCTGACCTGGTGGAAGCAGCAAAAAAGCAAAGTCTATCATATGGGGGGGGGGGGCGAACGAGACTCACGAAAAAAGGGGGGGGCATTTTGGGACCGGTAAGGGGTAAAGTCCGACACAAAGGGGGTGCAACGGAAGCACAGCGACAACAAAAAGAAAGAAACCGGGGCATTTTGGGGCAAAACAAAATCATTCACGTGGGTATGAACCACTCAAGGGGGGTCAGGGGAACTACGGGGAAAAATGGCCACTGATTAAGGAAGGGAGAATCGGCAGAAGGGTTGGGGGGAAAAACAACGGAACGCAAGCAAAACACCAGATAGCAAAAAAAACTCAAAATTCAAAAAAACGTAGGAAAGCAAGGAGGAAGGGGAGCGGGCGGCTTGTAAAACCGATGTGTCGGGCTTCCGTCTTGACCTGAAACAGACAAGCAGAGGGCCTCGCAGAAAGAGACGGTGAAAGGACGCGAAGGGTGCATAACACGGGGTGATTTCCCGAGACCAACTTGACCGGGAAAAGGAGGAGAGTGCAGGAAAAAAGAAAAAAAACGGGCAAATACCTGAGCATTAAAACTGGAGAGATGGGTCGTAAAAGACCAATAAAAAAGGAACGAGCAAAAAAAGGAAAACAAAGGGGAGGGGTGTGCTTGAAAGGCCCTGGTGGGGAATCGAGTAAAAAGCTCTGCCAGGTACCAAAAAAACAAGAAAATCAAAAAAGGGCCCCAAAAAAAAAAAACAGGGAAGAAGCAAAGAGTGAGGGCCAGCGGCCGGGAAAACGGCCGGGGGGGCGCGCCCAAAAATGGGGAGACCATAAAAAAAAGGATGAAGGAGGCGGGAAAAGGGGACAGAAAAACCAGGAAAAAAAATCCGGACCTCATGGAGGCAAGGTTAAAAAGGAAAAAAAAAAAAAAGGGATTCATACATGGGGGATTAAGGCCAGGGAAAAAAAAAATCGTCTCAGGGGGGCCTCCGTGAACCAAAGGGGGGGAAGAACGGGAGCAAAGTCAACTCCAAGCAAAAAAAAAGGCAAAAAGAAATGCCTACAGCGTGAGGGGGCGGCCCCTTCGCAAAGGGAAAAGGTATGACGCCAAAACTGACTGTCTACGGATAGGGAATTCAATCAGCCACTTACAGAGCCGGTTGGAAAAAAAAAGAAGGGAAACAAGGGACAAACACCCCATGAAGTTAAAGATTTTTAGGGAGCAGAGCAAAAGGCACCAGAAAAAATGGAAACAAGGAAAGAAAAAAAATCTAAAAGGCAACACTGAAACGGCTTTTAGGAACCACAAGGAACGCCATTGGCAACAAAATAAATAAAAGGCTTGGGACCCGAAAAACCAACCGAAGACAGTCAACTTGGCCCGTGGAGGAATGGGTAGAAAAAAAACGTGGGAGCCAAAAAGCAGGCTCAAGGGTTCCGGATAAAAGCAGGGGAACTGAACACACCCGATGCAGTATAAGTTTAGAACGGGCGGGGCAAAAAACGGACATGGTGGGGAGAAGTAATGGGAAAAAGCCCTCGGAAACCTGATGGAGAAAAAGGGGGGGGGTCAGGGGGATAGCGAGTTATACGGGAGGTTAGGTAGAGACGGGGAAAGTCGAATAAAGACGAAAAATTCCAGGACAGCCAGGGGGGAATGGGTTGGGCCCGGGAGATTCGAAAAAACAGAAAAGGAAAGGTTCAAAAAAAAAAAAAAAAAAGTGGAAAAGGGGCAGAAGCCAGAGACCGTTTTGGGTTATGGTACGGCAAAAAAGGACCAGTCGGTGCGCAGAGATGCAACAAGGGGGAAGCAGGGGAAAGGATGGGGAAAGACAGGGGGTTCAGAATAGAACACACGGAGCGACAAACCCGGACAAGGGGACGATTGAAAAAAAGGAGGAGGGAAGGAGGAGGGGGGCAGACGTCCGTCTGCAAACGCCTTCAAGGTTCAAGAAAAGTACGATCGTGTGGACAAGTTAGAGCAGAGGCCGAGGCTCAAAGACCAACGAAAGGTGGGCTCTTGGGGAAGGAGGAGGAGGGGGGGAAAGCGAACGCAACGGCAACCAAATAAAAAAACCAGCGACAGACCGGGAAGAAAAGCCAGTGGAAGAAGGATATGGGGCCTAGAACAATGCAAACCAAAACAAAAAAGAGGTAGGACAGAACATAGGGAACGAGAAGAAAACAGACACCATGGGCCGAGACAAAAAAAACACAAATAAGAAACGGCCAGAAGGGGTGTGGAGCGGCCCAAAACCGAAAGCTGATGAAAAAAAACAAAAAATCCCGGGGGGGCGGTTCCACTTTGAATAAAGGGGGGACGGGAAAAAAGGGGGGGGGAAAGTTGTCCGATACACCAAGGTGGGGGGTGGTCCAGTGGGGGTAAAAAAAAAGGGGGAAAGAGAAAGGAACTGTGGGGGAAAGTCGGGAAAAAAAAAAACGAAAGGCTTCAGGGGAAAGGGAGCAAAAAATTTGCAAGCTCAGAAGGCTGGGGATAGACAAGCGGGATGAATGGGGTTGCACGAAAAAAAAAAAAGAACACTCCCTTGAAAAAGACGGAGGGAGGGGGCTCATTGAAAACCTGCCCCAAAGAGGGAGAGAAGGGGTAAAGGACCTGAGAAGCTTGGGCAAAGGGCCCATGCTCAAAAAAGAAGGATCCCCATAAAGAAATGAGAAAGCCCTATCGAAAAAGGTATTTAAGAAAAAAAAAACTCAAGCGGACCAATCACCTTCCATTACGGTTGTGCCTTTCCAAGTGGGAAAAAGGGGGGGGGGCAGGTGAAAAGGGAAAGGATCGCACTGCCAGAAAAAACAGAAAAATAAAAAAGGAAAAGATAAGGGAAGGCGGTCCGGATTCTGGTCAAGGGAAAGTGTCCGGAAACACTTAGAGGGGGTCAAAAAAAAAAAAAAAAGAGGCAAGAAAAAAAGTGAGAGATCTCAAAAAAAAAAAAAGGGAGGAGATTTAGGGAGGAGAGAGCAAATGTTCAAACTCGGCGGTAAAAGCGGCCAAGGTAACGGGAAAAGGAATCCCGGGAAAAAAGAATGAACATCTTTTGGTAACGAGAGGTACGAAAATCTTTAGGAAACCAGGGAAGCGTCCAGGCAAAGCTCAACGAGGGGGGGCATCACATAACCCAATGGACCAACCAAAGGAAGAAAGCAAAGGGGGGGGAGGGATGGAAAAAAGGGGAATGGGCTGGAATAGCGAAAATCTGGGGGGGAAAAAGGCCCGTCAAAAGGGTTCCCTTTTAGGGGGGAAAAAAGGCTTGAGATGGAAAGAAGCCCAAGAGCAGGGGGGGGGTCAAATAAAAGCCAAGAAAAAGGTGGGCAGGGAAATACTACAACCGAAAAAAAAGGAAAAAAGAACCAGGATTGGTGGTCCCGGTATTGAGAGCAGAAAAAAAAAAAAGGGGGGGGGGAGACATACCATACCACGAACCAACCGGTATAAGCAGGGGTTTGGGGGACGAAAATGGTTCGAGGGAAAAACGATTGACAAAACCCCGTGGGGCCATAAGGGCTCGACAGACCTGACAAAAAAAAACCAAACTGAAAAGTTGAGGCCCAAAACGGGGCACCAAAACGGAGCGAAAAAAAACACAAACCAGGCCCCAAAAGGAAAGGGGGGGATAAAAGAAAGCCTCAAGGGGAGGGGCATCACAAAATGTGCAGTAACCGGGAAAGAGCAGTTGGGGGGGGAAGGGAGTTAACTTGATCTCAAGGACATACCCATGGGAAGGGGTGTGGAGCGGAGTGTATCTATCTGAGGGAAACCATCGGTCAAAAGGGGGGAGAAAGGGGGTTTATTAGAACGCAAAAAAACAAATTATGTGCTTGCATGACGAGGGGGCAGCTGGGGGTGACGGGAAAAAAGGGAGTTGGAAATGCTCACAACTGGAGAGGGGACCAAAGACCCCGGACGAGCAGGGGAAAAAAAACGTCGGCACCACCTGAGGACTCTAGAAAGCCTTTATGGAGCATAAGCGAGGGGAGGGCTCTAGAGTAACGTCTAGTCATAAAATGGGGCATCTCCGAACGTAAAAAAAAACCAGCAAAGCAAAACCCTTAAAAAAAAAATGGAAAAGTGTTTGGTGAAGTGAGGAAAAAAGTTGGGGGGGTTGGAAGTGAGACTGTGATTTTATTAAAAAGGAACGCCTGGAAAACTTTTCAAGGGAGAAAAGGAGTTGCACCGGGAGCTTCACCCGGCATCCCCGCAGTCGGGGGGAAAAAGCGGCGTCATAAAACACAAAAAAGGGCAGCTGCTCCAGGGGGAAGTCGGGGGAAAACAACAGGAAAAAGGTCAGAGAAGAGGACTAAACGACCAATGGGGAGGGTCTTTCCTCCGGAAGGGAAGGGTTATCACGAAAATGCGGGTTCAGCCGGGGAAGGGCCAATTACTGGGAGTTAAAGTAAAATAGCGGGCCAGTTGCAAAAACAGAAGGGGAAAGAGGAGGTCCAAAGGGGATCTGCGTTTAGAAAGCATGTATCCGGGGCGGGGCCCAAGAGGGTTTCAAACGAGGGGCAGGGGTAATAAGGCAAGAGTTGGGGAAAAAGCTTTCAACGAAAGTGAGCGGGGGAAGCGGGGAAAGGAGTTGGGGGACGGACGGAGATGGTGCGGCAAATTCCTGGCCGAAAGATGGAAAAAAAAACAAAAGGGTCGGGCGGGGGGGAGGGCAAAAGGGGGGTTTAAAAAAAGGGATGGACCCTGGCGGGTGTTGGAGGAAAAAAAAAAGCTGGGGAAACCTTCAGAGAAGAAAAGAATGGGGAAAGGTTAACGCGGGTGGGGTAAGGGAGTTCCAAAAATTAAGGATTGCTCCTGGCTCGGGGAAATTTTTCAAGCAGTGGTGGGTTGGCACTGGGGGCGAGACGAACTTTCAGGAAAAGGGACTGAAAAAGGAAAGGGGGAGAGTGTTGGGATCCTGGTGTGTAACAAAAATCGATCAAAAATAAAAAAAAATAAACGCCAAAATCCAACCCACCCTGGATACAATGAGAATTCCAAAAAAAAGGTCAAGCAAACGGTGACAAAATCTGAGGACAATGGGAGACGGGGGGAAATAATCCATAAGAGTGGGGGGGGAAAAAACTAGGAGAAACATCCTAATTCACTGGCTCTTAAAAAAAAAAGGTAGGCGGGTCCTCCGGTCCTGAGGACCAAAACGGAAGGGGGGAAAAAAAATAGTCTTCGGAGGGAAGACGGGGTAACACCAGCGGGGGCAGGACATCAGAAGAAAGAATGGTCAAAAAAAACTGGGGGGAATCCTCTGGAAGAACTTGATCGATCAAAGAACAGACATCAAAAAAGGAGATTGAAAGCGGCCGACTGCACGGAAAAAATGTACTACGGGGTCATGGGAAGGGGAAGGGAAGCTCGAGGCTTCAGGGGAGGGCAAAGGACAGGAGATAGTTTGCAAGGAATTTTACAAAAAAAAAAAAAAAAAAAAAAAAAAAAAAAAAAAAAAAAAAGAAAAAAAAAAAAAGTGGGTCTCAAAAAGGACCGATGGGGGGGAAAAGAATAGGTCTACAGATTGGGGAAAGGGGTCAGATTCATTGGGAAAAAGGCCGGGATGAGGACACGCCGTGAAGGGGGAAAAAAATCGAGTCCCAAGGAGACCAAAGGGCAACGGGGGGTTTCAATCAAAATTAAAAATGGGGGGTCTGAACCAAGAAAGCAGAAAGACAACAAGGGAAGGGAAAAGTCGTTCTATTGGTGGGGGGGACCGAACAAAGAGGGGAAAAAAAAAATCAAACCGGGGGAAGCACGGACTAGAAGGAGAAAAACAAAACAAAAAAAACGGAAAAATCGAAATATCTCTAAGCGGGGAGTCGGACCCCTTCTTGGCGTAGCCCCAAAAAAAATCGGAAAGAAAAAAACTGAAGATCCGTAACAAAAGGTTGAGGGAAAGCGGTGTCATACCCACTTTGAATGGAATGGTTCCGGATAAAAAAAGTGCCGTGGAGTTGCTCGCACGGAAACGGAAAGAGGAGAAATTGGAAACAAAAAGACACGAAAACGGAAAAATGACTAATAAATCTGTCGAAAAAAGAGGAGACTCGAGGCAACACACAAAAAAGAGATTGGGGGGGGGGGTGGTGAGAGGGCCAAAAAGGGGATGAAAGAACGCTCGTGAACCGTGGATTCAGTACAAATAAAGGGGGCGACCCCTGCACAGAGGACCAAAGAAAAACTGAGGGGCTGAAAAGGAGGGGTGCCAATCCTCCGGCAGGGGGGGGTAGTCGAGGGAAGAAAAAAAGAGAATACGGCAATCTTTATGAAATCGGGGGAACGTAAAAAAAAAAAAAAAAAGAAATCAAATAGCGCCTCAGAAGGAGGACGGGACTCGGGAAACAAGTCAAAGGGGGAAAGGAAAGGTAGGCTGACATGATGAAGGGGAAGGGGGGATCAAGGGGCAAAAGCGTGCAAGGGCATAAAGACGAAAGGAAAATGTAAAGAGAAGAAAAAAAAGAGGCCTCGGCTATTGCATCGGAGTGTCCAGGCGAGGGGGTTGGGGGGGGGGCTTATGAACCGAGGGCAAGACGCGCATACAAGAAAAGAATCAGGCAGGGGGGGGGGAAAACACCAATTTCCATATTAAAGGAACGCAGACTGCAACCTGCACGAAAAAAAAAAAAAGGAAAAAAGTGAAAAGCGTTGGGGGAGGGGACCGGGAAACAAAACTCGAGGAGCAATGAAAGGAAAAAAGCGCAGGAAACCCAGCCAGGGCGTGTGGGAGGTTGGGAAACGGGGAAAAAAAGCACCAGTTCCAAAAAAAAAGAAAAAAGACAAAAAATGTGAAAAAGAGTGCCGACCCGAGAGACGAAAAGAAACAAGAGTGGGGGAAAAGATGTCCCGCCCAAGCGGGTGTTCGAAAAGACAGAAGGAGACCACGCGTGGGATCAAAGAAAAAAAACTCGCAAAAAAAAGGCACACGGAGAAGCCCAGTTTCGGAAAAAAGGGGGCGGGGAAAAGTCCCTGGGGAAACAGGCTTACAGGGGGAAGGAAGGGAACCTGGGGGGAAGTTGGCAAATGGAGAGAGGAAACAGTACGAGGTTAGGGGAAAAAAGAGAAGGAAGCAGAGGGAGAACGAGATGAAAAACGCCCGCTGGGGTCGCAGTCAAGGGGGGACACAGCAGGTGCTGGGGGTTCAAAGAGAAAGGCCGGAAAAACCAAGCATGGGTGGGAGGGAAGAGGAGGACGTCAAAGGCAAAATCAACAACAAAGTGGGGGGACTGAGGGGGGGAACACATGCGAGGTCCGGGAAGACGCAAGGAAGTCAACGCCGCAGATTCGTTGAGAGCCCGGGGGGGAAGGGGGTAAAACAGGGCTTCTGGCGGAGGAAGACGTAGCTGCAAGGTTCAGTAAGAACGAAATAGGGAAACGCCAAGGGAGCGGCAAACATCCAGCAGGAGGGGGGGTAGTGAAAGAGGGTGTGGGGGGAAGAAAAGGGCAATAAAAGGCAACCGGTCCCCAGAAGGAAAAAAATAAGGGATGCATGCAATCTAACCAGAAGGGGGGAAGGAAAAAAAAAAGGGCAGGATCGTTTTAAAGAATGGGGGAGATAAAATCCGATAACGAACACCGGGGGGGCCATGGTGGGGGGGGGGAACAAAGACCAAAGAACTGTTGGGCTTTACCGGCCGGGGGAAGGAGGGAGGCACCTCTTCAAAACAGGGTGTTCCGGCCCATCTGGGACTTGAGGAGTTTACCGGGTTCCGTAAGAAAACATAGTGACCCGGTCAGAGGTGGGTTTTGCAGGGTTCGAAAAGGAAAAAAAAGTGTACAATCACGAAAAAGAGGGGGGAAACAAGAAGCGATGTGGGAAAAAAAAAAATGAACAAGTTCTCAGACGGCCAGGGGGAGGAACTAGATATGTTTTGACCAAAAAAAGGGCAAAAGAAACCGGAGGAGGGGAGCTTTGTCAAAAAAGACCCCGGCAGGGACCATAAGAGGGGAAAGACGGGTTGGGGGAATCGAGGGCAAATGCAATCCAAGAAAAAGGACGCCCCAATGAAATAAGTGGGGGCAAACAACGGAAAAAAAAAAGGAAGAACTATGTAAGGTAAAGAAGCAGAACTCCAAAAGAAAAATTGCCATCAGTGGAACGAGGTAAAAAGAAGGCAAGGGGAGGAATCTTAGGGGAGAAATTGAAAAAGGCCAGACCGGTAAGAAACTAGGGAGGAGAAAGGATGAGTGCCACTCCAGGGGGACCAGCCAAAAGAAAAGGTATAAAGATGTTTCTACAAGGGTGAGACGAAAAAACGGAACACAAAAAAAACTGTGAAGGGAAAAGAAAGCCTGGGAAAGGAGATCTGCAAAGGTAAACTAGCCCAGTCGAAAGGGGCTGGAAGAAGGGGGGTCATAAGAAAACCCGAAAGACTGGGAAAAAAAAGACGGCTCTTCAAGAAGGAAAAGGGTATACTATATGAAACTGTGAAGCAGGACGATTTCAAAAGGAAACCAGGGGAACATAAAGGAATCACACGGTTTAATTTCAAGGGGGGAGAGGAAAAGCAAAATTGCTTTAAAGAGTAGGGGCCAGAAAAAGAAAGGGGGGAAGGGAAGGGGGTCGAAATCTTTAAAGTTCTCCTCCCCCAAAAAACCTTCAGGGAATCTGTGAAGAGTTACAACTAAACGTTGGGCAAGGGGTCCCATACAGACGAAAAGTCCTCATGAGGGTGGGGAATTTATGAGTTGAAAAAGGGGGAACAAAAAATTGAGGTAAGGCTAGTCCCAAAGTAAAAAGGAAGGAGGTCAGGTTTGGGTGGTTCTGAAAAGAGAGGTGCGAGTTGTCAGGATTGGAAAAACAACCAATAGGAGAAGCGAAAGGGAAAAAAAAAATCTTCGGGAACGTATCCAAGAAAACGTGGACCCAATAAAACGGCAAACTGTAAGAAAAGGGATAAGAAAGAACGCCGAAGAACATAACAACCGGGGGGGGCAGGGGTCAAAGGAAATTAAGCAAGGAAGGGCAAATGGTTTGGGGGGGAAAATCAGGCCTGGGGAATCAGTTGGTCGTAGCCTGCGGGGAAAGGGGCGAAAAGTGGCAGGGTCAGAGGGGGTTGGGGTGGAAAAACACAATGATGTAAAGCGGACAAACGGGAATGTAAAGCGGGGTGGGTGCAAACAAAAACTTGTCAAGAAGGGGACTCCACAAAAAAAACAAAAACAAACAATCAACAACTCAAAAAAAGCAAACCACAAACCGGGACTAAAAAGATCCAAACATGCGTCTAACTAAAGAGGAAAATAGACATAAAAAAAAAACTCTGTGAAACAGAGGAAAACTGAACTACGGTCCCTGGCAGAGACAAACATAAGAGAATCCCTAAAACACTGGCAACAAACACTCCACAAAAAAAAACCGCAAAAAAAAAACGAAAGTACGAAATAAGGAACCGGGGTAGTACCGGTCGCGGAGGGGGAACGAAAAGAAGAAAAAGGGTTTCAAAGGAATTAATTGGGGAGGGGAAACCAGCAAAAAAAACGCAGTTAAGTCGAAGGGGAGCCAAAAGGAGTCGACAGAAACACAAAAGGAGAAAAGAGAAGGCGCGGAGAAGAAAAAAACGGCAGGGGGGGGGGAACGGAAAAAGAAAGAAAAGAAGGAAAAACGGGTAAAAGGGGAAGGTACTCCTTGGTTACCCAAAGGGATCGGGGGGACCGTTCCAAAGGAAAGGGTCTACCACAGGGGGGGTAACCATAAAAACAGTACTTTTGATAGGAGAAAGTGGGAAGAAAAAAAGGGGGAACAAAGGATGTCACAAAAAAGAAAAAAGCAAGGATGAAGGGCACAACGTAGCTGAAGGGGGAATGGAAAATGCCGGGAAACTTTTGGGGTTGTGTGGGGTTCCTCCTTTGAGGGTACGTTGGCTAGCTTCGGAAAAAAAAGGCCTGCACGCAAAAAAGTGGGAAAGGCTACGGAAAAAAACTCAGGGGGAGGAAAAAAAAAGTAACTTGACGGAAAAATGGCGGCAAGGGAGAAAGGGGAAAGCCAAGGGTTGCAATGGGAGAGGGGGGGGGCCCAGCGCAGCGGGAAAGAAAAAAAACGGAAGGTCAATCAAGGCCGGGTGGTTTCATGCAAAAGAGAAACCGGAAAAAAAAGAAAGGGGGGGACAGTTGCGTCGAAAAGAAATGGGGGGTTGAGGGTCATATAATGGGGGCTTGAGGGGTCCAAGTTGCACCGCGGAGACTTTCTCTGACCTGTGGTCTAAACTGACTCACCGTATGTCGAACGAAAGGGGAAATCTTGAATGAAAACAAAGGAAGTCCGACCAAAACCGAAGGAGCCAATTGGAGTCCACACGAGGAAAAAGGGTGACAGGGGGAGATCAAGGGGAAAACGCTAGGAAGGAAGGGACAACCTGCAACAAAAACCCTAAAGGAAAAAGCCATTAAAATGACATGACGAAAGGGCCAGTAATAAAGATCTTGACAAACGCCCTTTTCCGAGAAAAACGAAAAAGCAGAGCTCCTGTGGGGAGAAGAAAGGGGACGTAGAGGGTAAAAAAAAAGGGCCAGGGAAGTCGAGAATTGGAAAAAAAAAAGTCCGAATCAACCGAACACGGAAGCTTCTCAAGAAAGACTGAAAAAAAAAAGAAAAACCATCAAGGTGCTCTTAAAAGTCGGATCGAAACATACGAAGGGGATGAGGCCTAAAAAACCCCTGGGTAGGGGGAAAGGTACATAGGCGTAAGGACCCAAAAAAAGCCGGGATGAAAAAATTCAGGGGGGGGCGGAACATATTTGGGGGCGGGGTCTAGAAAAGAGACAAGAGGGGCAGGAATGAAGGGGGGGGGGGGCCTGACCGGGATGAAAGGGGGCAAAAAGATGCCTATCACCAGATGCGGGCAAAGGGGGGGCACAGGAGAAAAAGGCAATGTGGATTAAACAAAGCAAAGGACAACATGAGGTAAATAAATTGGGCCTGGGGCATGAGGGAAGGGAAAAAAGGGACTGGGGGGTCTAACTCCGAGCAAGAAGGAGCCAGGACTTATAAAAAAAACTCATCCTAAAAAAAAGACAAAAAGGGGAAAAAGGTAGGGATGTGAGGGCTCAGTAGGAACAGGAATTGGAACGTCAGAAAAAAAAAAAAAACAGCGCCAGGAAGAGGAACGAGATGGCAAATAATTCGGCAGACCTTGGGAAGAGGGGGTGGGAAAACAATCCAAGATTAGGGGAACAGGGGGAGGAAAGACCAAGGGTTCAACGGGGAGCTTGAGGAAGAAAGTGCTATGGAAAACAAATCAGGCCTGGGAAAACAAAAAACATGAAACTTCGATAAGGGTTCGGGCCGCAAAAATCACTAGGAAGGGGGGGAGCAAAGGGCAGCAGGTGGTCAACGCAGGGGGGTACATCTCCAAACGGAAGACCGGTGCGGCATGACACAACAAGGTCGCTCGGGGGGGAAGGGAGAAAAACGGCTTGGCAAAAAAAGAAAAGAGGAGACCTCGACGGGCCGCGAAAGGGAGGAAAGGGGAAAAGGGAGACGCGCACTTGATGAAGACATCGGGTTGGAGTGGAATAGGAAAACGCGGAAAATCCCTCAGGCGAGCGTAGGGGGGAGGACGAAGAGATCACACGCTTAATCTAAGGGGAAATGGACCCAGCTCGTCATGATCCTTGAAGAAAAAAAAAAGGGCAGCAAGGGGGGGGACACATAAAGGCTCAAAAAAAACACAAAGGAACTACGATGGAGACGAAAGAGGGTTCGTGTCAGACGGTGGGGGGGAGGGGGGGGACAAAAACGGGTACAAATGAAAGGAATCGGGAAAAAAGTCTCAGGGGAGGAAAAAAGGGAAGTGAAACGGGAGCAAAGGGGGGGGGGACCAAACCAATCAGCCAACCCAAAGAAGGTAACGTGTCGAGCAGGAAGAAAAAAGAGTGCAGTAAAAAAAAGAAGGGAAGAGTCGGAAAATCATGACCGGGGGGGAAACGGTGTTCACATGGGACCAAAAAAGTTGGGAAACAAAAAAGAAGGCAGGGGGACACATCGAAAAAAAAAGACCCTAAAAAAGAGCACCTGCAGAAAATGGGGTCCAAGGACTTAAATTGGCCGCAAGGGGGGGGGTGAGGACAATGTCTCACAGAGGGGGGTTCCGAGGTGTGAACTCATCAACCGATTTTAAAACAACGCCACTAAAACCGCAAAATACACATTGTTACAGGCCAGAGGGGAAAAAGGAATTAGGCGGATTATTGACGGGGGAGGGGGACAAGGGGGGAGTTCGACATGGAAAGTAAAAGAATTGTGGGAAGGTGAAGGCGATCAGGAGAACAGGGAAAGGAAAACCTTGGTGACGAACGTCGGGGCGGAAGAAAACTGCCTGGGGGAAAAAAAAAAGTGGACAGCTCCTCGTAAAGGGAATGTGGGTTTCTGTCGACTCCAGCGCGACAAAAAACGGGAAGGGAAAATGCGCAAATGGGGGGGAG
>Ga0179593_1687060_pt1 | contig 22359 bp, 25 predicted proteins | sample CZODoug2_1_08_16_FD_185931 | JGI IMG/M metagenome (GOLD analysis project Ga0179593, IMG submission 185931) | Vadose zone soil fungal communities from Angelo Coast Range Reserve, California, USA - CZODoug2_1_08_16fungal (PacBio error correction) | ecosystem: Environmental > Terrestrial > Soil >...
AGTAAGGCGCTACCTTAAGTACGCTCGCGGCGGGGAAAGGCTTGGAGACAATCGGTATAAAAAAACGGGCCGCTGCCTGGAGAAAAAGAAAAAAAGAGCGGGTGGGTGTTTCTCCGTCCGAACGGATCGGAAATATGCGCACTAAATCATTAAGGGGGGGTGCCGGGGCGCAGTACTAGTCGAACGGTTCTAAGGGGAATCCAGATCACAGCTGAGGGCAAAGAAGTCGTCAGAAAGGTCCCCAAAAAACTCATCCTATTTCCAGGTACGGATCAAGGCCATTTGCAGTCAGTCGATAGGAAGAGAAAAAAGCGCGACTCCGGAGAAGGTGAGGGTTCTACGTCGAAAAAAAGGGAGAATGGAGAAGTCTAAAAGGGAGACACCTCCTCGACCAAACGACTGAAGGGAGGAAGAAGGGTCAAGACCGTCTAAAAGAGGAGCTAATGGGACGCGGAGCAATCGGGGCAAGGGGATAAATCTGGTGGGACGCAAATGGGAGGAGCCTGGAAAAGTGGGCATTAAAGGGGCTGGGTGTTACAAGCCGAGATTCGAGCCGCGTCACTTCTACGACTCGCCGACAAAGAGAACTTTGTGAACCACCTTAAAGTAGGTCTACGGCAAGACAGAAGCAGAATTAGCAAAGAAGGAGCAAACGTCTTTGGGCCAACTGCGCTACTGAGGAGAGGGGAAGAAGCTGCCGTGTGGAGTTCGACAAGAGGTTTAACCAACATCGAAACGAAGCATCTTGGAAGAAGAGGAAAAAGCGATTAACTCCGTACTCTTACTCATCGAACGAAGGTCAGAGGGGGGAAGAAGCACATCTGGGGGGGCAAAACCCGACTATTGTTCCAGACCAAAAAGCGGCAAAGGGGCACGACATCGCAAAAAAAAAAACCTGCAGGACACATCGGACGAAGTGCACCAGCGGAAACAAAGCGAAAGAACTATCACTGAACGGCGCAGACGGTTCAGGAAAAGAGGCCCAAGGTTTCAACGGAAAAGGTCGATGCTCGGCGGTTGGATCCCGAAAACAGAGTCATAAACGAGCAAAGGGCAGAACAGCTACAGTCCACCTTCTAAGAGAAGGGGCGGGAGAGATACTCAACAAGGAGAAATAAAAAGGATCTCACTATCGAGATTGCTCAGGGCCAAAGAAAGTCCTTATGGCTTACAACGTAACGAGGGCTCTGACTAAAGACAGAGCTAGCCGTACCGGGGTCAAATTAAAGAGTCCACCACGGCATCTAAACCCTGGAAACCCACACCTGGGGCGAGTGGCGAACCAACTGGTAGCGAGTCGAGTGAGAGAAGAGACAGCAAGGCCAGATCGAGGGAGGAAGACCCAGAATACTTGGAGAGAAAAGGGTCTTTCTGTAGGGTCGATACCGCAAGTTTTAAGAGGGGGGCTGCATCGCGTAACACGTACGAGGTCAGATGGGGGGCCGTTATCACGATGAAATTTAGCCCAGGGGACGGCCAAAGTTTGATGACCGGGGCATGGGGAAGTTTGAGGACAAAGCGGCATTAAATAGGTATCAAGGACCCCCATAGGGGGGGGGGGGAAGGGGAACCCGACAACCCAGGGGAGGTCTGGTAAAGCGCCAGCGCGGAAACAACCAAAAAGATCTAAAACGATGGCTCTAAATGACGGTCAAAAGAAAGAGTCGGCCGGGCGGGATAGTCACTAATCCGGGGAGGTCGGAAGGGAGTTTGTGGTTGCTAGCGAATCCGGAGGGCACGTCGTCAGAATCGAGGGCGGGCGATCGATTGGAACAGGTGGGTTGTGACCAGATCTTCTGTGACACATTTGTCAACGGACGAGCCGAGTAAAAAAGAAGCTCAGAAACAGATGGAGTCCTAAACCGGCATATATGGGGGAGCCGTGGCAGTGGTTGAGTAATTCCACAATGTAACAACGCCATTGCTGGAAGATTATCCCTTAACCAGAAGAAAATTGTCTTTCCCAATTGCAGAAAAAGAAGGCAGGTAATGATAGGGAGGGGCACCATGTTTCAAAGAGGTTAAAAACTGGGTGGATCATTCCCAACGGGAGGTTTCCACAATAATATCCCTAAAGGTGTCAGAGGGGACGGGGGTAACGGGTTTTTTGGAGAAGTGGCGGTGGAATAGTGGGGAATGAAACGTACCTAAACTCGATCGTGAGAGACCGCAGAACAGGCCTAGGCAGGGGGGAAGGCACGTCTTTGGCGTGTGCGCACTGTAGGGAAAATTAAATAACGGGGAATTGGGTACGAAAGAAAATTCTCGGAAAAAACCGTAGACAGGTCAGAGAAGGGTGAAAAACAACGCCAGGAAAAAGGAAGAAACGTGAGGCCCAGAGGCAAGATAAGCGGGATTCAAGTCGGTCACTGGGAAGGGGATTGTGGGGGGGGGGTTGGATGGACCGGCGGTCAACAGGAAACGGGGTTCGGGAGGGGGTATCATCCATTTCGGGGGGGGCGTGCACAAATTCCCATTTAAGAAGACAAGACAACTCAAACCAGCGGGGGTCCCGAAAACTAACACAACAATAGAAAATTGCCCACAGGATCGGAAAGACCTTCTGAAATGGGCTTACCCCCCCCTACAGGATGAGGCAGAAAGAAAGAAAACGGCTGAAGATGAAATGTCAACTCACACAACATAAAGAAAAACCATAATTTGGGATCCGAGGGAAGCGGTTGCACCCCTTTAAGCAAAGGGACTCCGAACTGGATAAGGAAGATGAAGCTGCTACGAAGAAATTGTGGCGTGGGGTGTGGGGGGGGGGGGGGGGGGGTGTTGGGAGTGGGGGGGGGGGGGGGGGGGGGGGTGGGGGGGTGATTTGGTGGGGGGGGTTGTGGTGGGGGGGGGGGGGGGGGGGGGGTGGGGGGGGGTGGGGCTGTGGGGGGGGGTTGGTGGGGTGGAGATATGTGGTTGGGGGGGTGGGCTGGGGGGGGTGGGCGGTGGGGGGGGGGGGGGGTGGTGTGACGGGGTGTGGGGGGACAGGGCATTGACCTATCAGGGTCTGCGCAACCAAGCCCAGAAAACTAAGGGAAAATGTTGAAAACCGAGGATATTTGGGACGGTCAAAACGAGATGATAGCGTTACCTTTTCCGCAATCTCCAAAGCTTCCAAACACTATCAAACATCCGGGATTACGAAAAATCAAAAAGGGTGAGGGGGGGAGCAGAGCCTTCTTCCACAGAATATGGTGGATAATTCACAACTGGCAACACCGATGAACCTGGGGAAAAATGAATCTAAAAAGAATAGCGCTCGGGCTGCAAAATCAGACTCCATTGGAGGGGGGAATGCTCAAAGGTAATGAAAATTGCAGGTCGTTGGACCAGTTGGAGAGCAAAAATAAAAGCGTGCCGGAATCTAGCGGAAGGACCGGAGTATGGTAGTGAGAGGATGGGAAAAGAGAAAGGAGTAAGGCTATTGGAACTATGGAAAACAGCGGATTCGGGTCCCTCGAAACCAGCCGCAATCCAAACCGAAGAAAGCACGAGGGTACTGGGGCCGTGAAATGTATCCAAACTCAAATTCGAAATAGCCACACTTTTTGGCGAATAGAAAGGCCAAGAGGGTCGCCGAAGAAGCCCACCCTTTTGGGCAGGTTGGAACAAGCTCAAGGGACGGGGTCGGAAAATCTGCTGTCAAAAAAAGGGTTGGGGGACTTCCAGAAAAGGACTAAAGCCTGAAACCACCTAGAGAGATTTGTGGAAAGGGGGAAATGAAATGTTGCAAAATAGAGTCAAACCAAGGAACGTTCCCCCTGGGGGGAGAGACTAATAGGTCGAAAGAGGGAAATTCAAGTACACCAGGAACGGGGAAGCAGCTGTATCAAGAAAAAAAGAAAAGACACCGGGTTGCTAGACCACCGTCCTCGGCCGGGCGGAAGAAGTGCTGTGCTGTTTTGCGTCTCGACATCGCCCTTCGAAAGGGGTACTGCGAAAAAAAAGGGGAAAGAATTCCAGCGGTTAGAGATCCATCGCCAGTGTCCTGGCTGTAGGGGGAGAGAAGGCTAGAAAGTCTCCGCCGAAGGCGGGAAATGGTTGAGAGGTGGAGGAAAATCAATCTCTGTCTCAGGTGCGGAAATCATCATCGTATAAGGGGAGGAAAGTTCAGCGAGTACAGGGGTTGCATGTAGGTGATATAGGAAATGAGACGGAGATGAAAAAACGGCGGATGGGGACGAAATGTTGAAGCTATCAGGGAGATCGGTATTGGGAGGGGAGGGGAACCGCGCGCCGACAGGTCCAGAGGTGGGAAGGAATCTCGTTTGCAGCGGTAAAAAATTCGTCGATGGTGCACAATTATCGGAAGTGAGGGGACGCGACGGAAGAAAAGCAGCCGGGTGGAAAATCTGCTCTGTCTGAGAATCAGGCGAGGAATATTGCGGCAATCTCTTAGAGGGGGACCGTCCAGAAACTGCACGAGCGATTGTGACAGAGGGTTGAACGAGAACCAAAAAAGTGTCTAAAGAAAAGGGAAAGGGGCATTTTCGGTGGGGCAGCTACGTTTCTGTCGGAGGAGGTGCTGGATGCCGGACGGCGCCGAAGTGGTCAAAAAGAGCTCATAAGGGTAAACGTAGAAAGAGGAAAGGGAGCTATAGAATCGTGCGGAGGGACACCGCGAACAGGAGACTAACTTGGGCAGAAAAATACTAAAGGGAGCCGTCGAAAGAGAAGGGACAATATAAGGGAAGGAAAAGTTTCGTCTATCCAGAAACGTCAACTCCGTGTAGAAATATTCCCATGGAGGAGGGTGGGAGGATCTGACTGAAAGAGGCATACTAAAAATTCTTAGGGAGGCACAAAGAAGAAAAAAAAGCGATCGATTCAGTTCTGGAGCGGTGCCGGTAAAGTGTCTGAGACTAGGGGAAAAAGAAAAGGGTAGCCCGGAATCGGGTCCTGAGGGTGAAAGGGAAGGGAAAGGGAGAAGGAAAAAGGTTATTCTTAATGGAGCCGAAGTATATGGCAAAAGGCACCGATCGAGGGGAGGGTGCCAGCGCGCTCGCGCGCGAAGCTGAGATATCACTAAAAAAAGTCAAGTTCTCTTTGCACACGAAGACGGCAAAAATATCGCTGGAGAAGGGAGAAACTCCGCCCTCGCGCGCGAAGTTGAAAAGAGGGGAACGAGCTACGCCGTCAGTGACTTGGACGCGAATCCACGTGAGGGGGGGAAAATACCCATTGGGGGTGAACATCCCCACGGTCCTCTCAATTGTCCATAAGTCACTCTCGGCAAGATCAAAAGAAGAGTTATCGATCTCTTCTTATTCACCCAGAAACAAGCCTCCGGTTGGTGGCCGGCTCGCGTCCGGAAGGGAAAGAAGGGGAGACTTGCGGACTGGGATGGCGCAGCTTCTGGAGGAAGGAGGAGTGACGGTAGACGGTGACCTTCAATCTGGAAAAACCTGTCGGCGGATAAGGGTGACACAGTCTAACGACGGTTCCAATTGGGGGGGAAACTTCTGCCTGTGCCGGATGGGACGAACGCACCAATGGAGAATTCTTCGGACCGAGCAACCTTCAGAGGGAGGGCGCGTTCTACGTCGATAGGGAAACGAACGAGCTGGTGAATACAGGTTGATAGGGGTGGACTTTGAGGAGCGGTGAAAAAAAAGATTGGCCTTCATCTCAGCCGAAAAGGGGCGGGGAGGCAGGTTGGGATGAGGTCGAATGCACTTGAAAGAAAAAAAAGGAAGAAAAAAGCTCCCTTCTCAGCGAGGCCCGTAGCGGAAATAACTCCCAAAGGGGGGGAATGTCGTCGCCAGAGGTCGAGCTCGTAGGATCGCTGCGCCGAGAGTCTCTTAGTATCGTTTTGGGGGGGGAAAAGGAAAAAAAGGAGCAGTCAACCGTCCCACCAGATTAAAGACAAAAGGGGAAGATCAGCATCCTCGCGCCGCGTCGTCCATCGCAACTGGGATAAACCTGCTACTTCACCACCGATAAAGCCGGAATTCTTGCGACACAGAACTTTCTCAACGGCGACTGTTCAGGGAGCGTAGCCAAATGCGGCCGTGCGAAAGGGCCCCGTCAAGCGCCTCACAGAAAGTTCCAATGGACCGCACCGTCGCAGCAGGTGGTCCTGGGAAGAGAAAGGGAACAAATGCCTTTTGTCAGCGACTCTCTTCTCAGGTCGGGAAACGTAATGCCGCCAATCCATATAGAAGAGAGCCGCTTCCCGACTGCCGCGCCAACGAGAGGCGCGAAAGAAACTGGCTGGCGAACCCCTCGGGGGGGGGGGGGGGTAAAGGAGAGGGGAAATCTTGCGCAGTCGATTCCGTGATTGACAATAAACCTGACAGAGTCTGTGGGGCTCAACCAAGGATACAATCTGATCCCATGGGGGTCTTCGGGAAAAGACATGAGAGGGGGAGCGTGGACGGGCGAGAAGGGGGAAGGGTCATGAAGAAAGCGGGCGAATTTTCTAGCAACGGGGAAAGGGAGAGAGGCGGCATATACAGAGATGGGGTGCAACGGTCGCGACGCCAGGGGACGCGCAGCGCAATGACCATCAAAGAAGAGTGGTTCCTTGTTCAGCTACGACTTGGTCGGGCCCTCTCAGAAGAAGCGAAGCGGTGGGAAAGAAAAAAGCAGGGCTGCCTGGCCACCAAAAGGGAAAAAAGACGGCGGAAAAGGAGAAAGAGGAGGGTTGTCGATTCTCGATGAACCGACCGGCACCGACGAGGAAAGGATTGGGTGCCGCGGGGTAGGTCGGTGTCCTTCACTAATAGGGGAGGAGGGAAAAAGAGCTACCGTAAAAAAGCCTAATTCGGGGCAACCCAGAGGTCGAAGAAAAAAAAGGTTGCCTGATCGAGTCCAAGGGGACGGCAGGCCCGGCGATGGTGTCAGATTTAGAGAGGAAAGTAGGAACGATCGGATGGGTCTGTGAGGGGGGGGGAAAAGGGGAAGTGTCGGGACCTGATCTATTCGATGCCAAGCGGCGGTTGCCTACGGTACCTTCTACGCCAAAAGAGGGGGGGGAGGGAAACAATGACGGGACAGTGTCAGAAATAAACAAAGGGCGCCGACACGGAAAAACGGCGATAAAGTAGACCTCAGCCAACATCTAGGCCGTGTTTTGTTACTGTTAGGAAAAGAAAGCGCGGGGGACCTGGCAAAAAGAAAAATGGGGTAAGAGGACGATCTTAAAAGCAAGACCGCGATCTCGGCACCGGCAATGCCTAGGGGTGAAACTCCACCAGAGGCACGCCAGGGAGAAAGGAGACACCGATACGGCAGACCTCACAAACCAGGGGCCATCTGGGCAAAAGGGGGAGAAAAAAAAACTACAGTACAACTTCTTGGAGCGCGGACCTCTCCCAATTGAGAATAGCCGGGAGAGGAAAAAGGGGGATCATGGAGCAGTTTTGACAGAACCTCTAGAAGAAAAACAAAAAACAATATAAGGACAACTATCTTAACGGGAGGAAAAGTTCTCTTCCCCGTAAACTATCGATTCGCACGTCCTTAAGAGGCTTGGAGATGGAGAGAACAAATTGGACGTCTTGTTCGGTCTTACAACAAAAGAAGAGGGAGAAAGTCCTAGACGGGCGGAGGGATCAAGTACGCCAGGGGGGGACACAACACGAGGGATCGCAGATCCCCAATGGGAAAAAGAGGGCAGGAGGGGGGGTTTGAACATGACAACAATTTTCAAGTCCGAAAAAGGATCGAGACAAAAAGACTAAAGCCATTCGATAGACGACCAAACGAATGTGGGGGCCACTGATTGCAGGGCGGCTACCGCGAAGCCTTTTTATCGGTTGCTTCACGCGTCCGCGGGGCGAAGGTAAGAACCATGGGGACCGTGCAAACGTTCGCCACCGGGGGAAAAGGGGAGGTAAAAAGGGGAACTTTGGCCGAATGACTCGTCGACCTTTTATGTGGCAGGATTAACCTTGCTGAAGGACCCGAAAAAAAGGGGGGAGTTAGCCCTCAAAAAGCAAGGATGTGGCCCAAAAACGGGGAAAATGAAAAGTGACGGGGGGGAAAAATTACACAGGTAGTCCTTGAAGTCACGAGAGGAAAGGGATAGAGAGGGAGGGGGGGCTTCGAAGCAGAGGGACGAAGGAAGTTCAAGGAAGTGTATCGATTCAGGGTTGGGTTAGTCCCACTCTGAGGACTGAGTGCCCTCTCCTTACGGACAGGGAGAGGAAAAAGGAATCGGCTCACGAACAATGGTCAAGGAAGAACCTAAGGGGGAAAACTATGGCCTTGGATCGAAATGAAAAAACGAGGCAAAAAAGAAACTTTAAACAGTTCCGCCAAGGAAAAGACAAAGGAAAGGCCCAACTGGGCAGCCAAGGGAAGTAAAAGAGTTCTTCTTAGGGGGGGTTGGAACCATCAAGCAGCTGATGGTGAAACTTTTTTTACGGAGGATTCGCAAGAGAAGGGAGAGAAACGGCATTCTTAGCCAAAAAGGGGGGGGAAGATGTATTATGGGAAGGAGTGGGGAGGGGAGTGCGTTGAGGTTGAGATTGAGGAACGTTCATCAAGCTAGCGCAGTGCTACCTTCAAACAGGAAAAAAAAAACTCCAAGTTTAACATGAGTTTATTAGAAACGGTAAGGGGAACTCCTCGTGGGCCTAAATCCAGCCCTACGGAAAGAAGGAGAGGGAAGGAGAATAATTAATAGAAGTATTCGAACCTCGGGGAAAAGGAAAAGGTCTCCCAGAGGGCGGCCAGCTCGACGAGGAAGATTCAAACGAATCTTTCGCACGTGGAGGATGGTGGGTGAGGAGAAACGGTCAAGAGCAGCCGGGGGTCTGAGAGGCAAGGAATCAGGGACGTTTTTTTCGTGCCAAATGCAAATTTCAGAAGGGGAAGCTACAACTCAACAAAAAGTGGTGGGAACCCCAGAAGATCTCAAAAAAGAAAGAAGGGAGGAAAATAGAGATCTTCCACGCGTAGCGTTGTCCGTGAAACCTTCTGAATGGGGGGGAATGGTGGGTGAACGAACCCAAAAAAAGAGAGGAGTCCTAGAAGGGAGATTGAACGTTTATGCTGCCCCCTCACCAACTCAGCCTCCAAGGTCCTGTGAGTCATTAAAGGCAGGCAGAGCTTGAAGAAAGACTGGACAAAGGGAACTCCTCAGGGAAGGCGGTTCGCCATCGGCATTTGATCTCTACAGGGTACCGGAATTCTGCCTTCTAGGGGGTAATCCGAAGGGGCACCTATAAGGTAAAATTTGAGATAAATCCATGCCGATTTACACGCGAGGACATTTTGAGGAAAGACTAGCTAGAGCGAGGAAAAATTCACGAAATCGCAAGAGACCCCTCAATAAACCAAAACGCTCTAAATGCATCAACATATGCAAAGTTTAGGGCCAAGAATGCCGGCTGGGAAAGAAAAGAAAAATCCTGGGAACAGAGTGTAAAACGTTTTCAAAGAAGGGGATGACCCTGGCTTTGCCAATCCCTCCTCAGAAATGGTATAGAGTAACCTTCACGGGCGGCAAAGGAGGAACATGGTGGAAAAGGATCATTTAGCTCCGACAGCCGGTCGGTTTGGCCTGGGAAAGTTTGGTGTGATGACCAAAAAAGAAAAGTTAGCAAAAGAAAGAATGGCCGTAGATTTCTTTCGGCGATGGCCGAGAGCCCGTCAGTCCGTCGATTGAACCGACCCGAGTATCGTGGGGGACCTCAAAACAAGAAAATTCGTAAGGCCAAAACCGCCCTCGAAAAGACGTGGCCGTGAAACCCGGATTAGGGGTCGTCCAACTCAGTCGATGAAAGAGGGGTGATTCAAGAAAAAAGGGGGGAAACTATGTAATGAACGTCCCTTGCGATCCGCGCCAGGAGGGTGTTATATCGTGGGAGCCATACAAAGCAGGGAGGAATAGGGCAGAGAAAACCTCGAGGTTGGGGGCGGGCAAAAAAAGGAAAATGTGCTCAAGAAAGAAACCTATAGAAATTCGCCTGATTTGTCATTCGAGGTTCAACAGAGTCTTACTCAAAAACCAAGAAAGGAGGCTATAAAGACAAAGCGGACAGGGGGTGTGGGAGGGGGCGGAAATACCGAGTGAATGGGACTTTAAGCACCCGCTAATTCTGTAGGGGAGAATAAGTAAAAAAGTTTTTCTTGAATAACATCAAAGGTAGTCAGGAGACGGTGGCTGGACTTTAAGGGGGTGAGAAAAAAAACTCAAGGAATCTGCTACTTAAAAGTGAAGTGGGACATTCTCCACAAGCAGGAAAGGGGGCCGGGAAAGGCGATCATCGAAGGGGGAAAAAATGAATTGTGACTTGATCGCCGGGAGCTTAGGGCTCCCGAGCAGCAGTTGGTTTTAATCAAGAAAGGGAAAGGGTAGGGGGCAAAAATTGAGAAAAGAGAGAGCGCCAGAATAAAGAGCGAAATTATGGTTTTGAGATTAAAGAGAGAAAGAAGATATGTAGCGGTTGCGCCGGGCTTCGAATGCTACGGGTGACATCTAAAACGGAGGTAAGTTCGTCCGTGGGGAAATCAGAATTTAAACGCCGATAATTGGAAAGGGGGGGGGGGAAATTTATGAAATGCCTACTCTTTGAACCGTTTTACTTTAAGAAAAGGACCAGCAGTTGGCCTTGGGCTCTGAGGAGAAACTATGCAGAAGGAGGGGGTTTATGACGGGCGTGCCGGTTGAGTCCGGAACAGCAACAGGGGAATGTTGAAAGAAAGAGTCGAAGGGAGAAAAAGCGAGAAGGGAGAGGCAGAGCGTTGGGGAGGTGGGGGCCAGGTCCCAAAAAAAAGGACGGGTTTTTACCGCGTGAAACAGTGGTCGAAATCAACAACCAAAAGTTTTAGAGTCGAAGGGCGACAGGGAAACCCGGCGGAGCAGGCGGACTAAAAGAGTTCCTTCGTAAGAACGGAGACAAGGGTCAAAAAGATTCTCGGCGGAGGGTCCGAAAAAAGGGAATAAGATAAAAGAGAAGATGGGGAAATCGAATAGATCGCGGCGGAAAAACAAAAATGAGTAAGACGACTTACAGTAGGGAGCGGCTCCTTCGAAGCGATACGGACACCATCGCACTTTGGGACGGGGGGGAAAAACCTTGATGAGAATACGTCGGCACAGAAAGTCTTACGAAGGGGCGGGGAGGAGTCGGTTGGGGAGGGGTGCTTAAAGATCATGATCAGAAAAGGGGCGTAGGAAAGACCGTAGGATAACAAAAGAGAGGAGCGAAGGGCCGGTAGTTCACGAGACTCGGGCACGGGGAAGAGGATTAAGAAGAGGGGACTGATTTGCGGGTCAAAAAAGTCAGCATTCGTGCCGGAAAAGAAATCGGGTTTATCCGAGCCGGCCGCAAGGAATTCCTCGGAAAACACAGAATGGGGAGCGAAGAATGCAGAGGGCAAGAAGAGAAGCGCACCGGGGGTCACCAAAAAAAAAAAAAAGAAAAACAAAAAAAGAAAAAAAACACCAAAAAAAACGGAAACGCGTCGAAGGGACTTAACACAAGAAGAGGGACACGTTCCGGTTGTACAGCTAAAAAACTCAACTCCAGCCGCGTTAGGAAGCCAAGAGGAAGCAGCGACGCAGCGGACTTAAGCGTCTACCCGTTCACGGAGATAGGGAAAGGGTAAGAACCCCCGGGGGGCAACCTCGAAGTTGGGAAGACGGCCATCGCGCGCAGCAACAATTCCTTAGGAGTCTCGGAGGCGGTCGCAAGCCACCTCCGGTGAATGGAGAGGAAATAATGGGTAGCTCGGCCGGACTTTTCTCTGGAGGAAAAAGGGGTGGTGGCTCAGGATGGCGGTAGGGAGAAGCAGTAGCGTTATCCATTCAAGTTGCATGCAAGGGGACACATTCGTAAGAGAGAAGAATTGGGGGACAACTTAGCCATGGAATTGGGGGCCTGCAGACAAAGGAGGGGAGGAGACTGTTCCTAGGGTTACGATCTCATCCAGGCACGTCCTTGTTCTCCTTCTTCTTGAGAAAGAAAAGGAATTGCAAAATCTTTTATGCAAAAGCGTCTCTGAGACTCGGAAGTGGGCAGGGGGGGGGAGTAAGCCAAGTTTACTCGTCACGGTGTAGATCCTCTGTGGCTATTTGAAAAATGATAAGGAACGGAAGATCACCGAAGTTAACCCATATCAGGGGGTGGAGAGTTAGAAAGAGGGAAACGGGGAAAGAAAAAAAGGAGGCCGCGCACGGACCGCGCGTCTACCGGCTCGCACCCGGATCTCTCGCAAAGAAAAAAATTGGTCTTCTTAAAAATATCTGAAAGAGGAAGGGGACTAAGGGGGTCGAACGAGCTGGAGGCTCTCAAGGGAAGATCGGATCTTGATGAAAATCCGTGCAGGAGAAAAGATAAAACAATTCTCAGGAAATTTGGGCTCGGCTGAGAATGCGGATAATCTTTTTATACCTTCAAGCCCGTTCGTAACGAAAATAGAGATCAAACCTTGCTACTTGAAAAAAACAACGACGAAGGACTGGAGAGCGAAAGCCGCGAGGGACACGTCCGCAGCGGGGGACGGTCGATGTGATCTCATCAAAGAAAATGCGGACGGTGGAGGACGTTCGTCAGGCTTCAAACCAGCCTGGAATAAGTTCTCAAGGAAAAGGGGGCAAGGCCGGAGCCGCCGCCCGGAAGGTGAATCTTTCCTTCAAAGGGAAATGAGGAAAGCTATATAACAGGCACTCAAGAAGACCATCCATAAGCTACATCACAACCATAAACCTACAGGGAATGGAGAGACGTCCGAAGCGAGCAAGACCGTTATTCAAATCGGAAATCACGACGGGGTCAACGAGGAGTGATGCTCGCATCTCTTTCCTTGAGTGGGAACAAAGGGGGCGATTATATAGGGGGGGGTTTGAAAGTTCACTCATCGTCCTCTCTGCATCCAAGTGCTAAGAAAGAGGGGAGGGAAATCTTCTGCGAGCGGGTTCCTGACTGGGGGGAAAAGTTAAACAAAAAGACGGAGTCGTATGGCATCAAGAAACGGGGGGAGCTGCGGGGGGGAAAACGATCGTTGGGCCTTTTCTCCACCGGGACGAACAGCCGCCGCGGCCAAGGGCTGAAAATAATGAAGCATGGGTTCCAAACCTTCGCAGTACATACATGGTAGGGGGAATGAATAATGAAAACAGAATGCGTTGGCAAAAAAAAAACTCGGGACGAGAAGTTCAACGACTCACAGAAAAAATGGGACCGTTCTACGAAGAGAGGGAAGGTTTTCTAGTCTCCGATCTGATACCAAAAGGCGAAGGGTCAGATGGTTTGGAAAAAACGGGGGGATTTTTCACAGGAAAGTAATAAAAAGGGACAGACTCGATCAGATCACTTTCGTGAAGACATCGGAGGACAAAAAAGGGGGCTCAAAGGGGCGCTAAAATGTGAAAGGGCCGAGTGATGTGAAAGGAAGGAACCAAAATTTTGTAGAAGTGTCCTGTAGAGCGGGGGCGAAGGAACCGAGCGGTTAAAAAAGGTCTCGTGGTTCAAAAAGCCGACGATCTATTCGATGCTCAAGCGTCTTCTAAGAGAAAAAAGGGAAGCTCCGAGAAGTGTGGAGAGCGGCAAGTGGGGAAAGGGGGAAAGCATAAATCAGAGGAGAAAGAGAACCGACGTCGAGAGGGGACCGCACGAACTCACAGGCTCCAGCGCAGAAAAGGGGTCGTCGGAAAATGATAGACCCGAGGGGAAATGGGACATCGCATCCGCACGGTTAAAGTGCAAACCCTCGGGTACTATCACGGACCTCTAGACACCGAAGAAGACGGGTCAATGCGCTTTGGTGACCCACCAGGCTGCAAATAGACCTTTCAAAGAAACTAGAGAACCTGTAGAAGGAAACGCAAAGCACGAATGGGCAGAAAACAAAAACGGTCCAAAGACCCGACGGAAAAGGAGGATCGACTTTTCAGTGACTTCCATATCGGGATCAAAGGGGGGGAAAAGCCAATCTGAGGAAGAGGAGCAGTGTGGGGGGGAACATAGAGGAAAAAAAAGCAGCAAACCAAGATCGTAAGGGGGGAGGTCATCTAAACCTTTTACTCTATCGCTATTCCAAAATACGGAAAAAGGCTTGAGACACCTAAACGGTACTACAACAAACAAGACGGAGGAAGAAAACGAACTTCGGACAAGTAACTACCGCCAGAAATGTGAAGTATGCTCATATCACCATGGAAAAAGGGGGGACGGCTCTTGGTGGATGGAACAGAAGGGGACAGTCGAAGGCGGGAACTAAAAAAAAAAAAAAAAAAGAAAACCAGATGCGACTACCGGCCAGACGGCAAAAGTGTTAAAGGGCTTATATGTAGGGGTCGTAGTGCCGGAGAAGAAGGGAAAGAAGGAAAACTCAGGGACGTGATAATTGATCCCATAACCGATGCCCTATCGACAAAAGAAAAAATTTTGAAGAAGGGGGGAAAATTTTAATCACGGCGACAATTAGGTGAGGGACAGGAGGAAATGGATGAAGGAAAGAAAAGACCGAGGTCTTCGAACATCCCGCCATACGCGTTCTCCCACCAAAAAAAAAAAAAGAGAAACCGATCCTGCAATGGGGCGGGGAGAAATTGACCAAAATGGACGCAACCGGGGGTTCCGTTTTCCGAAAAAGGGCACTATAGCGAGGGGTGAAGGGGGTGAGGAAATCGAGCGGACAAGGCTAGAGAGTATTGAAGTCGGGAAGGAGGGTTGGGAGTTCACCAAAAGTCTGATATGTGCCCCTCACTAGACTCAGCAGGACAGGCCATAGGACTCTCAAGAAACAGTCGGGTAGCGGACTATTGTGTATGAATAGGGGGGGGGATCGGAGTCAAACCAAAACGGTAGCAAACCGACGTCAAGGCTGATCATTTTCGGAAAGGGAAAAGGAAACCGGAAAAGCCGCAGGTCATCCGGCTAAAGGCTGTAGAAAGGAGAGTAAACCATGTTCAGGCTGCTGTTGGAAAAAAACGGTTGAATCGAAAAAAAAACGGAATCAGATGGCCACCATATCGGAAGGAAAGACCGCAGATGTGGCATTTATAGGAGGTTGGGGATGGAGGGCGTGGATGGGGAGGTTCTTACTTGAAAAAGAAAAGAGTAGGGGACCAAAACATGCTAACGCGGCCGTTGAAAGATGGACTGGCTTGGGGAGCCCTTGAATCAGGCCCAGAGCAGGTGGCCATGCGAGCGCAAACTGCATCATTAACGAGCAGAAGATGACCCGAAGGGGGAAAGACGTCGGTTTCCCTGAAACGTTAGTCAATATTTGCTAACAATAAACTTGGCAAAAGGGTCGGAAATAGAGTAAGGTGGGGGGGGAAGGCTAAAAGTTCGGGGGCAAGCCGTTTTAGTTACGTCGGTAAGAAGACTTTCTTTTGGAGGGGGAAAAAGGAAAATGCGGATCAAGACAAAAAAGGCCTGAAGAGATGACAGACAAAATTGGAAGAAAAGAGAGATCTCGGGAAATCTTTACGGGGGGGATGAGCACTCGAATTTGGAATACACCCACTGGGTCCACGAAAGAAACGGCTCATGCTTTGAACTAGGCGACCCCTCCCAAACAAAGAAAAATTAAAAATTTGTCACTGATGATCTCCGGCAAGCACCCCGAGGGGCAGCCCCGTTTCGGTTACATCCGCAAGCTGCAAAGGCGGGGCGCACCAAAAGAAGGGTACGACAAGGCGAAGAGTCTTCAGAGAGGCTGGACCTAATGGCAAGGGGGGAATTTTCCAAGAGTAAGAGAAGAAAACAAGAAAAACCATGGCCCCCCGCGTGTGTGGAAAAAGGAAGAAGGGTCGGGGACAAATCTCGTGGAGGGGGGGGGAACTGAGTCCCATCTCCAACAAAAATCACTCAAAGAAAGAAGACGATACATAATGGGAGGGAACCAGATGCCGGCGGAACATCAGAGCAGCGAAAAGTTGAAAAAAAGGGGGTCCACCCTCCTCAGTGAACATGGTCTTGGAAGAAGAAAAGAAGTCAAAGGACCTCAATTCAAGTTCGGAAAGGAGTAGACCAGGAGGACTATGGAAAAAGAAGGAAAACAGAACTGTAACTTCTTTTGCAGTTACCGTTGTGGGCATTCTGTCCACAAGGAAACGTGCCGGATGCAGGTAGACCTGATACAGAATTTTTGAAAGGGGGCGGTGGGTTTCACGATAAGGGGTAACATAAGGAAAATATCGTTGTGCCTCAAACCTAAAGCATCGATCGTCCAAACCCATCAGCAGGCCTCAAGACGGGGAGGCGGGCACAAGGAGTCTAACAACGAGGCGGATAAAGAAGTTAGGGACCCGAAGAGAGAGGTAAAAGCTCCCTCCTTGACTATCAGGAAGCCAGAAAGGTGGAGATTCTGAATCCGCGCTGAGTGGAAGGGGGGAAAAAACCAATCTTATTCATTTGAGGGTCCAGTCCATTAATGTCTCAATCGCAAAAAAGGAGAAGGGGGGGGGGGGAAATGGAATTAAACCTGGGGCGTCAAAACAAGGGACAGTCATGAAAGAGGGGATCACCAAATATCTCGAAGTCCGGGGGGAGTGAAAGGGTTAAAAACGCGAAAAGGGGAGGGTAAGAGGTAGCCTACAATAGAAGACCCCGGGTATTCTCCAAAGAAGGGGGTGTGTCCATCGGGAAATGGCTGGCTGGCAGACTGGGTGGGTGGGGGGGGAAAAGGGAGGAAGAAAGAAAAAGGGGAAGGGGTCATACCACAGTAAAGGGGAAAAAAACCAGAGGGTACTGCCAGCCGTTTTCCTGGGTCATGGGGCTTTATCGGACAAGAAAAAAGGAGGCCGAGCCGACAGGTGACGCAACCGACTGTTCGAACTTGAAAAGGAGAAAAAAAGTGCGGACGCGCCGGAGCAGGTGGAGGAGATGGAATAACCCTTCATGGGGGGGGGAATTAGCAAGCGTAAGGGGAGCGAGTAAAAACTGCAAACGGAAGGGGGAAAAGGAATTTGGGTAAGAACCGGCCGATCTGTAAATGGGTCGAGGATAAAAAGCCCTACCGGGTCATTTTTACGGAGTCTCGCGGGGGGCAAAGAGCAAGGGAGGGCGGGGTTTGATTGATGGGGACGAAGATGGACGGCTTGACTCGGGGGGTAGTCACAACAGCCAATTGGCAAAATGCCAATTCCTTGGGAAGAGGGACAACGTGTGAATGGGTTTGATTCCATGTCACCCACAGCGGAGGACGGGACGCGAAAGCTGTTCTAATCAACCACGCCGAAACGGGGGGGGGGATCTAGTCGGGAGGAGACGCAGTGTCAACTCTCAAAAGACGGAAAGTCATGTTATGCTTTCCGTAGAAAAAATGGCGCTGGGGAAAGAGGAGAGGCGTAAACGGCCGATCTTCCCGGAAAGAACAGGGGATTGGGATGTCGGAGGAACAACTCCAAGGTAATGCCGAAATTTTTACCGAAAAAGAGTCAACGGGCGCCGCGAACATATAGGAAAATCAGCCAAGTCCACCGGGGAGGAGATCCGGATTCACGCAGGAGTGAAACGGTCACGCATGGGGAAGGGGGGGGGGCGGAGCGGGATTAAGATGAAGTGCGTAGAATCTGGCGGAAACGTCGAATAACACTCGCAAATCGTAGGCGTCCGGATTCCTGTTTTAAAAGAGAGACTAGAGTCCTATCGCACATGGACATGCGGAAGCGTGCAGAAAGGGCAGCTGGTGCCTTCACGCACTTTTAGTAAGGGGCTCTCTGAAGGGACTAAGAGGGGGTAAAAAAAGATGCAGAGGAGGATCTCAAGGGTTCGGAATTCAGGCCAGGAAAAAAACCAGAGGGTCTCGGAAGAACAGAGAACCAAAAGGGGACGGTGGTGGAATACAGCTTATATGCTCTCAATCAGGGGGGAAAAGCGTAACAGGAGGAAGTAACCAAGAATTGGAAAAGGAACCTGAAGACCACTTTCAGGGCGGAGAAGAATTTGGGTTGAAAAAAACTAGCCTCTTCCGCAAAGGGACGAAAAGAAAATTGGTCCAAAAAGGCCGAAAGAAGAAATAAGTCTCTTTGATCATCTCTCCGAGGTCCAAACCGAAGTTGGGAGCGCCCTAAATGGGAAAGGGCATAGCGGGAGGGGCCAACTCTTGCTTGCACGTCGGCAAACAGGGAAGACTGAATAAGATTCCAGAGCGGACCCTTCGGGAGCAAGCAGGGGAAACAAGCGGAGCTGGGGGTACAAGCTCCGGAGCCGGTGCCGGGGGGTTAAAATAGAGACAAAGGGAACAGGGGGGGGGCGACTCGCGATAACAACGGGAAGCTTGAAGTTGAGAGCACATTCCGAGGGTTCAGCCTCGTCGCGGTGGAAGACCAGGGTGTAAAAAATCTTACACTTGTCTAAAAAAAGAAAGAACGAGCGCGTCTGAGAGGCCCAGCAAAAGGCAAATTTCCATCATCGGGTCGAATGAGGAAGGATAAGAAAACGATACAAAACGAGCGCCGGCGCAGCCGGATAAAATCCGTCTACAGCGCGCGCCGGCAAGGATCACACAACAACACAACGGGGTGAGTTACATATATACAGTCATCAGGTGAGGGACGCCGCGGTCGGACCGCTGGCCTCAAGGAAACTCTCCGCGGATCAGGGCTTATAAAGTGGAAGAAATCCGATCAAAAAAGTCGAAGAATGCAGGGTGGGGACCTTTTCTTCTGCCGCCTCTTTGGAAAGAGGGGGGGGGGGGAGCGGAAGGTCGGAGGCGTCGCAACCGTAAAAAACTTTGAGACCGAGGAGGAAAGAGCGGAGGCTGTAGTCAGCAATTTCAGAGACTGTTGGCCTACGAACCGGAGAAAGTGGATGAAGAAACTTTAAACCTCCTTTCTACCGACCCGAGTGGGGGGATCCTTCATTAGAAAGGGAGGGAAGAGAATTTGCCATGCCCTCCATTCTGGGAAGATCCTTAAAGTGGGGGGGGGGGGGGGCGCCGAGTTACCATGTCACTCGAAAACTCCGACGCGAAACAAAACCTCCTCCTCCCAGGGAAAAAGGAGTACAGCGTCACAGGCTTCAAAACGACCCGGGATCTGAGAAAAGGGAAGTTGTCTTGAGCAAGGACGGAATGGACTTGAAAAGAAAGGGGGATGGTTTTGGACAGCTTAAATCTCAACGGTCGGAAAGAAGGAAAAAAAGGAAGGAGCCTTGTGCACGTAAAGCGATCTCTTCTGATTTCTAAGGGTTCTCATTGGATCAAACGGAAACAGGGGAGGGGTCAAAGGATAACTCGGGGTGGGGGTGCCGTTGCCAAGACCTGCGGGAGGAGCGACCTCGAGGGAGAACTCACGTTCAGGTGAAATTTGTTCGGAAATGCGGCAATAAAAGCGAGTGAAAGGCACGCCGGAGTAAACACCGTTAACAAAAATAGAAAAATTGCACGACGAAAAAGGGGGGTGCGGTTGCGGGAGGTCTGATAGAAAAGACAGGAACGCGAAAGCGTTTGGGGGAGCGTGGGGGTATAATCGTTCAAGAAGAACTTGCGCGAAAAAAAAAAGAAGAAATTGAAACCGCTCGAAAACCTCAATGGGCAAGGGGTCAATACAGATTGACGACGAGGAGAACCAAGGTGGTACAGCAAGCGCCCAAATGGGCTGGGCCGTCAGAAGGAACGGCGCCGAAGTTTACGACGACTCGCAGATGAAAGTTTTCGGGTTTGGGACAGCCGGACGACTCAAACGATGCAAGCGAGACTGATCGGACGACGCCGAGAAGATGTTGGGGGTAAACCGTATCTCAGGGGGAAGGAAAGAGGACAAAAGACAGACAGAGTGGGAAACGGCTGCGACTAAGCGACGATCAACCAAAATCGGAGAGGTGGGGGATTTCACACGTGTAAAAACAAACAGACGAATAACGGGAAAGGGAGTTCCAACTCGAGCGATAAACTCAGTGAACGGAGGAAGCGGCAGGATAAAAAACGATAACGGCACGCGGGGGTGTACAGCGCCCACAGCGTTCAGCCGCATAATAGCACCATCACCGATATTTTGCCGCATCACCATCGTCGATGGAAAATTGCAAGAAACGCTCGCACAGAATCATGGACTTAAACTAACTGGAAAAAAGCTCCCAAAAAAGAGGAGGGGGGAGAGTTTGATCTGGAAAACATCTGTCTCACAACCTCATTGAGAAGAACAGCAAAATTAAGAGCAAAAAACATAACTTGCACTACGATGAAGTTCATCAAACAAAAGACTGAAGAGCCGGAGAAAAAGTCGGGAGAGCAAGGTTCAGCCAATGGGAGCCAAATAAAGGGTATTTTTCTCTTCAAAAAAGGGTAGAGGCTCAAGTTCTAGAAACGTAAGGAGAGAAGAAGGCGCACAATCTACCTCCACAAAGGATGGAGCTTAGCACCCCTGAACTGTACTTCTTGGTTGAATTAAAAAAAGAAACGTTTATGAAGGGGGCAGGAGTTACAAAGACGAAAGAACATCTAAGGCGACGGGCACACTCCTTTGGAGGAACGGGTCGGGGCTAGTTATCTACACAGAGAGAGTTAGTCTGTTGCTTGCTCGCGGTCACGAGGACTTCTACTTATAAAAAGGGGAATAAACTAACCCTTATCGTCCACATGGTTACGAAGCCTTTTTTGGGCTAGAAGTGCAAACTTGGCAGAGGAGTCTTCCCTGACCGTTATAGGTGGCGCAGTCACTTTAAAAAGGGTACTGGAATGAACTCAACGAGGAGAAGAAGGAGGAGGTCCAGGGCCCCCCTCCCGGAGGTTGGGCAGCCAGAAAACGGAGACCTGGAGCGAGTCGCAGGGAACAGTTCGAGGGACTCTGAGAAGGAAGAGCTACCATTGATGAGTGAGGAACCGGTGAAAATCCCGGAGTGCGCTAGTTGAGGTGGCGGAGTGAAAAATTGTTTTTGATGGAACCAAAGATGGAGGGCATATTGCTGCCAGCTCAGGAATGAGACGATAACAGCTGATAAATTGCCTAATGGAGAAAGTGCCGTAAACTCTGGATCTTGTAATGGCAAAAAAAGGAACTGAAAAAACCTGACCCTTAGGGGGGGGAAGGGGAAGGAGCAGGGGTGCGAAAATCCAGTCCGAAAAGGGAGTCCAAAGAAGATTTACCCGGGGGAGGAAGTAATGTAGAAGTAGAAACAGAGATGCTGGGAAACTGTTTGTGGTCGAGTGAACCAACGATCTGGAGGGGAAACCAATGGCCACATTGGGGCAGAGAATCAATGGGTAATAGGTAGTGGTTTTGCGGGGAAAAGTGGTTGTAGGTTATAAGGGGGCCGTGAGGTACCTGCCCCTCGTAGATCTTAGAGTTGACCCCCAAAATGGAACGCGGACCTTTTTAACCGAAGCGTTGGATGTGCATGGGGCTTGGTCGCCTAGTGGGGAAAGGGAATCGCGGGTCCCTGTCGACAACATAAAGGGAAGAATTATTAGTCGCTTCTCAGAGGAGTCAATCCATCCATGGCGGAAATCCGTCCCAAAGGGGGAGGGGGGACCCGAACGTGTTGAAAAGAAATTGAATGGAACCAGCTAACTCCTAAGATCCTCAGGATCGGGAAGGCCGGGGGATGTGGGGGTGAAGGAGGGGTTCTATCAGCCAGAGTTAGTTAGTCGCGAGCAAAGCCTGGGGTGGTGGGGGCCACCAACTAAGTAAAAGGGATCATCCGAAACTCTACCCTGGGGGGAAGATATCTAGAAAACAAATAGGAAGATATCGGGCCCACCGATAGTCGTTTGTCGATTACATAGGGGAAATGGGGTGTAAGTCACGCCCCAACAGGAAGAGGGGAAGGAACGAGAGCCTTGAAGGCTCATAGCACCGCCCTACACGGAAATAGGCTGACTGTGAAGATGACAACCCTGGGAAAAAAACTAGGAGTTTGAAAGGTGCCTAAATAGCAGGGGCATCGTTAATTCTGCGACGCGAGGTCTTCCGTAGGTCTTGGAAGATAATTTCCCAGATAGAGGGAAAGAAAAATTTCGGCTCAAAACTGCCCCACGCCGTTCGAACGGTAGCATGTGGGACTGAAGCACCAGACGGAAAAAAGGACGATGGGATGGAACAACGGCCTCTAAAATCATAAAAAAAGGGCCACGATCACCCAAAACTCATATAAAGGATCTGCAAAGTGGCATCCAGACGTCGGGCAAAGAATACTGTCATTGGACTCGGACGGAAAACACTTTTACCACAAAAAGCTTGAACTGAACAGACTCAGAGAGACGTGATAGCCTCTGAAAGGGAGCATACGGAGGGAACGGGTTCTTGACGGGGGGGGAGAAAAAGGGGCGGAACTGCTCTCAGGGTCGGAGTTGGGGGCAGGACAGTTGAGGACGGATCCAAGCTACCAGTGAAGGAAAATATATGCCGTAATACAGATTTCGGGAAAAGGGAACCGAGAGCAGGCTCCAAAGTGCAAAGGGGTGGGCCTAAACGCTACGTCATCTCGAAAAAAAACCGCCCAGGACGACCTT
>Ga0179593_1256231_pt1 | contig 22358 bp, 38 predicted proteins | sample CZODoug2_1_08_16_FD_185931 | JGI IMG/M metagenome (GOLD analysis project Ga0179593, IMG submission 185931) | Vadose zone soil fungal communities from Angelo Coast Range Reserve, California, USA - CZODoug2_1_08_16fungal (PacBio error correction) | ecosystem: Environmental > Terrestrial > Soil >...
CGCAAAGGACGAAGTAGGAGAGGGAAATTTCGAGATCGGAAGTAGGAGGGGGGCGAGGACCAATAAAACAGAAAACCAGGGGGGGGGAGCTGACCGTTCGGTAAAAATTGTTGCAATTATTGTTTGGATGCGAATTTAAATTTGGTGAGTAAAGGGAGGACCAAAAAGAAGAGAGGTATGTCCAGAAAACCCGGGGAAAAAGGGGGGTGGGAAAAAAAATTTGTTAAACCCGGTTGTGCACCTTGGGTCGCGGTTCGAGTGGGGGATTTCACTTCAACGTAACAGATAAAGGTGAGGTGAAGTAAGTTAAAGGTCAGGGGGTGAGAAGGCCGAAAAGGGAGTCGGCAGGGGGGGTTGGGTGCGGGCTCTGGTGAGTCAATGCTGGGAACCAGGTTGGTGGGATATAAAAGTCAATTACAGAAAGGATTCGTGAGGGGGGGCCCACCAAACAGCGTGTAGCTCGGGTCTGAAGGTTTTGTTAGGATGAGAAACGTGTCATGAGGGCACAAACAAAGCCGGGTGGACGAACAGAGGGGGGGACGGAGGGGATCCGGGGCTACCCATGTCAAAAAAGGGTCATAACGTGAAAGGGGCAGAAAAAACCAAAGAAAAGGGGGGCGTTGTGAATAGGAAAAAAACAAGGAGTCATATACATACGGCATACACAGGAAACATCAAACCTTTGTGACACACAAAAAATTTTATTAAAAAAGTAATGGGGAAGGCTCATGGGGTTGTTCCAAACTTTACCATAAGAGCGAGCGGGCAGGCTGTAACCAAGACTCAATATTGCAACACAGCTCTGAAAAAAAGGAACTGACGATGACGGGGGGGGAGAAAGGTTACACCCCCAGGAAAGCGGTGGACAAAAAAATATGAACAGGAGTTGGTGGGAAAAAATCGAAGTCATGGTGGCCCAGTACGCAACGCCCGTTGGGTCTTGGGCGAAAGGGGATCACGGCAGTTGGGTACCACAGAAGAAGGGGTTGGCAAGGGCGCAGAACGGCCAAAAGAAACAGGAACAGACGACAACGAGGCGAAAGGCAAAAAAAAACAAGATCCCTGGAAATGAACATTGTTAAGCATGCCACAAAAACGGTAGCAGTGCACGGATGTGGACGAAAACCCACGCGGCGGCGAACACCGGACATTTCCAAAGAAAGACGAGTACGAAACCCAAAGCCCAAAGAACAAGCAGCAGCCCCCCGCGCCCACCACAATGGCAAAAGACCAAAGTAACGGTTGAAATATTGGAAAAACCCTTCGCTAATAATACAGGGAGGCTGGGGGGGCGTGGAGAAAAAAACCTTACTGAGAGAAGGACAAACAAAAATACATACACAAATGTCATTCTAAACCGTGAAGGAAAAGGTACCACTGAGGGTGGGATACACACCACGACAACTCCAAAAGACAACGGCAAATGGAAGGTGTAATACCGAACAACAACAAAAGGCCCCCAACACAAAAAAACCAAAACAAAGTTGAATCATGAAAAATGGGGGACTTTGTGGCGAACTACCCAAAACGAAACCGAGGATAGTGGGGATCACCAAGGAGGGAAGAGATCTAGCCGCGGTCCAAAAGAAGAGAAACCCAGTCACAGAATTCACGCTCCACATGAAGGGGGGGTGGGGCGTGGGGGTTTTGGGGGGGGGGGTGAGTTTGGACGGTGCGTGGAAAAAGGAGCGTGTGGACACATTAAAGGGCTGGCGGGGGATTATCACCGGCCCGTCAACATGACGAAAGAGAGAGAAGAAACGGCAGGGGCGATCACAACGGAGGGTGGTGTTGGATGGTGCGGAGGTGGGGAAAACCGGGGGGGGTGTGCGGAGCGAGTATGGAAAAAAAAGCAAGGAAAACCACGAAAGTAAGGGGGGAAGAATGTCTTGACATCAAAGGGAGCAACAGTTGAACCACGTCTATCAATAAATTGCAGGCCAGGTGGAAAATTTCGGTAAATCACACGGAATTTAAAAAACAAGGAAAGCGGTACAGAGCGGACAAAAAAAAAAGCCCAAGGGGAAACGTAAGCACCACAATGTTGGTCCAGGGTCGAAAGGCTTGGAAAAGGGTCTTGTGGTGCAAGCCACCCTACCAAGAGACAAAATACTAAGTCAATTTAAGCAAAGTTTCGGGGATTGGCACAATTAAATCAAGGGTAAATTGTTAAACGAGGGTCCGTTTGGACAGGGACTATCAACGCCGTAGGCTGCAAATTTTGCAGCCAAAATACCTACCAAACCACACACATAAACCAGAAAAACAAAGACGCCCTACCGCAGCCAGGGGCAAAACCACCAAAACGCGGCCAAAAGCGCCACACCACCTTGGGGCCGAGGGGCGGAGGGAACAGAGGTTAGCCACACGAAAAACAAAAGATCAAAGCAAAAAGATCAACCAAAAAAACAACAGGAAAAGCCAAGAAGAGGCACGATATTCCAACCCATGGAGAGTGAAGGGCAATGGGGTGTTGGGGTCCTGTTTGGAAAAAAAGATAAGGATCGCAAGGGTTGGGACGGAAAAGTAGAAAACTGGCCAACAAAAGAAAAAAGAAACGTTCAAAAAGGACTAAATCGGTCCGGACAGTTCATACGCTCCCATATGGTAGGGGGGGAGCAGCATGAATGTGTACACTTTAATCGGAACACAGCTGCTGGTGTATAAAAACACATCCAAACAGAAAAGCATGTCATGGTGGGGGGGGGTCACTATAGTCGTGGGGGAAGTCCGATTTGTGCGGATGGGGGGGGGAGAGAAGACCAAAGGAACCGAGAGCATCGCAAAAAACAAAAAAGGAGAATCCCCATGAGTGAAAGACAATAAACAACCACAAGTGGGGCAATGGATTTTTGTCGCCTGAGAGGAAACTCTTGATAAGGGGGGCAACTTGTTTTGAAGGGCGGCAGAAGGATGAACCCAACCGCCGGGCTCTGTGGAGGAAAAGAAGGAATTGTGGAATGCAAGACAACCGATACCTGGGAGCCAACTGAAGCACCGGGTGGAAGCCACCCAACAAGTCTAAAAAACAACGCTCCGACTCCCCGCTGGAAGACCACCTTAAAAAAATTGGTTTGGTAAAGGCGCGGGTCGGAAGGTGAGTATCAGAGTATAACCAAGAAAAGCTTGACCATTCACTTCAACCTTCCGTACATCCCCTAACCCAAGCACCTAACCAGCAAGGGGGCCAATCTAGTCACACTGTTTCAATAGGGCAAAACAATTGGTGGGGGCACCCCACCACCCAAAAATAAAAACGATGCACTGGCAAAAAAAAACCAAACCAATTTCGTGAACAGTTGGAAAACCCGGCATCGAACACCCACAGCCTTAAGGGGTGGGTTCACCTATTTGCTCGTTTTGTCCGGGGACATTCTGTCCCACCCTTGTCAGAAGGACTAGAACCCCCAAAAAAAATCGCGCATAAAAACTTGGGATAGGAGGGAAGCGGGGGCGTGTGGGCAAGGCAAATCATCAAAACGGAACAGTTGACAATAGGGGGGGATAGGTAACCTCTGGTTGAGCTGGCCGTAAAGAGTGATTTCGTTGAGGAAGGTAAGGGGGGCACAAGCGGGGGGGGAGTATAGAGTCCAGAAAACGGGGGGGGGGCTGGGGGGGAGAAATGTTGGGCGCCGGAATGTATATACGGGGGGAAAGCGTCGTAAAAAAGAAGAAGCGAAAAGAGGATGGAAGGGAAGGCACTACCCTTACATCTACGTTAGCGTTGGCCATAACGTGGAAGCAAAGAAAATAAGGATGTTCATTTCCAAGTGGCTACTACAGCGGGGACTGTGTGATAGTCTCAACAAAACGCGTAGGAACAGTTTGACGGGTTAAAGGGGACCCTAAGGAGTGAATGATTGTGGGGGGGGGATGGTGAGAAGCCGCACAAAGTGGAGTCAAAAACCAAGTCTTTGAAACTCGGCCGGTGAGTGGGGGTGTGAAAAGCAAACCCGTCAAGAGAAAGGAAGACCGCCAAAAATCCCACAGGGAAAATAAGAAAAAGGTCAAAGCGATGCGGGGCGGGACTAACGGCAAATCATTAAAAAGGGAACACTTGCCGGGGCACAGGTGAAGTTAATGTGTTGGAATTAAAAAACCCACCCGGACCACGCAACAACCACGGGTGGGAAGACGGCAATTGGACTGAAGAACCCGAAAACCAGGCAGGGAAAAGGAAAATGCGCAGCACAAAGTAAACAGGCCGCAGACTTAAAAGTGGGGATGGAAAGGTCACCTGATTTACCAAGCAGGTGGAATGGGGGAGGGGCGACCACGGAAAAGGAAAGAGGAAATCGCTGGAAGGGGGCAAAAGGAAAAATTTGCGTCTCAAATGGGGGCAAAAACATCAAAATAGGAAAGGTGAGGAACAAATTACCCCACCTCGTATTAACTATTTGTGGGTAGAAGGCGCAAGACACACTAGTAAAGGGTATTAAGTCAAGCAACGGAGTAAATCACCTTTCAAAAAAAAAAGAAAAAAACCCGTCATTCCAGAAAAGGGAACCGCGTCCTTTGCCGGCGGACACACAACACCACTCAATTGTCACCTACCGCTGTCGTCGTAAAAGGGAGGAGAACCGGGGCGGGAGGGAAGTGTCGTATCTTGCAATGGGGGGCAAGGGGCGGGAGGGTGCTGAGCGGGAGCCAACAGGAAAGCGCAACGCGGAAAAAGAGAGAAGAAACCAAAGACAGAATATCAATTGAATGGGGGAGGGGGTATGTCAACGGAAGAGTCGGGGGGCCCAAACCAAACATTGGACCAGGAAGACACACGCCGAAAGTGTATGTATCGCAGGCGACAAAAAACACAAAAAAACGGGGAAAAGGCACGAAGAAAAACAGAGATAAGGGGGTAAGTTCGGAGGGGGGCCGGGAATATTAACTAGCAAATGGGGAGGGTAAGCGTAAACAAAGCATGGACATGATAAAGGAGTGAAAGAGTTGGGACAGGTGGTGTGGGGGTGCAGGCGACGTTCAAAAAACAGATGAGAACCCAAGAAGACCAGGGATGGTTGCAACACCAGGATCTAGCACTCAGCAAAGTGAAAAACGATGGGATCACGGGAAGAAGTCTACGATATCGGTAGACGGGACAGACCGACGTACTCATTGAAAGAATAATCGGGGAAGGGGGAGAAAAATAAAAACTGGTGCACAAATGCCGCAGGTGAAAGAAAGCAATCGATGGGATAGAAGGGTTGATTGTTGAAAGTGGGAAAAAATACAAAAACAGAGGATGCGCAAAAAAAAAACTTTTAAAGGAAGGGGTTCACGGTACCAGGGCGCAAAAAAAAAAAAGTGTTCAGATCAGAAGGGGGTGCGCAAGAAAAAGTGTGGGGAGCATATCAAAACCAGGTCAAAACGCGAAGGAGGGGGATCAGTGGGGGGGGCAAACCGAAACGCAAACAGCCGAAGTAGGACACAAGGGAACAGGAAAAAAAAAGCAACACCGGGAAATCCCATAGACCTGGGAGGGGACCAAAGGGGGGTTAGAGGGATAGCTGGGAAAAACGGAAAGTTGGAAAAGGCTCATGTTGGTTGGAAGGGTGTTAACAATTGACGGTAATTGAAAACGGGTGAAGGAGGGGACCGGTGGTGAAGAAAGAAAAGGTGTGCGAAAAGAAGAATGGGCTGTGGTGTGGTGTCAAAAAAAAGATAGTAGCCTACGTGCAGAGGAATACAATTACGTCAGGAGTGTTAAGTGTCTGCCAATAATACGAGATCGGAAAAGGGTTGGTTTAGGGGAGGGGGGGTACTATGTCTTTGGGACTTGGTATTACTCAAGAGGCCACGGACGGGTGTTTGTTCCAAGACAAGGGGGAGTTTGAAACTTCATCGTGGAGTGGGGAAGAGTCAAAAGGGGGGGGGCGAGGGACAAAAGAACAAACATTAATGGTAAAAGAGGGAGAATATCTGGGAGGGGGCAAACAAGACGCAATGCATAACCCCCAAACAAATCGGTGAAAAAAAATGGTAGTGGACGCCTAAAGTGAACTGGTAGCATTGTGTGAAGGGAACGGGGAATGTCCTGCATCAACTAGCAAAGGCCACTGGAAGGGAGGAGTTGGGGGGCTCATGCAAAGCCAGGGGGACTCACAAGACACAGGGGACCCCTCAGGGACGGCGGCAAGAGTGAGTGACGCTTTCGTAAAAACCGTTGGGAGGGAAATGTTACGTAGGAAAATCAAGGGGAAAAATCTGTGACCCAACCTAAATAGTTCTAAATGTTCAGGGAGTTCAACGAAGGGCGGGATATTCAAAAACAAGAAAAACTAAAGCCTGGGAAAAAAAGAAAAAAGGAAACGAAAAATATGGGGGGATTGGTGTGCATTGCCCGTTGAAAAACTCTTGGCCACATGGGGGGGGAAACGTTCGACAGGGAAGGTGCGGGGAAGGCACAAAACAAAAAAAAACCAAAAAAAAAAAAAACTAGTTGTGTTGTTTTGGGGGGGTTGAAATTTGGGCAAAAATTGGGGTGTGGGGCGGACACTTTTCACCCCCGCGAGGGGTCGCGCAGAAAGGCAGGACCACCCAATGGAAGAAATATCGCTGCGTGAGGGCAAGGGGTGGGGTGAAAAAAAAAAGGAACGAATGCAAGGGAAAAAATTTGGATAATGACGGAACATACATCTGGGTTTCGAAGAAAGCTGAAAAGGATACGTCCCCCCAAACCAATGAAGAAGGACAGAGTTCTACATCGGAAGAAAAGGGTGAAAAAAAAGGCAATTTTCAACAGGTTGTGGCGTGTTTTTTTTTGGGTTTTTCCGGGGGTGGGGAAATGGGAGGGGTCGGGTACGGGTTATCAGGGGGAACGGGGGGGGTCGTCTTCAGGCAGGGAAAAACAAATCTAAGAGGGGAGGGAACAACGGCGGAAAAACGGGAGGGCAGGGGGGGAACCAAGTGCGACAAATTTCAGAAGAGCGAAAAAAACAAAAGGTCATATAAGGGGAAAAACACCCCACGGGTAGGGGAGAGGCACCCCCCAGCCTGAGCATCGCGATTGCGGGGATACATGCTGATATTCTGTGATGGACTGCAGGGGAACGCACAGAAAGGTTGATTGCCGTAAAACAAACAAACTGCCGCCACCAGCGCAAATGTCGAGTGAGCACAGAAATACTATCGTGAAAAACAAAATTATAAAGAGGGATTGGCGATGGGGGGAAAGGGTCCCTGAAACAGAGAAAGGGGAGGGAGAAAATTAAATTATATCAACCGGGGGAGAGCAGGGGGGGGTCAGCGAGGATTTGGGGCTGGGGGTGGGATGCAGAGGGGGGGCGGTACAGTGTTTGGTAGTTACTAGAGGGGGGGTGAATGGAAAGGGGATGGTAAGTTGGACAGATGGAACGTGCTTTGTGCGATGGGGCTGAGTAGAAAAACAAACAGGCAGTGAGGACAATACGGAGAATAACGTGGTGATGAGGAAAACAGGGGGGTCTGACAAGTAGGTGGTTGAAAAAAATGCTTCCTGTTGTGGTAACCCAAAACTTCGGGATGTAAAAGAGGATTCGAAGGGGGAAGGAGGCTTTCAGTGGAAAAAAGGAGAGAAAAGAGGTCTGTGCGCAAAAGAAAAAATGATGGGAAGGTGAGCAGTGGGTTTGCTAAAAAGAAGTTAGTTTAATGGTGTTGAAAACAATTATCAAATAGATTACTCCGGAAGGGCTGACAATCAAAGGGTCTTGGAAAGGTTGATTAAATCACTCAGCTAGGGTAATCACCTAAGCGAATTTAGAAAAACACAAAAGCCGTAGAACGCTTCACAAGCCGGGCGGCGGAGTACGGCGGACGGTGCAGGAGGGGGTGAATAATCGTTTCTCTAAACACACGCACCAAATACTCATTAAGCGGCGACACCTTAAACAAACATGATTGGTACGCACTCACTTTAAACGGGAAGGTGGGCTTCAAGGATGGGAGGGAAAGATCTACAAAGCGGCCAAGTCGTTGGATCACTCTAGAAAAAGGGCAAAAAGGGAGGGTTGTTTCAGAAAGGGGAGGGCATACGTGATTGGAGAGAGGCAGTCAACAAGAAGTACACGCAAAAACGTACTGGCATCTATTAGAATAGTCCGGGGAGGGGAAGGGAACAATATTGAAAAGCAAGGAACCGCTTTTTCATTGGACTGACCACCGCAAGCTCACGAAAAAACAAAACAAAAAGAAGGGCAAAAGAAAAAACGGGATTTGAGTGAACGCACCGACCATCCAATGAGAGGACAAGAAGAATTGGGGTGGGGACCAGACCATCACAAAACAACTTAGCCATTGGCCGGGGGGGGAAACCAAGAGGGGTTCCAGGCTTGCAAGTCCAGTTCAAGGGGGTTGTCTAAGATTGGTGTCAAGGGAGAAGACGGGTGGTCCATGGAAAGTCGAGGGGAGGTTTCAACAGCAAGGGGGACTGTCACACACACGCAAAGGGCAAACACGGATAGAAAGTAGGGGGGGGGGAAAGTGGGGACTTTGGGGGGTATGCTCAATGTGGCGTCGGGCTAAAGGTAAAAAAAAAACAACGCCAGGCGAAGTTAAAACAAAAACGGGGGAGCAAGGAACGCACAAGGGTGAAATGGGGAAAAAAGGGGGCGTATCAAACACCCGGGGCAGCAGTATGGGGTAAATTTGGGCTGGGGACGCTTAGGGGAAATGAGTTGGATTGGGGGGGGGGGGGAAAAGAAGTGATAGTGAGTGACAGGTTTCCGGGCGACCTAAGGGAGGGAAACAAGAACAAGGATTTCCCGTTGGGAGGTTTTGAGGGGGGACAGACAAGAAAGGGTTGTGGCGTAGGGGGTGCAGGAGGGGTTGGGGGAAGAAAAGAGGTTTGAAGGCCCGAATAAAATATTAGGACAAAATATTTACAATAGAGAAACCATGTGACGTTCGGAGGTTGAAGTGGAAAAAAAAAAAGAGGGTAAACTGGGAGAAGAGGGCAAAAAAGTACCCACCCCCCCCCAACGAAGAAGGGGAAGGGGGGGGGAAATAAAACTTCCACGATTGAAACCCAAACTACGAAGGAACAAACAAGGCCCCCCCTACCACTGGCGGAACAGGATAGGACGGCTGGGATTTGCAAAAAAGGCTCCAGGATGGGCACTCAGGGTGCAAACAACAAGGGAGCAATCAACAAAACACATGGAATCAGGTAGGAAGGGGGGGGGGGGATGGGGCGTGGGGGGAGACGTGATCTTCGCAAAAACAACCTCACCAATCGGGAGAAGGAGGAGTCAGAAGGGAAAATTAGGAGGAAACCAATACAAAAAAAGGGCTGCAAAAGTAAACCATAGTGACCAAGAAGATCTCTATGGTGCCCTGGAGGATAAAAAAGGTTAGAGGGGTTAACATTGAGAAGAAAATTATCACAACGGACTGCAAGAAGCGGTAAAAAAGAAAAAAACAAATCAGTCAGAACAAACGTCGTGCTAAAGCACGGATGTCGCAAAATGGGTCCAAAAGGGGGTGTTGTAGAGTGAAACAGTGCAAAAGGGATCTTGTAAAATAAAGGATCTCAAACCCACAGAAACAAGAGCGAAGGGGGAAATGGGGGGGCAGGGCGCAGGGGACACCACCTGACCAGGACGAGAAATATCCTTTAGTTGCACGTTGAGAGCACATAACTGAGAAGAAAATTCGCAACACCGTATAAGAGGCAAAAGGGCAAAGTGTGGGAAAAAAAAAAGCTCACAATGGGTATAGCTCATCGAGAATGGGGGAAAAAGGCGGCGTGGCAAAGACAAATTGAAAAGGTGGGCACTGGGGACCCTATCTAAAGAACCCAGGAAAAAAATGCGCAGCAAAAGAAAGACCCAAAACTGAAAAAAAAAAACGACACGTAGACCTGGTACAATAGGGACACCTATCGCGTGTGCGGGGGAACGGGGAAAGACAAAACGCACGCACAAAAACCAGGCGGAAAGGAACACAATAATCAAGAATAAGCCAAAATAACGACAAGGTTGAGGTTTTGGTGTGGGGGGGGGGGGGGGGGGGGGGTGCGCAGGAAAAAAAGACGCAACAAAAAAAGTGGGAGAAAAAGCAAAAAAAATTCTGAAAAAAAAATGAGAAGCCAATGGGTGGTACACCCAGCCGGGGAAACAAAAACTTAGCTTTTCCCCAAACAAAACCATAACAAAAATTGTGGAACGACATGAAAATATGATGGTGGCAGTTATCAAAGGGGAAAAAGGGTTTAGATGAGTATATCGGGGAGAGGGGAGGACAAAAGAGAGGGACTATCGGTCTGACATAAATGAAAACTCTGGCGGTGTTAGACGCTGAAAAGGGGGAAAGGTGGGGCTCGAGGGGGGGGAAGGGGGAAAGTAGTTTATCGGGCGAGAAAAAAAAAAACAAAAAATCCGAGAAGGGAAAGAAGGGGGGGACAATGCGAAAGCGGAGGTGGAAGGGGCCTAAGTGGTACACAATCAAAGGAAAAATCAAGCAGGATCAGCAAAAGTGCCACAGAAGGTGGGTTTGCGGAAAAAGAAAGAGACTAGTAAAAGAAGTGGGCAGTCAAAAACCATGGCTTTAGAACTTTCTAGTCGCGAAAGAAGAATCAGCGCAGTCGAAGATGGAACTGAAACACAGATTGTTAAAGGGGGCGAACTGACGCCTAAACTAAAAAGGGGGGGATATCGGAGAAAGACATTTCAGCGGAAAAAGGCTGTGGCATTAAGGTGAGACGCAGGGGGAGAAGCCATGAGGTTAGGTAAATGAAGTTGAGGGGAGACGGTTGTTTCATAAAAATTGGCGTTGGGAGCCCAAAAAAACAAAAGGGTCGCGTGTACACAAATAAGTGGAGCGTTTTTGTCAGTGTGGTTGGCATAAAAAGGGGAACAACATAATTTTCCAAAGAACGCAAGATAAAGTGGCGCATTTTGGTAATAGGGGGAAACTAAGGCCTCAAGTCAGGCTGTCCTCAGGGAAGAAGGCAATGTATTGCAGGGGGTTACAAACAAAGACAGGAAAAAGAAGCACACGGGGGAAAACCACACAAAACAAAATCGCACAGGTCCCCGGGAAACCGCGGCTGCACACGGCAAAAAAAAAGCGGTTGTCTTAAAGAGCCCGCAAAAGGTGGCGGCATGTGGGCCACGAACTGGGGATGAGATAGCGCCCAGGGTGGGGGGAAAGTTCAACCAATACACCCGACATAGACCCCCATCAAAAAAAAACGAAGGGATCAACTTGACCTCAAAACCATCTCAGGGAAAACAACCGGAGAAAACGGACACACAAAACAAAATAAAAGATCGTGGGGTCAGCGAGGGGAAGGGTGTGGGGCAGGTGCGCAGGGGGGGGGGAAAAGAAAGGGCAAGCTACCCCACACTGACAGCGAACACACGAGCGGAGACAAACCCGGATCTACGGGACGAAAAAAAGCCCTAAAGAAGGTCGCAGGATTGGCGGACATGGCCAATAAAATGATGCATCCTGCACGGCGTCGGGGCATCTCAGGGAGCCAAAGATATGTGTAAAACTGGAGTGAGTGGGGCAATGGGAAAAGGCAGATGGAGCAAAAAAGAGACAAAGCACCCAGAACACTCTCACTACGAGGGGATAAACTGGGGAGTGAGGGTACAGGTTTGGAAAGAGGAACAAACTGATGCAAAGGAAACATCCGGTCAGGAGGTAACCGCGTGCGGAGGAATAGCTAGGTGTATCAAGAGGCAAAATTCAGCAACCTCAAAAGGGGGATAAAAAAAGGTTTCCAGGAAGAAGAGGGGAAAAAATTACGGAAAAAAGGGAAAAAAAAAATGAACCCTACGGGTTTGGGGGGGAAGGGGGTTGAGGCAAGCACGGGGCACGAAAGAGAGGGATACTTCGAAGGGAGGGTACATTCGAAAGGTGAAAGAGGCAAAGCACACCCATTCAGCAGTGTCTAAGTAGAGGACAAAAAAGAAAATAAACGGGCTGACAGAAGAACCCACCGTCAAAAATAAGCGTACTGTCCGGCAAAACAACAAAGTCTGGTAAAAAAAAATGGGTTGGGAAAAAGAAAATGGTGGCAAAGCATGCCTAAGTGGGTGGGGAGGGGTGGGGGGCGAAAATTGTTCAAAGGGGGTCAACCCACATAGCAGTAAAAAAGAAGGTTTTGAGGAATGGGACGTTCGGCAGGCAGTTGTCACCAACTTGGAAAGAAATCTCGGTCAAGCAATGAAAAGGTAAAAAATCCGCTTAATACTGGAAAAAAAAAAAAAGAATCAAAGATATGAGACAGAGGTGGGGAAGGGTGAAAGTAAACTATAGAGGAGGGTATTCAGTACATGAAAACCGACCGTTGGGTGAGGGACAAATATGGGGCGGGGAGGACAGCAGGGGGGGGAATACCCGGGGAAATGTCTCACAATATGACCGTGAAAAACAGGATGTAGGGGCGACGGATTCAAGATGGCGAAAGAGAACGCGGTCGGCTGGAAATAAACATAAAGGCGATGTTCTATGAAAGAGTGAAAATGGGGGGGGCCGTTGGGAAAATTTGTCAGCAAGAGCAAGTAGTGTTGGCGGGCGATTCGGTGGAAGGGGTACAATTGGGCCCTACAACAATATGACTGGAGGGTTGTCCCGGGATGGCTCGTTGGGGTATGGAACACGTTCCGTTGACAGAGGGGCTGGTGTTGGAGAAGAGAGCAACGACGGGACGGGTGGGAAAAAAGGGGGGTGGTGTGTGAGGATGCTCAATAACGATGCTAAAAAACTGCCTAATACATTTGGAGACGAAAACCAAACAACATCCCATCGGGGGAGGTGGGGATAAAACAAATTTATACAAAAAAAAACGCGTCGCGTTGGTTTTACCATGTGATAATTGGACAATTGTTGCTCTACACAAAGAGGATACGCCGAAAAGGAAAAACAGCAGTCCGTGAGGGGCCAGTGAGCGGCGCCAAATTCGTTGGCCAGGAATGCGGGACATTCTGGCTCCAGAAAGGAGGGGGGGGGTGGGTGAGTCCAAAACCGAGAAAGGGCGCTTCCTTCAGGTGTAAATAGAGTGAAAAAATGGGTAAGTTCTCGGAACGTAAGAGAAAAAACAGAAGAAGACTGTACTAATGGCAAGACGCAGTGTTCGTGACGTCAGAATTCGCAGAAGGAAAAAAAAAAACTGGTAGCAATAAAAGGGTAAAGGGTGGGGGAAGGGGGTAACGATCTAGAGGGGGGTTTATTGGCTGGTTGATTTGGTGGTGGGGGCAGGGGGGGGGGGGGCAAAAAAAACTGCGGAAAATCGGGAGTATGGGAAAACGTGGGGGAATGAGCATAGCAGCGAATGAAAAAGGTTTGGGGGGTCATAAAAGAGCCTTCGAGGTGTGGGGGGAAATGGGCCACGGTGAGTTGGGGAAAAAAACTGACGGAAAAGGGGCAACATGATTTATAAAAAAAGTCAATGGCAATGCTTCCAAAGGGGTTTTAAGAAAGGAGGGGCAGAAAAGGGAGATACAAAACAAAAAAAAAACGGGGTGGCAGGTCACACCAGATATGACGGGAGACAATAACACGGTGAAAAAACTTGAGAAACACCGCAAAAGCCCAAAAATGAACCACAAATCAATATAGGGATCCACACATGCCAGTAAAATAAGGGAAGGACAAACGACCACACTGCGTTGCAGAATGCGGAGGAAATGGACGGTACATCGACGTGGGCTAAAAGGGGGTGACATACGCAGCGGGGGGGATGTGGCCCTAAAGAGTGGCAAGAAAATCTACGAGGTGCCCATCGCAGACCGTCAGACAAGCATATAGTAATGGGGATAAAAGGGTAATGATTTATTAAAGGCAAAGGATTCATTCATCTTAATCGAGGTAGGAACACAACTATAGGGGCCGTGGTTTGTCGCGGGAGGCCACTTGAATAAAGAACGAAATTGGCGGACGGAGCAACAAAAAAAAAAACCTGCGGTGGGGACGGAAAACCGCTTCTGGGCAAACAATCATCATACTTTCGGAGGGGGGGGGAAAAGGGGGAAAGGGGAGTGCCATCCACCAGGAGCACTTGGATAATGACAAAAAACGAGCACATCATGGGTGGGAAGGAGAAAAAAAAAAAATTGGGCTGCAAGTGAACAGAGTGTCACGCACCGGACACCTGCGAGGCGCATGTACCCAAACGAAACGTAAACCCAAAGATTGCCCAAGGAGAGAAGAGCAACATGACAGAGGGGGAAAACAAAGGTAAACGGGACACACGACATCAATGGATGTCGGGAGGGAAAAGGAGGGAAACCCAACAAAATCAGAAATACGAAGCCCCAACCAGGGTGGGAGGAAAAAGTATTATGGATCGAATGGGAAGGGGGGGGGTTGGCAGAAAAGTTGAGGGCAGGGTTGGTAAAAACCCTTACTTCCAGATACAAGGGAAGGCGTGACTTTGGAAAAGACCGCAAGCCAAGGGCGGGGGGGCACTGGTGGGAGAGGGGTGTTAAAGTCCTCATTAGTGTACCAGGGCCCCACACTAGAAACACCTTGGAGAAGGGTAGGGGGAATTGAAGCAGCTGACCAAATAGGTGGTGGGAGTTTGAGAAATTACACAACTGTTTGCGCATCCAACTGGGTAAAACACCAGTAGGCTATCAGTGCTGCCTAAAGAAAAAGATTCAAGGGGGAGGGAAAAGTGGTCATAGCAAAAACGGGGACAGAAGCGACACAAAAAAAAAACCTCGGGAAATAATACAGAGCGGCGGCAATGGGGGAAAAAAAACAGTTTAAGAGCTGCGAGGGAAAAAAAACGAGGGGATAGGGGTAGAGTGGGGGGGGGAACGGAGGAAACTAGGTGGAGATGTATCGGACCTTGGGGGGGGTGGATGTGAAAAAGGGAGCGGAGAAAAAAAAAAAATGGGGTCCCAAAAGAATATCGGGAAAAAGAGTGAACAAAAAAAAAAAAAAAAAAAACCCTGCGGTCAAGGGGGGAAAGGGAGGGCCAAAGTCCTAATATGGGGGGGGGGGGGGTGGAATGCAAAAAACTATACGCTGGAGGAAAAAGGGGGGGGACATGGCTCAGCATTTCTCGGCTAAAAAAACAGGTTGCGGACCCCAAAAAAAGGACCCCCTGCATGAAAAATGTTAAAACAAAACGTGAATGGGGAGTGTGAAGTTTCGGCAACCCACAAAACGCATTGAAGGGGTAATGGGTGGGGGCAACTCGTGCAGGTCCAGAAAAACTGGGGGGGGGGGGGGGGGGTGGGCCACACAAGGTGTGGCCAATAACAATATTAGGGGAACGGGGGGGTGGTTGTTTTTGCAGGTGGTCGGGGAGGTGCTGTGCAAGCCACCACCACCAAAAAAAAAGCCCGCAACCCCCCACAACTAACAAAAACATTACAAAACGCCAAAAAAAAGTGGTTTGTAAATGATTGTTATACCTCTGTTCGTGGAGGGTTGGACGGATTGGAGAAAAAACACGAGTAAGTACATGGGACATAGCGGCGTAACCATCACGTGTGGGTAGAAGAGGGGTTGTGGTGCATCGCGGTGGGAGGGGTAATTTGGAACACAAATACTGGAAAATAAAGGAAAGTCAGGGAAAAGGGGGGGTGAACGTGAGGCCGAAAAGACCCCATAAGGAAACCATCAGGTTGAGTCAAGACAGGAAAGCCCGCCCGCCCACCGGACAAACGGAAAAGCTTCGATGGCAAGAAAACGAAAAGGGAGATTGGGCGCGGGAAAAAAAAACCCAAATGAAATGGGTGGTCGGAGCAATTCGGTAGGGTGGTTCTTTTTGTACACAAGGACACGACATCCAACGAACGAAAACCAGCACGGGTAACGGGGTTAGGGGCCAAAAAAAAGGAAGATTCCACTATCCGCCAATGCCAGGGGGGGGTGGTGTGGGTGCTGGTGGGTTGGGTACGGGACGAATAACTGCAGACTGGTACAAAACTAGAGGGGCAGAAAGGAATCCCACTACAGGAAAGTGTACACATAAAATAGGGGGGAACTGCGCTGAAGCTCCGGTTTACACGAAGTAAGGGGAGGGATTATAAGGACTAAAGATACTTCAATAAAAAGCTGTGGGGTCAGGCAAGAGGGGGGGCGCAACTGGCGCTAAATTAACCTCCAAAAAATGCAAGTGGCGTTCTGCTTGGTTTGAAAGGGGGGTGGTGGGGCACATCGCGGGGGCAAACACTATCACAAAAACATTAGGAGGCACCCACCCCAATGACACTAAAATGCCGTGGGTAACATCTGCAAAGGGGGTAAAACCGTGGGTTGTGGTCGGGTGGTCTGCACGCTCAAAAACGACGACGCCTATAAACAAAGTCGAAGAAAAAAAATCACGACAGCGAGGAAAACACCAAACCGACATACGATACCCCCTTCTGGACAAAAATGTTGGGAAAAGGGGGGAGTGGTTTGCAAGAAACGGGGAAGGGGGCAGGGACCAACCGCCCCGGTAGTTCCCCCACCACTGAAACGCGACATACAAAAAGGTCCTCACCCACACATCGGAGAAAGCCACGGGCGAAATAAACGGTGCGTGCAGTGGTGACTAAAACAATGTCGCAGGTATCCAACAACACCATAATTCATGGGTGAGTAAGGCACTTCTAGGCAAACCCGTTGTGCCCTGGACCCGATGGTTGGGGTGTTGGGTCGGCCCCAAAGAAAGTAGAACATAGACGGAGGTCGGATAGGACACGGGTGAGCAACGTGCCGCTCTAAGAGTGTGCATCGGTGGAGGAACGAATATTACTATGTGACCACCACATCCAGGTTCGGAAAAAAGGTTTGGCGGCGGGGTGAACACTTACAGAGGGAATAAGTCGTCCAACCAGTGTTGAGTAAATGGGTTTTTTTGGCGGGGGGTCCCCATCCACATTGTTTTTTGGGTTTTTAGGGGCTTCAATTCAAGACCCCAAAGATAAAAGGGGAAACCGGTCACACACCTCCGTTTGAAGCTTCCGAGAATTTGGGGAAATAAAGGTGCTAAACACCGAAGCGAAGGGGGACAGTAGGAAACAAAAAAAAGTTGCACTAGGAATTTGGGGTTCAGTGTAGAAACAACACGCCAACTACGCCCCGTGTGGGGGGCAACAAAATGGTTCTCAGGGGGAAAAAAAAGTGACCGTGAAAACATCCTCCGTTTCAAGATCATTAACGGGGGAAACAAGAATATGCTGCGGGGGGGGGGAGGGGTTGACTGTCCAGAGGTTTTCGAAAAGCTCTTAACAACACACCCCCGGGACCGAGGGGGGGGGGGCCAATTCGGGGGGGGGGCGGTGCAGTTAGACTGCATGTCGATTGCCACAGCTGAACCACCAAGCAGTTTAGTGGAACGGCTATGGACAGGGCCTATTTTGTCCGAAGGGAGGTGGGGGGGACAGGGGGTTGGTACACAGGACTATAGTCAATACGTGCATGGAATGCTTCTGGGGGGAACCGGGGGGGGACTATGGGGGAGGGACATAAGACGTTACCTGGCAATGGCAGAGCAAAGGGAGGACCGCCCGGCAATTAGAGGGGGAGAGAAAAAACGACAATGATGCTTGGGGGAAAAAAGTATGGGAAAGGGGGGACGGGACCTAAGGGGGAGTCGGTGGTAAGTACGTCTAAACCAACCCGGAGGAAAGGGGTTATATGTCACACCCAAAGCGCCCCCCCAGCAAAGTCGGGGGAAAGCCCCCGCTCTCAAAATAAAAAAACAGGGTTTTGTACATCGGCATGACAAAAAAAAAAAAGGCACAGTTGCGGGGCAAACGACAAAAAACAACCCCCCAACACCCCCCCCCCCCCGAGGGAGGGAACGGGGGATGTATCGAGGAAAAAAAACGAGCAATTTATTACAAAGGGACGGGGATGGGGACCTGGCAGAGGGCTCGTTGGTTATACTGGACTCACGGGGTTGGCTTATGGGGGAGTTGTCTTCCTGCAGGAGGAGTACGGTAGTGGGATATGCTGATTGGGGCTATGGGTGACGTCAGACTCACGGGAAACCGCAGAAGTCGCCCGTATGCGAAAAACAAAACAAAACGATATCCGGCTGGGAGAAAAGCAATGGGTGGGGCAGATGCGTTTCTGATGAATATTCGACTGGACAAGGAAAAGGGGTTGCATCGGCAGATGGTGTAACCCATAAGGATATTGCTCAAGGGCGTCGTGGAATCACAGAGAAGGGGACACCGAGAGGAAAAAAGGATGAGCCAAAAGGCCAAAAGCGAGAACGTGTACAGGGGGAAACAATATGAAGAAAAGAAAAAAAGCACAAAACAATAGAGACAAACGCTACGAACAAAAGTTGCCTGTATTGGTGACGATGCTGCATGCAAAACATAGTACGAACAGGCCCAATAAGCCGGGCAACAACAAATTTGCGGGGGGTTTTGGGTGGGGGGGTGTCGGAGGGGGGGTTGGGTGGATTGAAGTACCATTGAAGGGGGATAGGGGCCACGGATTCGCCTGGTAAAAACGAATTGTCTTTAGTTGACCGGTGGGGGGGTTTAGCGGAGAGAAGAAATGAAAAACAAAGATGTATCGGCTGAGAAAAACGCGTGGGGATTGGGAACTCGGGCCCTACATATCACTCAGAGGAAGGGGTAAGGGGGGGTGCTGGGGACCCAAAACGGGCCGGGATGTTGGGGGCCCCGTTTAGGGTTGGGGTGGGGGGCAATGGAGGGATGGGAGTGATCTGTGGTCGCGAAAAAAATTCGTCCCCCCGCGCGGGTGCGCATATTTCTCAGAGGGGGGAGAGCATGATGAGGTCAAAACACTGGGTGGGTTACAGTTTTCGTTGGCTTAGGGGCTGTGGGAGGGGGGATGGCCAGAATAGTGGGCCTACAAAATCTCAAAGGTGACTTTCTAGTTATGAGTCGGCAAAGAGGTGGCACTGAATATGTCGAAACGCATGGGAGAAACACACCACAAAATGAACGGGACAAACAAAGTTAACAAAAAGAAGCAGTAAAAAATCCAAGGGTCAGACTAGAAGGATGAATGGCTTGGGGGGGTTCAATTCCCGCAATTAAGAAAAAAAATGGGTGCATCGAGGGGGGGGGGGGGGTGGGCGGCGGGCAATGGTAAAAGGGGCGAGTCAGCTGCAACTAACGTCACAAAAAAAAAAACACTCTGCCGTCGAATGACGCTAAATAAAATAGAACTCGTAAACAGCAAAAAAAAAGAGGGGGGGAGGAGGGTGCCTGACTAGCATATTCGAAGTTTGAAAAGTCAAATCGAAGGGCATGGCTCTCTAAAGTCTCCAGCGATGAAAAAGGGGGAAACTGCACGAGTTACTATGCTAACGCTTGAAAAGGCTGGTTGAAAAAGGGACCCCCCTGCTTTAAAAAGAAGGAAAGAAAAAGGGGCTGGGTGTGGCACTGTCTGGGTCGCGAGGGGGCAACTTTTAGGTCAGAAGTGGGTCCGTGCGCTCCACGCTAAATTCCAGTAAAAGTAACGGCAAAAGAGGGGAGGAAAAGACAGGCAAAGATGGGGGACTGTGTTCGAGAGCAGTTCCAGTCTGGAAAATATAAATATAGCGGTCCAAGCACGGACAAGCAGCCATAAAGAAGAGGAAACCCAAGACACAAAACCTCATGGCGCCACAACCCAAATAAAAAGAAGTGAGATCAGACACGTGGTCGCTACAAAAAGAAGGAGTATCAAAAAATCAAAAGGGGAGCAATACCAGGTCATATGGGGGACGGGCCCGTTAGAGGGTGTGGGGGTAAAAAAAAAAAAAAGGGGGACTGACACGAATGTGACAAACGCGAAGGGACCGTAGAAACCCCCTCATGGCCAAGTTAAATTGAACACTCAGTATGAAAAGGGTTGGCCTGTGCTATGACGCACCGAGGCGCGGAGGACTACTGCCCCACCGCCACGTTGGTAACCCGGGTGCTAAATGGGTGGGACGAATAAATGCCAATCTCAGGAAAAACAAAAAATAACCCAAAGAAGGGGGGGACCCACCCCAAAAAAAAAATGTGGAAAGCTGGGAGAGATGGGGATTTCCAGAACTTTCTCAGATGGATGGGGGGGGCAGGGGACAGGAGGTGCCAAAAAGACAGCGCGAGCTACCACTTCGGGATCCAAAAAAACAAGATGACAGAACCGGTCGAAGAACCTCCGGGGAAGTGGGGGGGGGGTTGTGTGGGTGATATGCACAAAAAACCTGAAAAGAAACAGGTAACAAAGAACAAAAACAAAGGCTGAAAACAGTGGAAAACAGGTACTTTGAGCGAAAGTGTGTACCATAAGACAACGTGGCCAAAGGAGGGCTGAGAACGGCAAACATGGGGGGAAGGGAACAAAGGGGCTATTCAAACAGTACAAAACAGAGACAAGGGAGGGGCTGACTAGTGAGAGGGGGACTCATGCACTAGTGGGGTCAGCGGGGGGGGAGTGGATGGTCGGCTGACCATAACGGGACCCACAATGGAAGAAAATACAAGACCGCAAGAAAAATGAAAAAAATCTTACTCGGCACTGAAACGAAAAGGGGGGGTAAACCGTCAACTAAAATATTTAACACAATAAGGTTCGGCGAGCACACGGAACCCCCCTTCGGGTGGAAGGGAACAAGACAAACAAATCGGGGACAAGACGATAGGTTATGTGTTGTGGGGGGTCAGGTCGAAGACACAGAAATGGGAGAAAAAAAAAAAAAGGGACTTCCCACAAAAAAACCAAAGCTCCCCCAAAACCAAGACCACCTCACCCAAGGAAAGTAAACAAAAAATCCATGAAGAGCGAACAATGTCTGTGGCAAACCAGAAAAAAAAGTGTTCCCGGGTCGAAGGTTGACTCTGTATTTATATAAGGGGGGGGTGAAATAAATACAAAAAAATGAAAAAAAAAACGCCGGGATGTGTTCGCCAAAAACGAGGGTCTCGTGGTCGGGTCAGTAAAAAGACCTGAGGCGGCGTCGCCCCTCACAAAGCTGTAGGGTGCCGACGGACTCCCGTACAACCACCCAAACATCTTAGGTGGGGAGATCCGAAGATGGGGTGAAACCAAAACCACAGGACTTGAATCAAGACTGTGCCAGCCAGGACCGAAGTGGACCCATGCAACTGCAAAAACAAAGAAGAAGCGACAAAAAATAAAATAAACTACCAAAAAAAAAAGGACAAGACAACCCGCCGGCAACACGCCACACAACTACAACTGAAAGTCAGCTCACAAGACAGAATATTCACTCCCGATTGATCGGGGTAGGGGGTGCAAAACGGTTAAAAGGGCTGAACCCTGTGAACAAAAATGAAAGAAAAACCACAATAAGACGATCCCCCACAACTGGAAGCTCAAAAAAAAAAAAACGTGAAAAACAAAAAAAGACGCCACAGTCTCAAAAGGGAAGGGTGAATAGGGGGGCATAGTGAAAAGGGACCCCACACCCCCCAACCAACCACAACAAGCGAATGACAAACAAAACAAACAAAGACGAACAGAAGTGCCATAAAAGAGAATTTGCGGGGGGTAAAGTGTGAAAAGAAAAAAGGCAAACACCCAGACATTAACCAGGTCAGGCAAGAAAAAATGTAAAAAAACAGTGGGGACCCGAAAAATGGGGGTAGTTTCTGTGGTTTGAACCCAGCGAAAAACAAAAAAAGCGTGTAAGGCTGGCGGTTCATTATCAAAAAAAAGCCGGGATAGTCCAGGCATGAAAAAAAAGGCGGACGATTAAACCCTTCGAAAAGGAGCACATAGTACAAAATACGGCGGAACAGGAAAATTCAAAAATAAAAAAAATTACAAAAAAACGTCTTGAAAAAAAGGCCCGGAACCTAAATTCACGGGAATTCTGGTAAAGCGTGCGGCGCGGAGGTGGAGTCATAAACTCCGGCGTGACGTGGCAAATGCGTAAAAAATGGAAGGGATTTCAGGTCTTGTGGCCGAAACAGCGAATAAATACGAACCAAACCCCTACTTCACAAAAACTAACACGCGACAGGAAATGTCGAACAAACTGTTCTTCCAACAAAATAGAAAACCCTAGTCCCCCGGTTAGGACGAAGTTGTGGTGAGATCCCTCAAAAATCCAAAGAACGACGATAGACGAGGGAACACGACTGGTCAGCTAGACGGGTAACCTAGAACAAAACCTGACAATAGGGGGGGGGGCGAAGTCGTGGCTGGTTCCACAAAAAACCATAGGACCCCCAACCAGGATACGAACGGAACCAAAGAAAACGCACATCGACGGAAAGAAAAAAAAAAAAGACGCAACACAATCGTACAAGATGGTCAAATCAAACATAAAAAATTGCGAAAAGGATAAAAGGGGGGGGGGGGAAAAAAGACCGGGTCCGAACAATGCAACCATCAATGCAGGAAAAAAGACTCTAAGGGGGGGTTTCAAGCTTAATATAGGGGGGGAAACGTAGGGGTACTAACGAAGCAAATCAAACAGCAACCTATACTGAAAGGGAGGGTAAAAC
>Ga0179593_1383797_pt1 | contig 22356 bp, 37 predicted proteins | sample CZODoug2_1_08_16_FD_185931 | JGI IMG/M metagenome (GOLD analysis project Ga0179593, IMG submission 185931) | Vadose zone soil fungal communities from Angelo Coast Range Reserve, California, USA - CZODoug2_1_08_16fungal (PacBio error correction) | ecosystem: Environmental > Terrestrial > Soil >...
TCTCTCTAAAAAAAAAACAAGGTAAAAGTTATTATTAAGAGAGTAGTAGGGACGGGGAAAGAGGGAAAAAAAGCGTTTGGAAAATAAGGGACGTAAGCTCCTTTGCGGAGGACCGGCGAAAGTTAACTGCGAAAAAACAAAGGGTTTGCGAAAAACAGGTGTTCAGAGGGAGGTAAGGGGGAGTTGGTGTGTCTTGGTTCCAGGCCGGGGCGTCTTGGGGCTTGCAGTAACAGGGTCAAAGGATAAAGCGAAAAGGTGCTGTTGCAAAGGCGTGGTCCACTGTGCTCTTCATATACGGAGATACCGCGAATACCAGGACAGGGTAAAAGTTGGTTTTTAACGAAAATATAAAAAAATTCAGGAGAAGTCGGTTCAAGTTCAGGTAGGAAGGAAAACCTGGGCAGGAAGCGGGGGTAGGAAGGATTAATGGACAAAAATGGAAAAAGTTCTTCACATGGAATAAGGGAAAAGGGATGGGGAAAAAGACTACAGCAAGGAGGAATCTAAACAATGAGAAGCGGCAGGCCAGGAGGACCGTCTGTCTCTTTAAAAGAAAAACGATGCAGAAGGTCAAAAAAAAGATATAAAAAAAGAGACAAGAAAAGTGAGGGGGGGGAATCGTGACTCTGACGTATCAGCTCAACGGGGGGTCAGTGTCCGTCATCGAATGCAAACCGACTGGGGTTATCATATCGATAAGATGGAGAGACATGGGAAATGCAAGGGGGGATAAGAGGCGGTAGACGAGAAAAGTAGGCGCGATGAAGAAACATACTTCAGACAACACTAGATCTAGCTTTTCAAAGCTTCTACTTCTATTTAATTTTAAAGACGAAGAAAGGTAAGGAAGGCCCGTCGGAAATTTAGCTGCGTAAGGGTTGGCCCGAAAAACGGCTTGTTCAGTGGGCTCTGTGGGGAGCGTTCTGGCGGGGCGAAATAGGCCAGGCAAACTTACTGAAAGAGATTCATTCGTCCTTTAAGAGGAGATGGCGCAGGGGAGGTTGGACGGACGAAAAGAAATCATTTACAGGAAGGAGCCAGAGGGAGCGGAAAGACAATCAAGAAGGAAAAATATTCTCTTAGCGCAAACACATCTATTGATGGGAGGACGAAGAGGGGGGGATTGCGAAGACAAAAGAAAAAAGGAACGGCCGAAAAAGAGCAGCCACGAATTCCCTGAGAACTCTATATCTTTCCGTCCAATGGGTGGAAAGGGATCGCTGTCGAGGTCTTGCAGAGACATCTGCAAATGACGCATATAGAGACGCATATAGTCCTTTCTCAAGACAAAGGGGGTGACGTCCAAGGAAGCTCGCGAGGAGTCAACTGTCCGAGTACTGGGTCAGAGGACGTCTGGAGGGAGGCGGTCAGGGCGATGATGCAACATTGACGACCGAAGTAACGCATGGATGTAGCTCAATCAGCCCATCTAGTTAAAATACTGAAGAAGGGTAGTAAATCCTTCGACAAGATTCTCTCTATAACTATAGCGGTTCTTTCTTCTTCATAGAAAAATAAAACAGGAGACAAAAAATGTACAAGCAAAAAGGTAAATCCAATATGGACGGAAATAGGCGAGGGGAGAGGAGTGTCGGCGAAAATTCAAATTCTCTTTCTAAGGTCTATGCAGCGAGAAAAGAAAAAAAAGAACAGGGTAGGGTTTCTTTTTAGTTCCCTGGGAAAGGGAAGTAAAATCGGCAGGCAAGGGTAACAGTCGAAAAAGGTAGATGGCAGATAAACTATCAAGGCTCTGATCGTCTATCCGCGGAGTGCTTCAAAGGGTGTATCGAAATTGTTCGGGCCAAAGGAGGGGAGAATTTGAGGAGATAAAGAAAGAGAAGCATCAGAAGGCGAAAGGAAGTTCGGCTAGGATGCAGAAATTCAAGGTCAGGGAGTAAATCCGGTCAAAAAAGATCGTGGGGAAAGCGGAAGGAAAGTTGAGAGCGCGAGCCACATGAAAATGAAAGGGAGGGAAAATAGGTCCAAATCTGACTCTTGGTTCGAATAGCGAAAAGAAAAAAAAGAAAAACACCCCCCAAAAGTTGGGAAGCCTCGATTTGATCAGATAAAGAATATAGAGGAGGGAGGCATTGTCGGGAGTACAGTTCGAAACCGACTTCTGCAGAAAAAAAAAAAAAACAACGGAGGAGAGGGGGAAAAGAGATAGAGCGGACGGTAATTAGAACTTTCTTATCCCTGCGGCTCATCAAGATACCGAAAGAGGAGGAAGTCAAATGAAGAAAAAAGATTGTGTTTTAAAAGGAAAGCAAAAAAAAAGCATGAGGAATAGGAAAAGTTCCTTCAGGTGGTGTTTCTTAACGAGAAGAAAAACTCTGCAACTCCGTGCAAGGGATCTGGAGGAGTGCGACGACTGCGGCACCGGAGGAGCCAGCGACTTGGAGAACGTGAAAGTGAAAGTCGGCATGTTTCTGATGGGACAAAAGAGGATGCGATGGCCCTTGCAGACAATGGAAGGAACACGGTGAGAAACAGCGCGGAATAGAGAGAAAAACCTTGAGTTGGTCTCAAAAGGGGAAGCAGAGCAAGAAGGGTTCGTCTTCGCAGGGCGAAATAGCGGCAGATAAAAGGGGAAAATACAAACTCAATAGTCAGGGGGGGGGTCGTCGTATGATAGGGGAGAACATCAGAATAAAGGATATTCTTTACGGGGGTTGACCGCAGATTACTGTCACATAGACTATGATTTCTTGCATCTGTGTGAAAGTCATCTGAGAAGGAGGAAAGAGATTCTTACTGCGCTTGTTAGGTTGTTTAGGTTCCAATTGGGAAGGGTAAGAGGCGCCTACTTAGGGGGGTATCGGCATCTATTAGTCTATATTTACAAGAAAGAAAAACAGCTCACGGGAAGAAGGGGAGGGTGACATTGAATAATCGTCGTCATAGTCGGAAAAGAGGACTGCATAAAAATGGAGGAAACGAGGTTAGGACCGAGGAAGTGTTATTGTATTTTGAGGACGGAAGGGCGGCAAGGGGGGGCGCGGCCGGCTACGAATATAAAAAGGCAGAGTGCATGCTTACGTTCATTCTTCGCCAGTCTCTCATTGGAAAATGGAAGGGAGGTGGCGAGAGTTCTGTTCCTGTAGGGAACGTGGGAGAGGATATCATTGGGTAAGGGGGGGAAAATTTGCGAAGGGAAAGGAGGGAGGAAAAAAGGCAGAGGAACATATCTATGATTTCTGTAGGAGAAAGTTTTCCCCGCAGTGAGGGCGTAGATCCATTTAGGAGTGCCAATGAGCGGAGGAAAAGAAAATGTCGAGAAACACCTCGTGGCAAAGAGATGAAGTGTTGAGATGGGAGATAACTCAGGAGGGGAGGAAAGGTCATCTAGAATGAGTGCCAGTAGAGGTGCTGAAATGGGGAAAGTCGGGTAGAGGGGCAGCTCGTCAGAATGTCTTGACAGACGAGGGTGCAGGTACTTTGGTGGGGGGGGGGGAATCGACGCAGTTTAGTGGGAGGGGATCGGAGTCAAACTGACTCTTGCCTTGTGGGAATTGAAGAATCTAAACTCGCGAGGGGGAGGAGCGGTGAGGAGAATGAAAAATGCGACAGATGCGTGGACGAGAGGGATGCAGGGAGGGGGGTGTCAGGGAAAGGCAGATCGTGTGTCAGGATCGAAGGTCTACGAATGCAAGCGAGATTGACTGCTACTCATCTTTGTTAACGCGGCTATCCGCAGTGTCTAAGAAACAGGAGACGGCTGCCGGTCGCTTCTAGGACAGTAGCGCTGGTGCCTTGTGCTGGGTGAGCTGGATTTTACCGGGGGAAGTCTTGCCTATGGGAAAAGGACATTTACTCAAGCTCTCTGTTCAGAAGGAGGAGGAAAAAAAGGCGCAAGTGTCGACTGAATAAACCGACTTATGACGCGGGAAAAAGGGGGGAGGCGGCATAAAGGGCGCCACGACTGGGCCTTTGCGCAGACCATGAACAATGGAGGGGATGAAGAGTGGGGGGGGCGAAAAGGGTAAAGCCGTCTATCCGAAAAAAGAACAGGCAGAAGGTCATGTCCTACAAGGGGGAAATGGGAACAGCAAAATACGCATTTCACCAAAAAAAAACCAACACCCTACAGGAAAGAAGAAATACTGTTAAGCAGCTAGTCAAGGTGAGGGAAGAAAAAAACATGGGTTGGTCGGAACATTGACTAAAAAGGACAGGCCGTAAGAAAGGAAAATGTCAAAATACTTCTTCTGCTTGAAACCGAACGAAAAACATAGAGCAGACAAAAAAAAAAAAACACGGAATAATGATGTAGTCGGGCCCGGGAGGCTGCTGAAAGCGTTTGTTGAAAGGGAAGCAAAAGAGCGGAACTGTCGAGAGGGGTCGAAAGGACTCTCCCAACCCAAGTTGGGGGTGGGGAAAACAGGGGTTAGGTGGGGCAAAGTGAACCACTAACTTTCAGTCCTGTCTGGGGGGGGGAACGGGGCGAAGGGGGGGACGCCGCAGTTGCTTGTCGAAAAGGGAGAAAAGGAAAATTAACATTTCATTCAAAACGATGTGGGACATGCAGAAGAAGGGCAGCAAGGCCTTATTCGAAAAAAAATAAGGAAACCAAGGGGTGGGCGAAAAGAGGACGCACAAAACCCTGGGATCTTCAGACCGGGTCGGAAACAAGGCGAGAGGGGGGGCGCAGGGGACTTAAAGAAGGGGCGGAATGAGGAAACCAAGGCAAAGTAAGATGCAGGTAAAAGACAAGGAAAAGAAGGACAATGGAAAAAGGACGACCCGCTGAGAAGAGTTGCTCAGGACTCGGACCGGACTCCTTGCTCAGGGACCTGGGAATGCCGGGAAAGGGGAAAAGAGGAATGGAAGGCAAAATTCGGAAACGTGACAGAGGAGGAAGTCAGGAGAAACTAAAAGTCTTGTCCGTCAAAAAACAACAAAAACAACGGATGCATGCGAAGACATCATGTCGGAGGGAGACAGAACAGGGCATCAACAGGAGACAAACTGTAAGGAGAGTCTCCCCGAAAGAAAAAAAAAAAAAAATAAAATGAAAAAACTTCGAAGACTCCGAAAGACTGACTGTTGCTATTGAAAATAAAAAATTGCCGGAAACAGAGGGCACATCTTCTCCGGGCCCTGCGAAGAGAACAAGGACGATCCAGAAGGCAGGGCTGCGAGAGTTGGGGTTGTCAAAGGCGGAATGTTCTCAGCTAGGAGTAAATGTCGCTCCATCACAATCGCATCTGGGTGGAACGGACAAGTCCGGTAAAAAAAGATGTCACATCGGGAGAAATCCCGATGAACTAAAAAAAGAGAATCATCATGCTTCGAAGAGAAACGAAGGGTGAAACTGCTTCACTTCACGGCGCATCAAAGGAGGAGGTCAAGCGCTAAATAAGGAAAAGAATCACGACGACCAAAAGAAAAAATCAGGGCAAAAACCGCGTCGCTATAGCGTAAAACCGCTAAGAAGAGGAAATCCGCATACGAAAGGAATAAAAAGTGGGATGGAGAAGGAGGGGCCGCGATGTCCGACAAGAAAAAAAGGGCTGGCGCTATAGTATCGCGCTTAACTGAGGCAGGTCTTTCCACCACGGAAAGAAGCAGCAGAACCAAGCGAAAAGGCAAGCAGCGTCGTCGCCAGAGGTTTAAAGCTACCTAGGAGGAACTCCGGGCCGGGAAAAGCAGGGTACGACGAAAAGAGGTGCGAAAAAAAATGGAGGATTCAATAACAGCAATCAGAGGCCGTAATGGGGAAAAAGAGGGGGGTCGAATTAAGGAGGAAAAAGGACTCGGATACTAAAAAGAGAAGGATGCGGGAACGGTCTTTCAATACAAACAAAACAATCAAACGCTGTCTCCGAGGAGGAGGGAAACCCGAAAAGTCGAATTCCTACGAGAAGTCGGTAGGCGATCAAAAAGCCTCAGGGATGATTCGCACGGTGAAAAAAAAATACGCAAAGCTAGAGCTGGGGGAGTGGGGGGCGCAGCCTGATGGAACTCGAGAAAACTAGCCAACCGTTCGGCGAGCTAGGATCTTTTGCGCAACAACGATCAATTTCTCTGACCGATCCGGCATGGGGGCTTAAATACGAGGGTCTCAGCATTAGGAAGAAAACAGTGGAAGTAAAAGTAATGGAACGAAAATGGAAAGCATCAATGGATTCTGCGGGAAAAAAAATAGACCCATTAAAACGGTCATTAAGGTCATGGACTCTAATGACAGAGAAGCGTGCATAAAAGGGAGAAAGTATTCGCTCAGAAATAGGAATGTTGTCCGAGGTGGGCCAAGAGGCTATGTTTGGTGATTTTGCATGTCTCAAAAGGTCACACCAACAAAAGGGTGAAGTTCCTCGGGAAGGGGATCTTTAGGAGGGAAATATAACGGAGTGAGGAACCTACCCTATCTCATCCCGATCTCGCACGGAAGGAGAATAAAGAGAATCAGCCGGCCGGGGAAAAATAAAAAACGATATTGGCGGCCTTGAATCAAAAGAGAGGCACTGCTAAAGGCGGGGGGTAAAGGTGGTAAAACGCGTCGAAATGAAAACAAGACGCAGATTGGGCCTAGCTGCTAGTTCTGGGATTAATAGCGCGCTCCAAAAGCGCCGGTCTGCAAAAGAAGGGGGACGCGATAGTCGGAGGGAAAAAAAAAAAAAAAGATCAAGCCGGAAGAATGAACGCTCAAAGACTGATCGCGGAGAAGGGCGGGAGAGTCATGCTTCGTTATAAAAAGAGTCCGCCGGGAAAATGGGACTGTAAAACGTAGGAATCCCATCTTAGGATGAGGAGCCCGGGAGGTGGAGAAAAAGTCCTAGCCAAAGAAAAAGGTGCGAAGAGAGAAGAAAAAAAAAGCGTCCCATCAAACAAACAGCTTAGTTGGGGTTTAGTAGTATAATATGATCGAAAGTCTATAAGGCATGTTTGGAAGAAGAGAAGTGGGAAACCGAGATTCGGGGGGGGGGTAAGGAAGCTGAGGGATTTGTCTCTAAAATTTCAAAAAAAAAAAAAAAAAACAGAAGTTCAGGCAGGAGGGGGTGGGAGTCTTAGATTTGAGGGAAATGACGACAGATTCTTTAAGAGTCTGTCAGGGAAGGGGGACGATCCACTTACGGCTACTATTTCATTCGGGCGATGGAGTAGATTGGTGGAGAATCACAGTCTACATGCGAATCGGGCGGAAGGCAGACCTCTAGGTGATTTAACCAGAAACCCAAAGCGCTGGTTCTGAAAAGGGAGGTGGTGAGGAAAGGGAACTTTGCCGGCACAGCAGGGGACGGGAGGTTCGGGATAGAAATAACGTGAGCGTACGGAATCTGGGGGGCGTCGCGGTCTCTGCAGTAAAAAGTTGAATCTAGTGCTGGGAGGAGGGGCCCGAGGCGGGGCGGGGAGGAAAGAAAAGAGACGTGAAGGGGGGGGAGGGGTGGGCGGACGGAGGAGGACGCGACGTCAGTAGCGATGTATGGCTGTCGGAAATTAATTTTTTGTCCGAAAAGGGTATTCGGCGGAAATACTATATGCCGTAAAGGTCCACAGGGGGGGGAGGAAAAAAAACGCATCATGCAAAAAAAAAAATCGGGCCGGGCCTACGAGGCAAGTGGCGAATGGCTATTGGCAGAAAACGATGGCTTAAAAGCAGCCTAACATGTAAACCAATTCTGGCTTTCATAGGCCGACTGGGGATCAGGAGTTACCTCGGATCGATTTCTTCTTGACACCGCGACTGGGCAGGGGGGAACTCTACACTGACTTGTCTTTTCGGGGGGCCTAGCCTAGGGCTCTCCGAAGGGAAAAAAGAGAAGAAGAGGGATACGGGAATGTAAAAAATACATGTCTTCGGGGGGATGAGACGGAGGGTGTCGGAAGGCAAGAATTGGCGTTTGCATAGAGAAAATGGCGCGTCGGGGGAAGGGAGTGAAATAGGGTTTGAAAAGGGCCGTCAAAACGAAAAAAAAAAAGAAAAAGCGTCGATCCTGACTCAGGCGGAAACTGCCTTGTCGTCTTTTTCAGTCGTTTTGAAAAAATAAAAAGTGGCCTTGGTGGGGCAAGGAGTTACAAAGAACGAAGCTCATAAAACGGGAGTGGGGGGGGGCAGGGACCTTTCCTTGTAAGAAGTGACTGAGGAAACGACGAAAGGAGGCAGGAAGTAGTGTCGCCACGCAAAATTGCCTGTGGAAATGGAGGACGGGAAACAAAAAAAAAGGGAAGGCATCTGGCAACGGAACTCTAGAAGAACAGAACGGAAAAATGGAGCGCTGAAAATTGTCTGACAAGTGCAAAGGCGCGGAAAGACTGGAAGAAAATACAAAAAAAAAAAGGGGGCACATTAAGAATCGGACTTTTTGGGTTAAAAAGCCAACCATGGGTGGGGGGGGAGGGAGTTAGGTGATCGCACAGGACAGGCTCGGAACTCATATTCAGATCAAAACGAGAGTGAAATAGGGAACGTAAGAGCTATGGACTCAAAAAAACAACAGAATGGGGGAGGTCTTCTTAAATTAGAAGCGCCTGGATGGTGTGTTTGGGTGTTGGGGGGGGTTGTTTGGTTTGGGGGGGGTGGTTTTGTTTGGTTTTGTTCTGTTCTTCATGCAAGCGTTTGATGCCGTTCAGGGCTCCTGGTGGGAGTCGAGCCTTGACTTCAACGAAAACAGGGGGTGGAAAAGCACAAAGGGGGAACTTTCTGGGGAATGGGCGGGGCAGGTGGGCCGGGAAGCAATTAAAAGGTGTAAGGGAAAAAAGACCTGAGAAAAAATTTCTTTTAATAGACAACACTGTGTCAGGTGCAAAGAAGATGCGCACCAGGTGTGCGAAATCCAGGAAACCGCTAGGCACAGTATGAGAAGACACGATGGGCCGCACTATAGTCAAAAAAGGTGGAAGGATACGGGGCAGGAAGGCATCTCTGCTATGAATTGAAAAAAAACGAATGAATGCACCAAGGGCAAAGACGCGGCAGGGGAAAAAAGGAAAACTATTCAAAGAAAGGCACTGAAAAAAGAATGATATGACGCACGACTCTTTTCAGGGCGCATGCAACGACCTGGCAGGTTAAGGAAGGCCACAAAACACACAAAAAAAAAAAAAAAAAAACAAAAACAAAAAAAAAAAAACTCAAATTTCAAGCGTCGGGTGGGAGGCTGGGAAAATGACGATCATGTAACGAAGTAGAAAGCCTAAAGATTCACTCTGAACGCGGATGAAAAATTTAGGTTGGGAAATTGTAGAAGTGAATACTCATTTCGGAATTGCTACGCATCCGGAACGGGGCATAACGACTCTATTCTGATCTTTCGCCATGAAAAAAAGGAAGGAAGAATACGAAAAAATACAAAAGACTGGTCTTAGGGAACCAAAAATTAGTCCAGGCAATAAATCAGAGCCGACGGATATCTCACCTAAGTCGACGATCCGATGTATTCTGCAGAGTTGGGGGCAAACGAAGTGAGGAGGTCCCGCGGTTGATAAGGAACCATCGAAAAAAAGGAGGGAACGGGGTATTTCACAGTCAAGGTCGAGGGCGTATGATCGGCATGTATGGGAGAAAGAGCGCCGATTTAAAAGTTCAGGCATTCATTAGTTCGGAGGAAGAAAATTCAAAATGGGGTAATAATCTGGCTGCTCTAACTCAGAGGGGGGGATGAGAGCCCCGGGAATAAAAATGAAAAAAAGTCTCTGATAGTAAACTAGAAAAAACACGGCCATCCGCAGAAGAGGGAAGGGGTCAATTGCATGGAAATCTGACAAAAGCTTTCAGAAAAGAAGGGCACTGAAATATCTCTTTCAACCGCAGGCCCTCGAAAACGGAAGAAAATCTCGGAGGAACAACAGCAAAAAAGGAACGGAAAGTCTGCCGTAGGGGAGCATTTCACTCAGGTCTTGAGCGGTCCGATTTCACGGTGGTACATTTTAATGTCACTGGGAAGATTGCGAAACTATGGCGAGAGAAGGACTATCTTATTTACTATTCAAGGAAGCATAGGAATACCTTCTGAAAGCAAGATCTCCGGATAAAGACAAGAACTGGGGCGCGGATGGTCAAGGAAAACCTCCACAATCACTAGCTGAATAAACGTAGAACTTCTTTCGCCGGCACACAAGCGGGCAATACACCTAATCTAGTGGGGACGAAAAAATCGTCGAGGGAATCGCAGCGGAGAAAACCAGGCCCGTATCCGAGTAGATGGAAAAACCTCATGCAAAAGAAAATTGGGGTTGAGGGGGGATGGCCGACATGCTGAAAGCGTTCTAAAAGATAAAAAAAACGCTGTCGATAGGACGTGGGGAGCATTCTATCGGGAGAAGGAAGCTATCATCGATCGGCGACATCGCGTGTAGAGAGGGTCGGCCAAGGGCTGGAGAATTCTTTATATGAAAAGCAGGAACTAACGAAGAAATGTCCAGCAGGCGAGGAAGTGACTGGGCGGGCTGAGGAGAAAGATCAAGTTGCGAATTCAAGGGAAACACGCGAGAAGGAAAAAAAAAAATTGGGGGCGGTTGTGGGGGGTTGGGGGGGGGGGTTTTTGTGGGGGGGGGGGGGAAAAAAAGAAAGGTGTCAAAAAGGGGACATATAAAGGGGAAAAGGGTCGAAAAAATAGTCACAAAAAAAGATGCGGTGGCAGTTTCCTAAATGGGTGATGAACATAGTTTGGAAAGCGAGTCGGGGAAGGGACGATACAGACCGGATGATGTAGACAACACGAACAACGGAGATTAGTAAAAAAAGGAACGGAGAGGAACTGAAGTAAGAAGAAAAGAACAACCGTCACCTTACTGGGGGAGAAAGTGGGGGGAAGGAAACTGTCAGCACCGAGGGGTGGGAGTCGGCTGAAAAAAAGAGGAGAAAAAGCGCAATGGGGGCATCAAAGCCGCCTCTTGTCAACCTTCGGCCGCCTGCAAGTCCCGCGAAACAGACCGGGAACGAGAGGGGACGGATTTCGCACGGACTCATCACTCTGTCAAACTGCACATCTCGTTGTACTGCAGGAAGGGAGGGGCGGTCGATTAAGTCTTCAAAGAATTGACGCAAGCCTTTCAAAGAAAGTTGAAAGAAAGCAGGAGACGATCCAAATGCAGTTGTGATAGGTGCGTACAAAAGGAAGGACTCGAAAAGCTGTACTCCGGCAGGGGGTCGACTATCTCGCACGAAGGCAACTCTCTGGGCAAAACGCCCCAGCTTCGGTTGGGATGGCGGGAGGGCGCAAAGAAAATAAAACTAAATAGAAGAAGGGAACTGGTGAATAAAAAAACAACTCAACCAAGAGAAAGGGGGAGGAAGGTTCAGGGGCACTGGGACTTTTAATTTAACTCCTACAAGAGGAAAGAGAAGGGTTGTGGATGTCAGCTGAAAATTGGTAAAAGGGAGAGTTCTGAGGGAGCGGAGAAAGACGGAGTCGAGGTTTCGAAAAAAGGTCAGAATTCAGTCGAAATTTCGCTAGCTAAAACCTCTGGGAAAAAAAAGACGGCGTGTCATTCTTAATCATTCTCACGAGTGGCTTTCACCCCTCACAACGGAGCAGGAGGTGAGCTTTTGAGGGACGGAACGGTGGGGGGAGGCGAGAGTTCAGGGGAGAGTATAATTCGCAGCGCTTTCTGATCCCCTTTGCCTTTCGATTCGCTCGGGAGGGGAAAAGGGGCACAAAATTTAAACTCTATGCTTCGAAAGCGGGCCGAGCTGGAAAGAAAAAAAAAAAGGCAGAAAAAAAAAAAAGACGGGGAAGGGGTTTGGTCGGAAATGGGAGCTAGGGATTGAAATCTTACCAGATAGTATTAGTGTGGAAAAAAGGGTTTCCTCTTTTGTGAACGACGAATCAACGTGAAGCAAAGAGGGAGGGTCAAGACCAGCTGAAAGGAATGGCCCTAGTCGGAAGAATAGATGCGCTTGGCGTATGGAGGTCTGATCAAAAAAGATGAGGGGGAGGAGAAGGCAGCAATAGAAGTGGTGCCCATACCTCAAAGAGATCACAGGGATCGGCTGTGCGCACGGAAAAATCGGATGAAGGAAAAGAGGGGACGGTCCTTTGTTGACACTCGACAGGGGTCAACGTTCAACTTCGGGCAACATCCTGAACCGGGGTGAGGCCTCGCTGAGAGGCGAAATCGGAGAAGGTTGGACCAAGGAAATCGACAGGATGTCTTTAGAAGATAGTCCAGGGGAGGTGGGTGGTCGGAGAAGCAGGCTGATACTCAAAAAAGATAGAAATTTCATCGAATGAAGAATGTCGCGGGCGAGGACTGGTTGTAATGCTTGATTAAATCTTTTGGACGGATTGAAGAAGTCGAAAATATCACGAACTGGCGCTTCCAGGCTAAGACGTCTCAGGCGTCGAAAACTCTTTGCAATTAAGGGGGGTTTGTCAATTGGAGGGGGGGACCCTGATCAGATAAAATTGTTGTCTCAAGAACATGCTCCCGAAAAACGAGCATGCAGTAAGAAGAGCCCAAAAAGGGAATGCCGAACTAGGTAAGGAAAGGGAGGCGCAATACTTGTCAAAAACCTCTGCAAGGATGTGGAGATATGGACGCAGGCAAAGGACTGTCATCATTGTCATACAGGGGGATAAGTACGAAAAGAACTGCGAGGCTGAAGGGACCTGACTTTCGGACAGGGCAAGCTTAGGCCACATGGCCCCGATAAAAAATCCAAGGCCTCGATTAAACTTGATTTGGTGTGTGACGCAGCAAAAACATTTGGGTTGGCGAGCACTGTCAGCAGAGGAGTACAGCAGGAAAGGAAAATCAAAGGCTTCAACGTCTGGAACAAAAAAGACGAATCATTCTCATGCAAAAAAAAAACCAAACCAAAAACTGAGGTTAGAAATTAGAGAGATTCGTCTTGGAATTCCAGAAGCGGTGGAAAGGGGGGGAAAATTCAAATTCAGGAGAAAACAAACATGACTAGGAGCGGAGAAAAAGAATCGGACTTACGGCAGGGTTTTCACATGATGGGGGGGGGGGAAATTTAAGGGATGAGGCTGGATGGAGGGGGGGGGTATGTTCGGGTCAAAGGAAACTTGTCAGTCATAAAGGGAAGAATGACATGAGGCAAAGGGTTTCTAGGTAAAAACGTGGTCGAAACCTGTGGGGTCCGCAATATGGAATGAAAGTCCATGGTGAGAATCCAGGGGAACCAAAAAAAGAAAAAAAAAAAACTCAGGGGTGGAGGAAAAAGAATCCGAATTCCGCGGAAGAATATCGGGGAGTATGGCCAGAAGGAGGGAACGAACGAATGAGCAGCGTTGGATGAAAAAAAGAATGAGGAAAAAGGGGAAGGGAAAAGACAAAAATTACAAAAGACGCGAGTTAAAAGGATTCAGACCGACGCGCCGTCAAGGGGTTGACGAGACGATACAGCTTCAAAAAAACAAGAACCGAAAAGGAGGAATTGTCTGCGCTAAACCAAGAAGTAACAAAAACTCGAAAGGGACACAGATCGAGAGAAGACAGGGGAGGGAGAGACTGCTGGGAAAGGGGGGAAGAAAGAGGAGCCGAGGCCGAGAGGATGACAATCGCTGGGGTAGAAATGATGAAGGTTCTATTAACTCCGGGTGAAAAATTAGGTTCTAGGGGACTGCCTCAAATAGGCCTGGGGAAAAAAAATAGGGGGGTCGAGAAAAGAAGGGGCTCTCGCGAGTAAAAACAAGTACTTCCCTTCAATCATTTATAGGGGGAGGGGAAGGGGAAAAGGAGAGACGAACTCGCCGAAGTGCGTAAATCGAATATAAAAAAGATCTAAGGAAGCAGGAGGCTGATTATAGAGGGGGGGGGTAGGTAGAAAAATACGCTGGGTCATGGCATAGAAATCATGGCGAACCTTCACTCGAATGAAAACGCCTTGCGTTCTAAATCAGAGTCTAGGGAAGAGAAAACCGAGAGCCGGTAAAGGGAAAAAACGACATCTCTGCTCGAAAATCCGCTCGCGCCCTCCTGTCTATAAGCTCCGTCAATGGTCGGGGAGTCCGGGGCGGGGGCCCTATTCAAGGGAGGAAATGCCAGAAAGCTATATCTCGAAAAGGAGAGCAAACCGTCGGCACCCCGGGACGTCCAGCACCGAAAATAATCAATAAAAAAAGCCGCCTAGTGGGGAAGCATCCATTCTTTATGAAGTCAGATACTATCATTTACGACTACTGGCAAACGCAGGCTCAAAGCCAGGAGAGGGAATAGCTGAGTCCGAAAAGTCAGCAAATCGCGGAACAAGAAATGCAGGGGGAGCTGAAAAGAACATTACTATCCAGTCAACCAGCGAAAGAAGACTTATTCCTTTCGAGGAGTCAAAAAAACAAGACGAATAAAATTTAATTGACAACCCAGTCAACCATGCAGGGGGGAAAGTAGAGATTGGACGGCAGCGAGAAAGAAAAGACAAGAAGATAGCCTGGTGTCGTTGAAGGAAGGTCTGGACTAAAAATTGATACTGGGCGTAAAAAAAAAAAGTAGACTTTCTCCAAAAAAATCAGAGAGAGTCGGGGAGAAGAGGCTGTCTCAAAGTGGAGAAAAAATTGGGGCGTCTGGAAGAAGGGAGGGCCATCCCGAAAAGGATCCGGCAAAGAAAATTATGCAAAAAAATGTCGCTTTGAAAAGGGCATACGCACCTTCGTCAAAAATAGGCAAGAGTCACGAAAGGTATCGGGTAAAAAAGAGGGGAGAAAGGGCGCGGACGAGGGAGGGAGACAGGAAAATAGAAGGTAAATGTCGAGAAAAATCTGATTGGTTCGATCGCAAAAAACCGTTGGGGCCTCTATTTGGGTCACAGGAAGCATGAAGAGTCAAGGAAGAATAAGACCGAGACGCTTCACAAAAAAAAAACGGGAGAGTAAAAAAAGGAGAAGCCGGGAGCGATCCTTGTCGACCAGTCTCAAGAAGATATGCTTCCTGAGAAATCTAACTGCAAACTCGGGTCGGGGTGGGGATTTTTTTTCACGAGGGAAAACACACCAAAAAAAAAGAAAAAGCAGATGGCCAGAGAAAGGACTTCTTGGAGCGCGCCGAGGGGGAGGGAGAGGAAAGCTTCTGCATGCGCAGAAGAATTCAATTCGCCATCATAAGCCCGTTCATCCAACCCGACTCCTCTTTTGCAAAGTTCCTCGTCCTTGATGGGATACGAAATTCAAAGGGGAAAAAAAAGGAAAATTTTACACACGTGAGAAAAGTCGCGGATCGAGCTCCGGGAAGGTCGAGGTAGAGTCATTCGGGAAAAGAAGGGGGGGGGCTGGAACGCAGAAAGGAGGAAATCACACTAAACTACAACACTTAGTAGCTGCATCGACAGCGCAATCCTAAGGTAAAGGAAAGGACTTAAAGAAAGAAGAGGTTCGTCCTCAGCTTAGGGGGGGGTGGTCTGCTCCAGGCACATCGTCGATTCTGCAGCTTTTGGTTATTGACTTCTTTCATACGACATCAAGCTTGTAGTTATTGCCGCGAATCTGAGAAGAAGGGTTCGACGCAAATCAAAGAGATAGCAAAGTCACGAGATGGAGTGGACGAACAAAGTAGGTTGTGCGAACTCGTACCATCTGTAATCGAGCCTCCTGAGTAGGGAAAAACTCAGGGCCCAAGGGGGGGGGGCAGTCTAACAAAAAAACGGGTGCTGACGGATAAGGAGGAGAAGGGGCAGTAAAACGCGCAGATAGGAGAAGGAGGGGCTGCGCCGGCAATCGCGCGAAAAACGTGCTTCCCACAAATTTGACGGGAAAGCGCGAGGAGAAAAAAAAATGTTCCGGGGTGGCGAGCAGAGGCGGGGGACAGGGGGTGTAAGTGTCGGAGCGCGGTCGTCAGAGGAAAGAGATAGGTGAGGAGAAAAAGAGGAAAACGTTGAGTGGGTCAGTAAAAAACGTGAGCCATTAAAGATCTTCAGCATCGTTTCGCAGCACTAAATAAATCGGAGGAAGAATCGAGAGGGTGCGATTGAATTCCGCGAAAGGGAGATCAGGGAGACGGTATACTACGCATACGAAAAAAATACAAAATCAGCAGATACATTCGGGGGGATGGTTCTAAATCCTCCGTTGTAGAAGAAGGAAATTTGGATTGAAAACGAAGTAAACCCCTTTAAATAAAGAGGAGGGTCGTGGAGTCAGAATCGTCGTTTTTGAGGAGGATGGCGAAAGCTTCCGCCGCGGGATTGGGAAGGCCCCTGGGGGAAAGATGGATCGACATGTATGTGACTTCGATCTATCCGGGTGGTGGCTTGGAAACGACTTCGTGGATAGATCACGAAGAGGTCGCGGATAGGTGCAAGAGACTCTTGTTGACGTAGGGGGACAGCAAGACAGGTAAAAGAAAAAGCCTACTTCTAAAAGAGCATCAAAGAAGGATTCCGCTTGTCGCTGTGTGAAGAAAGGAAGAGGATGGGAGGGTGAAAGTAAATTGAGAAAAGGACTATGGATGGGGAGGTCACGACCATTCGCCTGAGGGGAACTCGGGATATGGCGGCATGTCATCATGTCAACCACCCTCTGGACCTGTAAAAACTGATAAATGGCAGGTAGTGAGGAACAGGGGACGTCGGCCTTAAGTCAACATGCGGCCAAGGTTCTATGAAATCGGTACTGGGGACTCCAATTCAACTGGCATAGAAAGGAAATCAAAAAAAACAAAAAAAAAACCGTCAAGCAATTAAGGACGCTCGATTAACCGGGGGTTTGTGTGGTCAAACCAGTGGGGGGGAGAGGCTTGACTCTTCTCAAGCCGAACAGCTAAGATTTGCAAAAAAAAAAAAAGAGGACTCGGAACCGCCAAAATATCTCAGAGAAATACACAAGCAACGAAGGAGTGAAGTAATATTCTTTTCAGGAAAGGGAAACGGAAGCGGGGTTTATTGGAAAATGCATGAGCGTCCTAGTCGTAGGAAGGGGAGGAAAAGGAAATAGACCTAAAACAAAAGCAAACGCCAGGGTTTGCGGGGGGACAAAAGGGGTCCTAGTCTGAAAAGGGAAGTGGGGTTTAGGTGGAACGGGACAATGGGGGCAGGGGGAAGGGAGGGGATTCAGAAAGTGGTCAGGGACTTAAAATTTCTTGTACGGGATATACTTGGTGGAACCCTGTTCCGTAAATAGAATCGGGGCAAGGGGGGGGGAAAAGATACATTGGAAAAAACAAGAAATAGGGGGTGGTCGAAGGATTCTCCAGCAAAAGTTCACCGTCGAGTTAAGTAGCAGGGGGGGGGGGGGCTGAGCGGTGAAAATAAGGAGGTGAGAGTTCGTTTCGAATTAAGGGGTCCTCACATGCTATATAAGATCGGAAAAATATCAGAAGAAAAGACGATAAGTCAGGAAACAAATGGAGAATGATGGAGACGGGACGAGACTATCGCAAGTTTTCGAGACCGGTAAGGATGACAAGTCTCTGAAGGGGAAAGAAAGTGCAATACCGGCGGTCGGGCGATGAGAGACATTGCGTAAGACGAGGGGAGGGAAAAGGAGCACGAAAGAATCAAAAAGGAGGTCTAGATCCGTGAAGATACTTAAGAATGCTCCTCTACATTGGTAAATTCTGCTATTCTGGTATATTCAGAAAAGGGGAAAAAAAAAAGGGGAAAAGAGATCGACACCCTGGGGGGGGACGGTAAGAAAAAAGGACGTAAAATGAAGTTTAGCCCTCGGCGAGACGTCACAGAAAGAATAAGTGCCGCATAGTATCTGAAAACCTAGTATGGGAAATTTGCTGTTCTGAGCTAGTAATAAAGTCTACATCGGCTCAAACACATCGGAGGCCGGGCTTATGATTAGCAGGGGAAGGTGGCGAAAGAAAAAACTATTAAAGGAACAATATAGGGCTCTTAAACGAAAGAATGAGACTAGGAAAAGATTCCTTCTTCTACAAAAAACTCAGGAATATGGTGTAAAGAACGTAATCGAACTTACAAGACAACTGAACCCAGTCGAGGTCTCAAAGGGCAGAAACAAGCTGCCGCCACGAAGGGGGGGCCATCAGCTAGACAGTCATTAAGGGGGTGTCTCTCTGTCATTGGAGAAGTGCCTGATAAAACTAATAAAAAAGTCGATAGCGGACTGCAGGAAACGGGGGGGGAACACTCTTCTACGACCCGTCCAGGGCCTTAGAAACGGAAAAAGTCCCTCTGGGTCTCTCTGGGGGGTAAGATCCTCTCTTTATTCCTTTCAAAACAATCGGACTACAGTAGGGAAAAAGAAAGTTAGGATTCATCCAAAGAGGGGGCACGAGCTGGGGAATGAAGGAGGGGGGGGGGTCTAACTTCACAAGTTCGCCGATACTAAGCTCTTGTTCTGACTTACATATACATTAAATTCACAACCGTCTTTATTAACTAGATCTAAAAAGTCGCCAGAAAATAATAGAGGAGGAAGAAATCGGATTGTAGGCGGGCGGCTCAAGGCCGATGAGAGAGGAGCTGTGTTCGGGCAGGAAAAAAGAATACAAGAAAATAATCTTTTTTGACGGTTGCTACAGGGGGAATAAAGCTCAGAGCATCCATTCTTCTGGCAGGTCTAAATAGGACTTTTTGGGCTAGAAAAAGGAGAGGGAGGATAGGTGGAATCAGAACAGGGTGGGTTCATAAATTGGAAGGTTCAGGGTAATAATTTAGTGAATAAAGAAGGACGCTAAACTTGGCTTCTCGATGAGTCCAAGAAAGAAGTGATTAGAGAGAAAGCCTCAATGGCAGCGTGTGGAGAGGAGAGGAGAGCCAGGAAAAAAAAAAATGCACTCAATCTGAGAGGGTGATTTCGATCGGAGGAAAAAAAAAGACAACTAAAACAGTGGTTTTTTCATTGGTACCCCTCGAAAGTTTGGATGAAATTGGAAAAAAGAGAGTAGTGGTATGATCGGATGCAGTGCGGACGAGAGTTCGTTCAAAAGAGAGAAAAAACAAAAGAGGTGAAGGAATAGAAGGAGTAGGAGGGGGGCCGTAACTTGTCGTTACAGAAAATCAGCCGGCCTATAGTGGGCCTTCAGGGGGTCAAGCTAGAACTGGTCAAAAAGGCGTTGTGTTTGTGTTGGGGGAGCATGAGAAAAGAGTCAAAAGAAGGGGGAAGAGAAATTAAAAAACCTTCTTAAGGGCGACGGTCGCGGACGCAAGGAGAAAAGGTACTCGTGCACCGTCTTGCGGAAGGCCATAGTCGAATGGCAGGCCTAGAGACTGTATCTTCGTTACTGCATTTCAATGGAGCTCAGCCTTTTCGCGGTAGAACTGGGCATTCCTGCCTTGGCAAACAAAAAAGGGAGAGAGACGGGTGCAGGATCAGGAGGGGGGGAGAAACCGCTTGATAAGGGGGAGAAAAAAAAAAAGTCCTCGCGCGCGGAACGCGGGGCCGGAACGATCGCAGTCATGGCTGGACCCTTCTAAGAAACCCATGTTAGTCAATTATTGTGATGTCGGAAGCGGAGCGACCAGCGATAGGAGCTCGTGTGTAGACGCAGAGGGGAGTTCATCTAGCCTCGAAGAGAAAGGTTATTCCCACTTTCTGGTATTTGAGAAGGAACGGGCTCCATGCGCGCGTCTCGTTCGTAAGTGTTGTGGGTAGGAAGGGAGGGAAGAAGAAAGACGCTGAGGGTAGGGGAGATCTTCAAGGGGGGGAGAAAAAGAACCGGGACGCTTCAGCTCGGCCTTAGAAGGGCGACGATGTCTATCTTTTTTTTCGAACGTGCAGGCCTTCCTAGGTCGGAAAGAGGGAGGGAAACCTCAGAGGGGAGTCAAAACATAGCGGCGCGGGGGGACTTTTCTAATGGATTTCCGAAGCGGGGGTCGGGAAAAAGGGGGAGGCCGCTTCTATCTAGCGGCCGCTGGGACGGAGACGGATAGAGGAGGACAGGGGGAGGATTCCATTTTAAATTGATGGGAGAGTCTGCCGTCTGGGGCGGGAGGCAAAGGAAGGGACGGGGGATGGGGGTCGGGGGGGCCGGAGGTTAAGAGATCCAGATCGATGGACGGCAGGAGGATAATTTTTTACATCGCTTCAGGGAGGTCGTCGGGAGGACAGAGAAGTAGATTGGAAGTGAAAGGTCATGCAGAAGGGAGGCACATAAAAAAAAGGTCAGTCATGCCGCGGCGAATAGCTTGGCGATAGAGTGAGGGAAAAAAATCGCGCGAAAGAATAAGAGCGTGCCTCATGACTCGGGAATATTCAAGGCGTACTTCGGTGCAGGGGGGGGGGAGGACATCCATTCTTGGATTACCCTTGACATGCTGTGAAGGGAAGGTTGGTGGGGACGTCAAGAACAGTCTGGGGTCGGGGGGGGGAAATCCCGCTTCAGAATCAAAGATTTCCTTTTCTGTGCCTCTCTGTCGGTCTAGACAATAAGAAGTGTATTGCCGGTGGGCAGACGTGGAAGGAATTGGTCACGGAGATAGGGGACTTACCTTAGGGGGGAGGGCGACTTCGTTGATCAGGAGAGTATGTTCACGAAGGCCGCGGGGTAATTGGGGGGACCAGCTTTGAGCAGCGGAGAAAAAAGGAACCACTTTGGAGACGGAGGCAGATACCTGATAAGGGACTTAACTGGAGGGGGAAGGGTCGGTCTTGAGGGGATGGGGTAATTTCGAGCAGTCTTTGCCTTGTGGCCCGTTCTGTGGGCTTAGAAAAACGAACCTCACATGGAGGCATGTAGGGAAAAGAGGCCTGAATGGAACTGGAAGAAACAGTTAATTGCGCAGGAGGGGCGACTGAAGTTTGCGGTCCATTCACCTGGGCCTTTGTCCCGAGTCTCTAGATTATGGGGATACATTGTGACACGCTGGTAGTCTAAAGAATAGATGCATGGCTAACGCAGTACAAGAAAAAAATGTCTGAAGGAAAAGAGCAACATGGGAACGATAACAAAAAAGGCAAATTAATAAGTAAGAAAAGATTAAAATTTTGCCGCAAAAACCTGGGTTCTGGAGGATCAGGTCGTGCGGCTCGGAAAAAAGAAAGTCCGCAGGATGGGGAGAACGCACGTGAGAGGGCAAGTGACCGACGAATCTACGGGACTAACTAACTGTAGGAGTATTGGGGGAAATAGGATATTTATGGGCCCTGTTGAAGATGAAGGGCGTTGGATGGAAGTGCGAGGCGGAAAAGGAGATGGAAAAGAGCCGCGAAAGTGGACGACTCAACACTTGGTGGCTTCAAAAAAAGGGTATCGGGGGCTAATTGAGGGCATTGGGGGGGGAGTGTCGGTGCCAGTATGCCGCAAAGTAGTAGAAAAGGGAAGGATGAATGGCGCAGGTGCAGGGGGGGCTTGTCCACTTGGGGGCAAGAGTTGCATGACAAAAAGGTGTCGAGCGTCAGGGGACGATCAGTGAAAAGGGGGTGGTATGCTAGATTCTTCAAGGGGACGCTTCTCGATCAATAAAGTCAAAGGTATGACAAGCGGGTGTCAGGTAAAACCAAATTGCCAAGGTGCAAGGGGGGAAGGATGGCCAAAAGAGAGAAGAGAAAGGCATAAAAATAAAAGAAAAAAAAAAAAAGGGGGGCTCCACACCCCCCCTCCAAAATACACCTCAAACGCGCACTTACCCAGGGTGCCCCTACTGAAAGTCAACTGATATGGGCAAAGAAAAAAGTCGAAAAGGTTGTAAGAAATGACCTAGCAAAAAAAAAAAGAGGGAATAGGACAGCGCAAGAAGCGCCGGCTGGTGACTTTCTAGACTTCAAGGAGGCCAGAAAAGCAAAAAAACCAAACTGAGCTAGGACACATTCATTTGATAACAACGCGGAAGGCATCCCTTCGCCGAAAGAAAAAAGAGAAGAACAGCGAAAGTAGATAATCAAGAAAGAGGGAAGATTACTACTACGCGACAACGAAAACTGTTTCAGGAAGGAACCCCCAAGACTTCATCCTGGGGGAGGGACAAGGATCCGGACTCCTCTCGCACCGAAAGAGTCCGCATTTGTGTCTAGAGGGATATGTTTCAGTAAAAGTAGGATCGTCCTAAGGGGCGAAAATCAGAGTCAAAAAAAGAGGAACAGTCTCATTCTAGGACGGAGAGAATGGCGATGATCGCATTGGTGGGGGGGGTGGGGTGTTTTTTTTTTTGGGGGTATTGGGTGGGGGGGGGGGGGGGGGGGGGGGGGGGGTGAGTGGGGGGGGGGTGTGGGGGGGGAGGGGACAAAGAACGCGCGCTGACGCGTCTTGAAACTCATCTCTGGAACGAACTCATCTTGGGAAATCTGCCTCAGAAAGCATCGATTACTAAGGGTGAGAGCGACTAAGAAGAAATAAAAGTCTTGCTCGAAAGAAAAGAGAGGGGCTCGTCTGGCAGACGGCACTACTAGTAGACTCAGGGTCACATAGTGGGGGAGAATCTGACCCAGCGTTATGACCTGCGCATGCACGCCTGAGCAGAGAGGCAGCCGGAATGCCTATTAAAAAATCCCCTAAGGGCTCCGGAGTAGAGAAGAAGAAGCATGCACCGCTAGGCGGCCGCCTTTATTT
>Ga0179593_1422915_pt1 | contig 22356 bp, 25 predicted proteins | sample CZODoug2_1_08_16_FD_185931 | JGI IMG/M metagenome (GOLD analysis project Ga0179593, IMG submission 185931) | Vadose zone soil fungal communities from Angelo Coast Range Reserve, California, USA - CZODoug2_1_08_16fungal (PacBio error correction) | ecosystem: Environmental > Terrestrial > Soil >...
AAACTATAGCAGAATTACACTCTTTAAGGGGGAAGGGCGGTTGCAGCAAAGGAAGGGGGACAAAGGGAGTTCCTAGCGCGTGGAAGTTGTATAAAACTAGGAGAAGAGATCAACAACAACAACAGAGGAGGGGAGGAAAAAACCTCGTGGTTGGATAAGACAGGAGATACCATCAAAATTCTCTTGTTCACGGGATGAAAAAAAGGAAGACACTGAACAGAGAAAGAGCAGTTAGGGAGGAACGAAAACGTTGAATGAACTTTGAGGAATAAAAGATGCGAAAGAGGGATCACGGTGGACTTAGGGGGAGACGCCTTGTAAGTGGGGGAAAGCGGTCAATTGAAGAAAGATGACGAGGACGAGAACCGTGCTGGGGTAAAAGGGGGGATTCCGCGCACAAAAAAGTGAGGGGGCGAAACGATTAGTTGGACAAGAGGAGACGAGCTTGTCCAGTTGCAGGGTGGGAGCAGTAAGAAATGGATAGTGGAGGTGGGCGGAGGGAGGAGGAAAAGGGGAAAAGAGGGGGGAGCGTCGACTAGGGGTCGAGATCCATAAGGACCGTTAGGGGTGGAAAGCACAGGAAGTGGCAGGGCGCAGAAACGAGTGGAAATCAGGAAAGCAACCAAGTTTTCGAGGAGAGCAACTAGGAGGGAGGGGAGGCGAAGAAAAACGAGCGGGAAAGGGAAGGGAACGAGGGGGGGGAGAGACTCGGAGGACAAGTCACGGAGGTCAAAAGCTTTGGGGGGGGGGCACTAAATCCCAGGGAAGGAGAGCTTGGGGCCTTGGAGGAACTCAGAGCAAAGGGGGAGGGGAAAAACGCCGGAAGTTAGGGGTGCCGACGTCAAAAGAGATGGGCATCAGAAAAAAAAGCTTTTGAGAAAACACGTGGCCTCGTGCTTTACGAGGGACATGTTATCAAAAGAAGGGAAGAGAAGGGGGAGGAGGGGGGAAAAAAGAGTCAAATCAAGGCCAATAAATCCAAGGGGGGAAGATAAAAAAATTCACGTCAGATAGGAAGAAATGAACAAATGAAAGGTTAGAATAGGGTTAAGGCCCAGGGGGAAAGGAGGAGGGAAAAAAAGGAAAAATCCGAACGGAACCCAAAGAAATACAAGGAAGGCCCAGAAAAAGAGGGGGGAAAAGAGTGGGGAATCAAAAAGGTGGAACATCTGGATTCTCATCAGGAATCAAAAGTCCAACATGAGGGAAGAATGAGGGCAGACAAGGAAGGAATGGCACAGTTGGGGGGGGGGAGGGGGGGGGGTGGGATCGAGAAAACAATGCAAGAATGCGCACTTACCGTCAAGGAGGACCTTAGCATACTTGTATTGTACCAAAGACTGAGAAAAAGAACAATGAAGAAAAGAGAGGATGAGAGAAGGGCTGACACACGTGACCGCGGAACACTGAAAAATCAAGGGGCACAAATGTACGCCACTGAGGGAAGCAAAAAAGACAGCAGAAACCTGCTCTAAAAAGACCTCGAGAAAATTAGGCGGGGGAGGTCAACAGAAGACTTGATTGAAAAGAGAACCCCGGAAAAACCTAAACGGTTGAGGGCCAATTTAGACTCAAACTCAAGGGAAAGACCTTTGGGAGAAATTTGTGAAGGGGAGGAATGGAACGGAGGGAATAATGGGGCGTTGATAACTTTTAGCGCTAAGAGGGGCTCGTAGGGGGCAAAGCAAAGAAAAAGTGCAATCAGAAGAGCATCACTTCCACTAAGAGGGTTTGAAGAGGGGGTGGACAAGAAGAACCACCAAAGGTGCATTCCCATGAAATTGTCTGAAAACCGCCCCGTCGCCAAAAAAGGAATTTCGAAGAAGCACACGGGAAGGAATTCCAAGGGAACCGTGAATTAGAGTCAAGTTTAAGGAAAAAAAGACGGCCAGAAAGGAAAGGAAAAAAAGGCTACCGAATGCAGACAAGAAACGGGCAACCGACACCAGGTACAATAGGTGTTCAATGTTCAAGACCGGCAAAGAGTGTTTCCAGCAAGGTATGAAAAGTCGGGGGAGGGCGGCTGACGACTGGGCACAGGGGGGCCGTCGCAGGCAAGGGGAGTGCAATCAGACTCGGGGTTCATCCGGGGGGGGAGGGGGGCCCTACGATTCAACTATATCCAAATCTTTCCACAAATTCAACCCCAGATAACTGGGGCAAAGGGTTCGGAACTTCAAAGTCTTCATACCGTAATCGACTGTCTGGTGGAGGAACGCGGAATGAGAAAAAAAAAAGAACCTGGGACAGTCAAAAGGGAGGGGAACCACGGCAACTTTGTTAAGGGTCAATACTAAGCAGCCGTGACGAGATAGGAACAAAAAAAGTGGGGAAAAGCAATCGATTGACCTGAAACCCGCATGTAGGGGGGAGAAAAAATGGCAAAATACTCAGGAGGAGGACGGGTCAAGAGAACAGAGGGAATGAAATCAACAGGTCTTTCTGCTCGGTCAATGTGGGATGTAAGTGTCCGTCATGACAGCGGGACAGACTCAAACGGAATTACGCTTGAGCCGAGGGAGCAGAGAAAGGGTGTGGGAATGAAAAAACACAGAAAAAGACGGAAGACTTGTATCAGATATCCCAACAAAAACAGGGGAGATTAAATAAACATGAAACCTTCAAAAGTATACATCGATCCAAAGGACAAAAAAAAAGCTCGTCCTCTGGCAAGTTCGCGCAGCGCAGAAAGTGGGGTCCGGGAGGAACGTACCTGAAAGGAGGAGGAATCAAAGAAAGGAAGATCGAACCTAAAGACCTGTGTGGTTGTTGTTCCTTTACGCCTGGAAGGTAGGAAAAAACCAAAAGAGTAAGGAAGAAGGAGGCGCCGCAAGACAGCAGGGGATCGGAGGGAAATGGCGATCACGGTAAAGAAGATGACTCAGTTAAAAAGAGAAGCGCGGCAGACCTTTCCTGGGGGAAATGAAACCAGCCAATGTGCCCTGAATACGATGTGGAAAAAAAAGGGGGGAAATGGCCAACAGAAGAAAGGAAAAAAAAAGACAGAAAGGAAAGGAAACAGGAAGTAGGAAGAAACAAAGCAAGCAAAACAAGTTTGTAAAATCTGGAAATTGGGGGACCCTATGTGATAGAACTTTAAGAGGGAAAAACGGGAGGAAAAAAAAAAAAGAACGAGGTCAAAGCAGCATCGGTAAAAAGGCCAAGGACAGAGGAAAGAGTGCGCCGGCCGAATGCACAAAAGGAAGACTGGAAAATCTGCCGGGGTTGCCGTATCCCTAACGAAGTGAGGTGGCACTTGAAGTACCCATTAGCAAGCAAAAGGGGGGAAAGAGGTGACAGGGGACCAGGGGCACCCCTAGAGAAGAAGGGAAAGAACAAATATACGAATTTTGATAGAAAATGAAAATTCGCCTCAGGGGGAACGGGGGGAACGATGCAAAGACGACATCTGCATGGCGAAGGTGAAAGAGGGGATGCTACAAAAAAATCTCAAAAAAGAAGAGAAAACGTAAGGGGAAGGAAATCTGCGGGATGGAGAGGGGCAGAACATTGCGGGACGAAAAATGGAAAACCGGACGAGCTCTGTTTCGCTCAAAAAAGCGACAGCAGTCCGAGCAGAAGATGACCAAATCGGGAAAAAAATTCGACAGACAGAAATAAAAACAAGGAGCCTAAGGAAATGTTGATCCACTTGGGAAAAGATCAGGGTAAAGAAGGAATCCGCAAACCATGGTGTGGGGAAAACTAAGAACGCAACATGGTCCCTGTAGGTCAGTGGGCAAGAGAGATGGAGGGGAGAAGAGGAGACGAAAGGGGATTGCCAGGAAGAGTGGGGTCTTCCAAGGCCGACTCTCGCGAGAAAAAATGAACGGCGAAAAGAAAAACAACCTCTACAGCTCATGAGTCAGCGGTGGCTCGGGGAAAGGTGAGAAAGAAAAAGGGAAAAAGAAAGAAGAAGGGTATACAGGCGAAGGGAAGCAACTCTCGGGACCTTTGGCGGGGAAGCTCGAGTTTCCCGAGAAAGCCATGGAATCCCTGAAGGGAAAAGAGAGAATGCTGGCAGGAAGGTGGGCTACAAAAAATAAAGAGGTCAAAGTCAAGCCAAGGGGACTTAAAACTCATCGAAGGAAAAAAAAAAAGAGGCCTTGTCAAGGCCTAGCGGCTTTAGCGGGGAAGATAGGAGGGACCGGCTATCAAACCCAGGAGGAGACAAAATCCCTTGCCCTTGTTGGCCCAGGGCAAGAAAGGGTCAAAAGACTGTGCGTGGTGGAAAACAGGTGGGTCAGGGGAGCCGGGAAAGACTGGAAAAAAAAGAAAAATCAACTACCCAGAAAGAACAGGTCAAGGGAAAAGGAAGAAACGCGCGAAACTGGAAAAAAGTGATGTAAAAAGTGAGACAGGTCCCTCCGAGCCAGGGCGGTTGTCAAGAGACGAGGAAAAACGGGCTTGTTGCAAAAAAGGGGAAAGAAAAAAGCTCATCGGAAAGTGCGTGAGAGAAAGTTGATCAGCTATGGTAACCAATGGCCAAACCGCGGAAGGATCAAAGTTTTCGATAAAGCCGCAAAGAAAAGAAAGAAAAGTGAGGGTTGGATGAGACGAAGAATGGGATAGGGAAGCGAAAACCTTAGAACAAAGGGGGGCAATCCAAAATCCGACGGAGAGGGAAAAAAAGTTAAGGAAAATCTTACACATGCCTCAAAAAATCGCGCCCAGACACGGGAAAAAACAGTCTTACGAACCGTGAGCAAACTGGAAGACTCTCGCAAAAACGGCAAAGATATGTGCCTTTCATACAGGGGGGGGAGGGGGAGGGAAGGATGTGACCAAAGCCGGATGACATAAAGGAGTCAGAAATATAAAAAAAGTACGCCAGGCGTAAAAAAACCGATGCTAGGAAGCATCTTCGCCGCAAAAACAATAGACGGAAAAAAAAAGGAAGGTGCAAGAGTGGAAAGAAAAGACGGGTCGGAAGGTAGCGTGAGTTAGTTAAAAAGTCTTTTTGCAATCCCTGAAAAAGCAGTGGGAGGGTCAGCCCATGTCCAAGAGCCGGAACGAGGAGAAGGAAAAAAAAGGGGGAGGATGAGGAAAAAGAAGAGAGATAAGTCGGTGTTGGGAGAGGGACCGTCTATGAAAAGCAATGAACTTGGTCGGTTCTGGAAACCGGAAACGTGAAAGAGCATCCAAGGGTTCTTGGGAAGAACTCAGCACAGAGAGTTGTGGGAAGGGGTGGAGGAGCGAGGCAGGAAGGGGAAGGAAAAAAAGGGAAGTATTGATGGTTCATCCTGTTTACTTTGTAATCTGTTCCTTAAAAGGCACGGCCCGCTGGGGGTCGAAAAAAAAAAAAAAAAAAAAAAAAAGGGGAAAAAAAAAATAAAAAAAAAAGTGAAAAAGAAAAAAAAAAGAAAAAAAAAAAAAAAAAAAGAAAAAAAAAAAAAAAAAAAAGAAACAACAAAAAAAAGAAAAAAAAAAAGAAACAAAAAAACAAACACAAAAAAAAAGAGGGGGAAAAAAAAAAAAAAAAAAGAAAGGAACACTCGTCAACTCAAAATAAGAGCCGACACAAGTGTAAAGCTTGCACTAGCAAGTAACCGATGTAATGGTGGAAGGGAAGGAAGGTAATAGGGGAGGGGAGAACTGCTGTGAAAAAAAAAATGGTGGGGACTGAAAAATATTTCGAACCATACAGGAGGCAACCTGGGTTGGGGTCGAGAACAGGGGAGCCCATCGTGGGGTGGGGAGGAAAACCAAAAAGGAAGAGTTTGTAGGGGATGACGGTACTGGCGGGAGGGGCGGAGGAAGGAAGAACTGCCCCCTTGACGCGCAACGGGGTGTTAAGCAATATTTTAAAAAACAACCGGGACCACAAGGTGCGGCTAGCCAGCTAGTCCGAAGCGCAGTCCTTTTTCCGATACTAGGAGTATGGAAAGGAAGGAGGAAAAAAAAAAAAAGGGTTAGGGCCAGCAACAAGGGGGCATCATACTAGAAAAGGTGCATCCTATGTCTCGGAAGGGGCACTTGGTAATGAGCTGACTGTAGGGTGAAGCGGGGGGGGGGGGGAAAATGGACGTAAAGGAAAAAAAAAATCCACATTTTGAGGGAAAAACGGAAAGAGAATTACGGCGCGCGGGTGTGGCACCAGGTCAATGCAAGATTGGTACCCTTGGTGAAAGGCGAGATCCCCCGAGCAATGAAGACCCTCTAAGCAAAGGTGATGGAGGTATTGAAAGGAGTGGAAATGCATCGTCTTAATGAAGGGAAACGATGTAGAAAGAAACATCAACATGACGCACCCAATAAGAAATCCCAGGGCCAGGGGAAAAGTGAATGGTTGAGTAAGTAGTCCGCACGAATGCAATACGAGATCGAAAGGAGAAGGAGGGATACCGGCTGCAAAGGGGGCAAAGCGGGGCTGGCGGGAAAAACCATGTGGAGCCAAGGAGAAGAAAAGAAGTCTGTAAGAGGGGGAAAGTTCGGGCGCGACTGTGCCAACACATAGGGAAATTTATCGAGGTGGAAGAAAAGCCCCCCCCAACACAAAAAACCAGAGGCGGAGCAGGGGAAGGACCAGAAAATGGGAGGCCTTATGGGACACCACTAGAAGTATTTAAAAGTCGAACTACATTTCGTGTCCAGGATGAACCTTGGGCATAGTGGCAACGCTTGGGGGTTTGCGGAAAGGGGGAGAGGGAAGAGTCGGAAGGAGAATGGGGGAAAGGGTGCGGAAGAAACGGCTATCTGCCCATCTAGAATGTATCTTCATCACTAAGATCCTCAAAAGAAAATTGTGAGGGAACATCCAGGGGGGGGGGGGGAAAAAGGGAAAAAAGAGATAGGAAGGGGACAAAAAGTCGGTAGATGAACACTTCACAGTGGCACAGTAGCTTCGACACTTGTAGATGAGGGGAAATGCAACGTCTATTTAGGTTTACAATAAAAAAGCCAGACACGGACGGGAGGGGCAAAGTGGGAATGGGGAAACTAAAGGCGACCCTGAAAGGGTGACCCTCGGGTCGACGGGCAATTGTATAGGGAAGAAAAAAACCTAAAGAGGGTCCAGTCAAAGATTTAAGAGGTCCCCTGGGGGGGCGGAAAAAGATGGAAATGTGGAAAAGGAATGCCACGGGGGGAGATCTTTTTTGTAGAGCCGTGGAAAGGGGGGGAAAAAATACATCGGTAAAACAATACCACGATACTTGGGGAGTTGTCGTCAGGGTTAAAACCAAGTCATCCGGGTTCCATCGCTGCGGGGACGGAAGCGGGAAAGGTTGGGGGCGGGGTGGTGTTGGGGGGGCACCATTAACCTTGGGCAACACTACGCTGGTACGGGGACTACAACAAGAAATACTGCCGAAAGGGGGGTAAACGGGGAAATAGGTACCAGTGAGGGCCATCCTTGAATGGAGGAGGATTCTTGTGCGCATAATCTGGCCTGCATACTCGGGGAGGCTGGTCGTCGGTAAAGAGGCGGCAAAGTGAAAACCGACATGGAGGGTCGGCTCGATAAAGGGACGGGAAGTGATGAGGTCAAAGAGAGGGCTGCACGGGGACCTTTTCAGGTAGGAAGCCAGAGGACAGAGAGTAGCCCTTGTAATGATAAAGAGAGAGGGGTCTACTTAAAATGAAGATGCTCTCTAACCAACAGGAGATTCAAACCACCTTTCACAGCGGCATGATACTCAATTACAAGAGGGCTAGGAGACGGTCCAACGGCTCAACCCGAAAAAGGAAACGGGGGGAAGAAGAAATTGGAAACTTGCGGACAGACACTTCCAAAAGTAATCTACGAGCCGAAAAATGAAATTGGTTCCTTTGACGTCCTTGAAAAAGGACCGCGCAAGCAAAAAAAAAAATGAAGGCCAGATTAGCCCCAAAAAAGAAAGGCAGGGGATCTTTAATGTCAAGGATGGGCAAAACTGGGAAAGTTGAAATAACCGGCAGGGAGCCTGGAAGGGGGGGTCGAGGAAAACTCGTAAAAAGTGCCGGCAAATAAATGGTTGATCCCATAATGCTTTTCCAACACTAATGAGAACCAGTCAATAGGAAACGGAGGGTAAAAGGTGAATTGCAAAAACCAAGACATATGAAGGGATAGGGCGAGTGATGGGGGGGCGCGCGAGGATATCGTTCAGCGGGGCGGGACCAACCGGAACACAAAAAAAAGGGGACAACCCAATGGACAAAACAATGCCCAGTGGAGGCAGCCAGCAACTCACCGACATAATACTTCTGGAAAATTTTCGGTGGTGACCTATCCTACTAAAAGCGCGACGAGTGGGCAATCCATTGGCAAGGAACAAGGGAGCTCCCTGCCGATACTGGGAAGTTTCCTGTGAAACCTTAATAAGATCGACTGTCAGGGAAAACAAAACGGCAGTGGGGAGAGTAATAAGGGGAGAAAGCAAGTGTGTCAAAAATTGGGAAATAATTGTGAAAAGGAAGCTTGACGAGGTTTGGAGGCCCAAAGGATGAAATAACAAAGGTAGAAAACCCCACCCGGTGAATCTGGCGTGAATGTTATACTGAAGGAGAGATGGTCAAAAGACAGCTCGTTGTAGGAGAGGGGCGGAAAGCCATCCTCTCAGAAGATGACGCTATTCGTACAGAAGAAGTTTAGACCAAGGGGGGGGGTGGCCCTCCGAAATTGGATAGAAGAAGTGGGAAAAAACGAAAAGGGCAGAAGGGGATGAGGCCGCTTGAGCCTACGTATGGGGGTGGGAAAAGCAAAGGCACGTGAGCGGGATAAAGCTTCACGGTCAGGCTGTGGGGGCAGCTTACGACAGGGGCGCTACGGAAAGGAGGGCTCACATTGGACCGCGTCCCGGAGCCGCGAGGAGGAAGGCGCCGATAAAACGGCAACGACTATACAGCGCTTTCTTCCTAGGGGAAATCAAAGAAAAAAAGCCAGTTGAACTCAACGGTCTGCAAATCAGTTGAACGCATCTCAGTAAAAGATAGGCATTTTGGGGACAGAGACAGCACCCAAAAGGGGACAGCAGACGAGGCCATGGGATGGAAAGATGGACCCTAAAGAGAAATGCTCAAGGCAGGGACCTGCACGCAGTCAAGAAAGGACGGAAAAAACTCAGAGGGAAAGCGAAAACGCTTTCAAGTCTGAGGCGGCGTCGGCAGTGAAAATGAGGGAGTCTAGCACTGCTCGGAAACTCAACACATGGGGCATCCACTCTGAGTAAAGGAAAACTGTGCCCCAATTCGCGATATGGGGGCAGAGAGTACGTGGGTGAAAAAAACGGGGAGGGGTAGTTTGGCAGGTGACTACCGAGTTCCCAACAATCGGCAAGACCTCGCTACATTGGGTCCGAGAAGAAAGCCACGGCAAGAGCACAATGGGCGGACAGAAAAGCGGGAGAGGAGTAAAGAAAGAAGCTTGATTGAGAACAAGAAAGTTTCGGCGGTGTGTCCGAAAAGACGGTCATCGAACGATAAGGGAAAAATTCGGAAGACTTGAATCAGTGAAAGGTTCAGGCAACGTCCGAAAACAACAAAACGGGTCAACAGGATGAAGATCGCCTCCGATGAAAACGCCAGGAGGGAAGCATACGAAATGGATGGGTGTGGGATACACACGGAAATTCTCGTCCGAGAGGCTGAAAACATTAACAAGGTTTTCCCTCAAAGAACTCATCGGATGAGTTCGAAATAGAAATCGGGGCTTAAAATTCGTTTAAAGAAGGCAGAGGGGAACAGAAGGAGAAACATTGTCTACGACTTCCTTCACAGAAAAGCAACAAGGGCAACCACTAGCCTTTCGGTCGTTCCGTTCCTTTTTCTAGAAGCTTGGAAACAAAACGCAAAACAGGGAGAACGCAGCAGCCGTCGTCAGTAACGGGCTGATACAGACAAACAAGGCCCCAAACCGAGTCAATGTCGAATGGGTAGAAGGGAAAACTCAAAAAAAGGACGGCTGCCAACCATGCGAGGAACAGTTTACAAAGAGGTGTGAAGAGGGGGGACTAGTTAGTGTGAGTGACGGGTGTTAATCCCGTTGGGGGGGGGGAGGAATAAAGGGAATTGCAAACTCCGGATCTCTCAAAAAAAAAAAACACGGGGTATGAAGAAGAGATCCTGATTGGGGTGAGAAAGGCTAAGAAACAAAACGTCGGCGGAGGCACCGGAGGGAAACCAGGACTTCAAGAATAGTCATCTCATCAACGAGGTGCGGGGAAAGAAAAGAAACGAGAGGGGTTTTTCTGGGTTGCGCGCATATGCGAGACGTCGGAAAGGGACTTAGGTTGTCGGTCCGTGGAGAGAAAGTCATGGAAAGCAGGAGGCGTAAAACGGTGCTGGGAAATGTCCCGCCTGCAACAGGAGAAAAAAAAGAATAAGGCATCAGGCGCGAGCGGTCTCGTGTAAAAGGCGTAAGGGGCGATTCAGTCGGGTGTAGCAGGAGGGAAGAATGGGAAGATCCGATGGTGAAAAAAAATACGGAAAATCTTGGAGGGCAACCTTGGAAAAAGCACGGAACAGCCCATCGCGGGAAAAACCCCATAGGTGTCGGGAGGCTGACCGGATTGCTTGAGTCGGAGGCGATATATAACGACGAAAAAAAATTTAGGCCGGTGTTTGACGTGGCAGAAAGGAGAACCACTTGGTGATAAGCAAGAAATAGAGCAGCGAGCTTCATGTCCTTTGTGGCGGAAAGCGCTGGAGCAAAATGGTCTGCAACATCCGAAACGATCAGAGTCTGGAAAGAATCCAAACATAGAAGCTTGTGATCCGACAATGGAGAGGCACGGGGGGATTGTACTGCTCGGACGTGTACGATAGCTTGAGTGCATAAATCCAGGCCAGCAGGCCACAAGGTGGGTCGCACAAGGCAACGATCAAAAGTACGCGCGAAAGGGGGCAAAGGGCACATTGAGCTCAAGGGGGGGGACTTAAAAAGAAAACCATATCAGCTCCCTACACGAGCATTAAAAAAATCGGAGGGAACTTGCGGAGAGATTTGAACAGACAGGATGATAGGGAAGAAGGGGTAGACCATGCTCATCAAGAATTCGCATAAGGGCAAAGACGTGCATCCCATGTGCTATCGAGGTGGGCGGTTTTGGAGTCATCAAAATGAAAGGGCTGGTCTCTCCTCTAGAGTAGACGTTAAAAGGTGTTCCGCAGGGGGGGGGGGGGGGGGGGGGGGGGTGGGGGGGGGAGAATGGGTGTTGTGGGGGGGTTGTGGTGGGGGGGAGGAGGGGGGTGGTGGTGTATGGGGTGGGGGGGGGGGGGAGTGGGGGGGAGGGGGGGAAAGTGGGGCGTCTGTATCCCTTTTCGCAGAAAAAAAAAAAAGGAGAGAAGCAGTCGGCGAGAGAGTTGAAGGGGCTCGCTGGTCCTGCCGGAGTGCACTGATCCGATCGGTACTTTGGACAAAAAAAGGATCTTTAACGGCAGAATACCCACACTGGATCGCTTACGACAATCGCCTCGGTACCTGTGTCTTAATGCGTTTCCCCTCGACTTATAGGCAGGAAGCCCTTCAGAACGGGGAGGGCCATGTAGGGAGCAAACATGTTCAAGAACCTGGTTGGGGGGTGTGGACTAAATCGTTTCTAATGGATCTTATTAAACTGGCTGAAAGCACAGTTGAGGAGGCTAAACAGATAGTCGGGGGCCCATCGCCAAAGGGATCCGGGAAAATGCGACGAAGTGAAAACAAATCGGAATGGTGCGATGTGGGGGAAACACCGAGAAGGAGGGAACCACCAGCTTGTACCAAGTCACGCCAACCACGGAAGAGATAAACTGAAAAAACTTGAGCGGTGAGTTGCACAAATGCAACGGGAGCTCTTCAGGGTGAAAAGGAAAAATCAGTTCCCCGTATGAAAGGAGACTAAACATGCGTGCCAGACATGGACCACGAGAGTCGAGCAGGTCTTTATAGGTGGAATAGAAATGGTTCAACCAAGTTGAGGTCGAGTGTGCTGAGAGACGGGGCCTCTGGTCAGGGAGCGCGGCCACGAAAGGGGCGAATCTCGGGGGTTACCGCGGGTAACCGCCGGACTATACAACGTCCAACAGCTGAAAAAACTTGCATTTGAGTGGGTCAGTGGTCGAACTCACAATCAGCCGGACAAGGGGTAGAAGCGTACGGCGTGTGGGGAGAGAAGGCACGCAGGAGAGTGGAACATTCAAGTGAGTTACACAACACTTGGGTACGAGGGGTCTCACAGAAAGTGCTGCCGCGCGAGGGTTAAACTGAGAAAAGTAGGGTACAGATCGCCATCCTTGTTAATATCCCCTGCATTCTTTCGTAAGATGGTCAGCTAGGCGGGATGACGGGGGAAAGGGGGGCACAGTAGGTCAAAGGAAAAAAAAGACAAAGGGTCTGGGGGCCAACAAACCCCCAAAAATACCTGCGGGTGTGGGTCCAAAAAACGTTGACCGTCACGAAACGTTAGTTGAGGAAAGAGGCAGCGACTGAAGCCTCTTTTGAAAGGGAAATCATGTCTACGGGTTGACCTGGAAAGGTGTCCCGAGATCTCAAAAAAACAAGGAGTGACTAACCAGGGAACACGGGAACCGTAGAAGCGATCTCAATTACAAAGAGCTATGCTTCGTTTCAGGCTCAAAGCGCGAAAAGCACAGAGAAAAGGAAGGCCGGAGGCGGACAGAAAAAAAAAAGACAAGGTGGGGGATTACAGAGCCTAAACGAGCCAACTATGGTCGGGGGTACTTTACAGTCCTGTGCCCGCGGGCGAAACCTCCACGCCGTATAAGGCCAGATTAGTCCTGGAAAAGGCAGGTGATCTTTCCAAGGAAGATCCTGATTACATATATGGGCGAAAAGGGGGGTTTAACAGCTCCGCCGGCAGGAAGTTGGCCTTGTTTCGAGGAAACAAGAGTAGCAATGGACGGGGGCGAATTGGGAGTTCCCAAGTTTAGGGGGTGCCTTCAACCACTGGGGGGAAAAAGATGGAAACGAAACAAGCAGGGCGAGGAGGGAGAAGAATTGGAAAAAGTTGCGCCAGAAAACCAAGCCACTGCAATTATTGGGCTCTCGTTGAAAAAAAGGGAATCCTTGTCGGGCAAGCGAACCAACGACCGATATTCGCCCACATCTGCAACCGCGACAAAGCATGCCAGCTTGTGAGGAAAAGCACAAGAACGAAGACATGCCGCGGGGAAAATATTGGGTATTCGGGTTGCCAAAAGATCCAAAAGCTCCGAGGTGGAGAGTCCGGGCAAGGATCCCGGCCTGTCACGGCGGGAAGATTTCCTTGTCAAAAAAGATCACATGGAAATCAAAACCTCTAAAAGGGTGAGAGAGAAGGGGTGGTGGGAAGAAGTGGGGGTCGTAGACTTGGTAACTGCAGACGGTGGACCATCACTAGCCGAGGGGGGAACGAATCGGAATACCAAATCGTGGAAACAAACTCCCCGAGTAAGAGTAATGATGAAGGGTGAAGGATAACAGCGCGGGGGAAACGGGAATAAGCGCGGGTGGCTACCGGCCAAGAGAACAGCCGAGAATCAAAAAGAGGACTCGCCAACAAGGATGACAACCTCCAAGAAAAGTTCGGAAATCATCGCAGTGTTGGAGTCCTACATTGGGGGCAACCAGTTGAAGGAAGGTTAGGAACTTGGCTCCATAGTAGGGGTGGAAACGCAAACGTCAGCAACGTCAAATCGGGGGCGAGGCGAGCAGGAGTTGGAACGAGTTCTCAGAAACGATCAAGCAGGGGGTCAAACTCTTGTACCGATCCAGTGCGGAAAATAGGAAAGTCGAGAAACTGCACAACTGGCTGCGAACAACGGCCTTTCTAAAAAAAATGTGCAAAAGCTCCACACAGAGCCTGGAACAAAACATCATTTTATCGCCGCCAGTCTCAGGAAAGCAGGAAATGGGAAATAGCATGTCCAGAAACAAACGGGGTACGTCAGCGAGGGCCATGGATTGACCGATTGGAATATGCGAAGCGGAACGGGCAATACTACCTTCGCCAGAGATCATACTTACCCTCTCTATGACAAAGAAGACCTAATGCCTGTGGCTGAAGGTCGGGGGGGGGTAAAAAAAAATGGGTGTCGGGGCATAAACTCCCATGTGATATACACCACGGAAGCCAGGAAAGGGTGTGCCCGCTCGGCGCGGAAAAGGAAAGATCGTGACGTGGGGGACGAAAAATGTGGATTCGTTAAGGGGCTACCATCGCCCCACAATCCTGGATCACAATAACCGTCTGAAAAAAACCAGAAATTACGCCACTTACAGCAATGGTGCTGAAAGTCAAAAGCGAAGAAAGGGGGGGAAGCCGCTTGCTGGGGGAAAGGGAAAATTCTAGTGGTGGGCGGAACAAAGGCTTGGGAATAAAAGGCAGATATCATAAAAATAATGACGAGCCAGAGCGCAAAGGGGAGTTAGGAAACCGTGGTAAAGGTAGGGGATCTGTCCTACTCAACCCGCGACGTTGAAGTGCTCTGGGATTCCGATCGCAGAAGCAAGACCAAGAGGAAGCATGACGAAAACCTATTGTGTTGGAGAACGGATGGAGTGACGAGAAACCGCTTAAACATTGACTACCCCATACATCCAGACTTGGGGAGTTCGAAAGAGGGGAATCGGAGACGATTGACTTTTTCAAGAAGGAGGGCATCGCACCAAGACAAGAAAATGAATACGACTGAAAGTAAACAGGGACAAACGAATGAACGATCAGGAATGGTCTTCTTTGCGTCGGCTAAGCGCAAAAAAGGGAGGAAAATCAAGACTGAGAAAGGACAGGAGTCTAAAAAGTACACAGCTCCCAGGCACCTAAGGAAATGACGCGAGGCCACACTCTGACTAGGAAAAAGGAACTGCCAACCAATCAGCGGGGGCATGAAGTTAAAAGAACTAGGGGGGGAAAAAAGATTACTAGGTAGGGGGGAAAAGACGGTTTCAATACAGACCAAGAGAAGTTGACAGAAGAACGTCAGTAGCAAACCCGGGAGAGCGCTAAAAAGAGGGGGAAAGATGAGATCGGAGTTTGGCAAAATTACAGGATAAAAACCCAACGGATCTCTGGGGCGGGAGGAGAAAACCGAACGCACAAAAAGAAAAAAAACACGTAGGTTGAAAGGATGATAACTAGATTAAAATTGAGGAACTCGAAGCTCGGTGGGGGGTTGTGCTGTCAATGGTTTGCGAAAACAAGTCTGTGACGGCGCACTGTGAAAAGGCAGTTGTGCGGGGTCCGACTGGGGGGGACTTGTAGAGGGAGTTGGGCCTTGAACTGCTGAGCACAGGGGCGTGTGGGTCAAACACAAAATCAGTAGGGGGGAATTGCGCCAAAAACAAAAGAGAACGGCAAGAATTCGGTGGGCAGTGGTGACGAGCGGGAAAAGTCGGTAAGAAGGGCGTTAATCACTTTCGGGGAGCGTATGGCCGAGGCAGAATTTAAGCGACACTTGTCAACGTCGCCGTCAGGAGGAGGGGGAGCAACCTTGGTAATGCACGGGCCGGAACGACCCACTCGGCGGAAGCACCCCCTCAAGTTGTCGGGGGTCTGCAGAGGGTGGGGAAGGGCGGAAGTGAAAACGATTCGAATGACTCTGCCAGGTTGGATGAAATATTACCAGATCCGGTGGAAACAAACGGGGGATGGTGGGAAATCACGTCAAAGCCAGACAGGCAGAATACATTCAGGGTTCTATTAAAGCCGTCTTCAAGGTCCGGAAAAAGGCCAGCCGAAAGTAGGTCGGGACAGCAAGTCAAAAATGCATGAGGCCAGTTGCTGGAACAATTTTGCTTCGGCACGGGGCTTGACTGATAAACGTGAAGGGGAGGGGAGACGGGAAGAGGGGGGGGACCACACAATGCGGGTAGTCAAGGGGCCACCGACAATCAAAGTTGGGGGTAAAAAAAAGATCAACTAACTTTGGCAACCAGGCCATGTCTTGATGGCCAATGTATCCCTGTGAGATCGGGAGATCCCAATAGAAAGCTCAGGAAGGAAAGCGGATGGGGTGGCGTCTTGGAAAGTAGAGATGTTTGAGCCTTCCGTCTGATAGCGGAAGGGAGTAGCTGCCGCACAAAAGGGAGCATCAAGTACTAGAAACAGGACGGTCGGCATTTTACCCCTTGGGTGATCCAGGCCACAAGAAGGAGCCGCCTGGACTAAACTGGCCCGAGGAAGAACTGATGCCGACCGGAATTCACCTCGCTGGCGTGACCCCGCGGAATAAAAGCGCTGAATAGTAACAGGTTGAGCTTTCAAGGGGCTCGAGCACTTTATCCGGGGGCATCCACCAGGGGAGAAACGCTTGGTCTCTAGGTAATGAGAGGCCGCGGAACACAAAGAAGGAGCGCGAACAACCTCGAGGAACTGTGTACGGGCGTTTGCCCCTTAACGACTGCGAGGAAAACCAGATGAAACTTTGTCGAATGGGGTGTTGGAGTGGGCCAGAAAAAGGGTGGGGGGAGGTGAGTGTGGGAGAAAGGCGTTGGAGATGGAACGGAAAAGAGGGGATGGCGGTCGAAAAATTGGCGGGGGAAAAAAAAAATCTGAGTGAAAACGCGCCCGTGTTCGTCAAAAACCCTAAAAGTGCAATCTTCCACGAAGGGGGGTATGGTGGAAAAAAGGGTGGTAGCCATCCACGAGACAACCTTCGGCAAGATGGGGAGGGGAAAAAAAGCGTAGTGGAAAACAAGTCTCCGAACAACTGAAATAATATAATATCGGTAGTTGCCAAAACGGATCTCTGTCAGGGTGACAAGGAAAAACACAGATGACAAAAGGGGATGCTCACAAGCAAGCCCCTGCCAAGGGATAGCCAACGGAAGCACACTTCTACGAAAAAAGGGAAGACCGAAGGGGGACACAGCAATTCGTGAGGGGCGAGAAAAATACAATTCCTCTTGAGGAAAAAGCGGGACGAGCAACTCGTGTGGAATTGAAAGGGCTCCACGACCGATAGCACATCGTTGTCCAAAAAAAATGAGCCACCAGATAACAAGCTTGGGTGGCGAAAGGGAAAAGGAAATACCGTCGAGCGGGAGAGTCGTCGTGTTGGACAAGCCAAAGAGGACCTGGGCAAAAGGGGGAGGTGACAACGATGTTACGATGGCAGGAGAAAAAGAAAGTGCCAGGCCGCCAAAAAACAAGGAAGGGAATGTTTTCAAAAAGGAGACTATAGGGACCGGGGGTAGGACATCCTTGACCTACAGATCCAAGGGAAGACCGGGCTAATCGGCCTTCAGAAGGAGTCCTTACGCGTGTCACGCACGGAACGGCCAAGGAAAAAAAAAGGAAAAGTCTTGTCGGCTCTGTATATGAAAGGGGGGAGAGTGCGGTCCCGCAAAAGGAAGTGAATTTCTTCAGTACACTTGTAAAGGGAGCCAGAACCGAGCTCAGCCTCGTTGGTGAGGACTACCCAATTAGGGGGGAAACTCCCAAAACGAGGAGGTAAGCTTCACGGAACCGTAGACAAAGAAGAGAAGATAAAATATGGGAGAAAGATCCTCTGCTCAACGAGGGAAGGTCACCGTGGGAGAAAAGTTGACTTGGCGTACATACACTTCCCCCAAAGCTCCCGGCCTAAAGACCTGTCAGGGGGGACCTTCCCTGTTAAACGGGAACTGGCCGGAAGCTCCAAAAAAATGAAGGACAGATGATAAGAAAAATGCAGGTCTTTGAAGGTCAAGATGGCGATCACTGGGAAAAAGAATGGGAAGGAAATCACCTAATGCTTCGGCATTCATGGACCGGTGTAGTACCCAGACGGGAAAGCTGGCAACTCACTGTTATAACAAGGGGAATGGGCCTTGGGTTCCACCACTGAGCACGAAGGCCAAAAGCAAAGGAAATACGTTGCAGGTTAGTCCAAAACATCCTTCCAATATCGCTATTCTGGTCACCTGAGTCGGGACGGGGGAAAAAACCCGCGCGAACAAACGGGGGAGATCGGAAAAAAAAAAGCGTGCCAGCCACAGGACACAGAAGATGTCGCCGGCCTCACACCCTACAATCTGAATCTAAAAGAGGGACGGTCGACGATCCCTAAAAAAAGAGACAGATTGGCGAGTAAATTTGAAGGGTACGAATTGGGAAAAGAAAGGGAAGGGGCACGTACGGGCGTCCCGGTTGGGTTCAATAAATTTCTTGAAGCAAACATCTAAGTGTGTAGGGGAGAAGCAATGGGGAGAGAGGGGGGTCAACTACCGGCCTGGGGAAAGACATCGGTTGAAAGGCACTAATGTAGGGCTAACAAATCAGACAATAACCTTGAAAATTATTTCGTGAGAACGGATCAGGCCGGCACGACGAAGGGGAGCGGGGAAAAAATGTTGGACCAACCCTCAGAAAAATATGAAAAGAATTTCGACAACATCAACAACAAAGTAGCCCCTCCTGAACATGTGGGGGAAGTCCGAGGGCCCGAAAAGTTTAAGGAAGGGTTCCGCCGCGGGCGAAGAAGAGAGTGGTGGAGACGGGAATCCCGTGGAAGGGAAAAGAGATCCGTGGGGTGCCGATGTCAAGGAAACCTTTCGGCCTCGAGGGGAAAGGGCGTAACCTACTGTGACCAACAGGCTCCGGACTGCGAAGGGCGACAAAAAAAAAAATCAGAAGCAGTCTTCTTCTAACGCGCCAGCAACGAGTGTAAGAAACCGTCTGAATCAGGTAGGCCCCGCAAGAGAAAGTAAAGAAGAAGCAGAGATCGGAGGGGGGGGATGAAAGAAAAAAAAAAAGGTTTACCTCAAAAAAAAAAATGATGACGATTTGGTGGGACACGGGAGAAGAGAACGGGAACTATACTACATCTGCCGCTAGTCAAGACGGAATGCTCCGAACAAGAATTAAAAGAAGAAAGACGCTTTGAAGGATGGCGGTCTGCTGATCAGATCTCCTGCGAATCACCCAAGTACGACACGGAGGAGGATGGGCACTGGTGACCTGCCAAGTTGCGCGCGTAAGTCCGATCAAAAGGGGTGAGGAAAAATGATTGTCGTGGCCTTGACGACTGTTCCCCAGATAAAGGAGAAACCTTCGCACAGTGAATAAACCACGCTATCAACTTGGAGGGGAGCAAAAGCTTGCCCGAGGATGAGACAGAACTCTGGAAGGAGAACTGAACTTTACAAGAGTTGGTGCCGCCAGTCGTAAGAAAAACCGGCGGTTCATCTCACAAGGAAGGGGACTCGACCTCGACTGGCTTTAGGATCAGCAAAGAAATTATAAGGATAAGGGTGTCATGCGAGAATCCCAGACACGGGAGGTGGATTCGATAGAAAAAAGGTACGGCTCGGTTTCGAAAACCGGCAGGGTCCAGATCCAATCATGGAAAAAAATCAGACGAAACGGGGGGGATGCTCTCCGGGAAGAATAGGAGAACCAAACTGGGCCAAAGGTAAAGTTTGCCCTCACAGACAGACTAGATTAGTTCACATCGTGTAGGGCAGCCTTAAGAAGTCTGAAAGGGAAGGCATGCGCCGCAAAACGGGAACATGGATGAAGAAAGGAGAGACTTGGAGAGCAAGGTAACGTAGAGGCCAAATCTCAAAAAATCTGCGTTGCCTTCTGACTTGGGGTTGGCTGAGGGAATTAAAGGGGAACAGAAAAGGCACCGGGCGGAAAAAAAGGCCCGGAGGAGGACGAGGAAGTACCATTGGCACAGGCGGACAAAAATAAAGTGCTCGAATGGCATCAACTCTGCGCCGCAAGAACACACTCCCAAGAATGGGTGAGTGATGTCCGCAGGCCAAAGATTGAGAAAGGAAATGATTAATTGAGGCCGGGGAAATCAACCGAAAGAGAAGGGTTGACTCTGGGAAGGTAAATTCGCACACTAAGAACGTCGAGAAAAAAACAAAAACGTAAGTAGGAGTAAAAGAAGAAAGATCCGGATTTGTGGAAGGGAAGGCGATGGACCATCACCTAGCTTGGAAAAAGGAATGAAATCCTCACTTGCATATAATGATCAGGAGTTCAAAACTCCCAAGTGACTTTGGTTGGCGTCCTTGGTTGGAAGACGACGCAGATAAACGATACAACTTTACGGTGGGGTGTGGGTAAGGGAAGGACGGGTGTACTGTGGTAGGCGGGATAAGATCGTGACGACCGCAAACCGTTTCTGGGGGGGCGGGGGGTCACGCCGAAACTGAAGAGGGGACCTAATTATGGTGGATACTACGGAAGCGTCTGGTTAACATTGAGGGTTTAAGGAATTAAGGTAAGCAGGGAGAAGTGGCTTTGAGAGACGGGGCTTGCGATTTAACAATAATGGTAGCGATTCAAATTGTTCGAACTCATGGGGCCGTGTGCTTCAGGTGGCAGCTGTCGAAACAGGTTTAGCTGGTGTCCGGGTGTGGACGGGGATGGAAGGGCCCATCTCGGGAGACCAACAGTGTTCGTCGGATTCCTTCCTCGTTAGGGGAGAGGGATAGAGAAGAAAGGGGCGGAAAAAGTGAACGCCGGGTTGTGAATGACGGCGGACTGACGAGGTAAGGGGGACGTGGGGTATCAGGGCTCTTGTCGTGGTGTAGAAAAGAAGCAACACGGGGGCGAGTCCGAGGTCAATTCCTTTGTTCGATGAAATAGGAAAGGGATTAGCGTCAGCGGGTTGGCCAAAGCCCGAAAAGGTTAGTGGACGTGCAAGCGGGCCACTAAAAAAATAACAAGCTTTTGTGCTTTCAAAAGCCCAGTGGCTCGGCACGGGAGGGGGACGAACAGTGGAAAGGACGGGAGTGGAGAGAGTAATTGTGGGGGGGGCACCAGATGGTCTGGGTCAAGGCCACCGACAAGCACAGGGTGCAGGAATCAATGCAATCGAACAGGGGGCGGTACCGCTAGTCGAGACACAGGGTGGCCCGTGGCTTCGCCGAGTGGGGTGGAGAGGGCGTAGTCAGGGTGGGTTCGGGTGGGAGGTCCCGCGGAGAAAGAAAAAGACGAGCTAAAGCAAGGAAAGCGGCTGGACGTCGGGATGGAGAAGAGGGGGGACAACCTTCTTTATCGGGCCGGTCGGTGGATCCGCCCCTCATTAAATATAGGCCAATGAGTCATGACCCCTGGGGGGCATGCGCGGGGGACCGTTTGGTTGGAGGAATACAGGGAAACATGCACGCGAGCTGGAGCATGGGAAGGACTGGATAGCTGAGTCAGACCGGATTGGCCCCGAGGGCGGCTGCCACTGTGAGCCAAGAAAGGACTAGCCTGGAGAGGGGAAGTGGGCCGCGGTTCAACTGACAACGAGGGACCGGTCCGAAAGGGACGGAGCGGGGGTTCCCCATATGGACCAAAGGGTATTTCGAAAGGCGTGGAAACCAAAGTCCTGATAGAGAGGGCCAGCCCAAGCCTAGAGGGAAGGGGCTAAGGGGCGCCCCACTAGTGGTGGAGGGGGGAAACACGTCGAATCCTGAACGTAGGGCAAAGTGTAATGACCCAATGTTAAGGGGGGGAGGGCCAGAACCGGGGTGGGAGGGATTTAGGAGCGTTTGTGGAGGGTGTCATAAAGTCTGAGACCTGGGCTGAGGACTGGGCGGGAACTAAATCTCTTCTGTTCCCAGAGCGCAAGGAGAACTTATGAAAAAAAGGGTACGCAACCGGTGGTATTGGTGAGGGTGGGTTAGCAAGTGGGGCACGACGAAACCTCGGCAGATGGAAGACAAATAGTGACCCAAGTCTCCGGGACCAAAGTGATAAAAGCTCCAAGCAAAGAAGAAAATTTTGAAGAGGGGATTTAAAAAGGGCAACAGGATAGAGGAAAAGTTTGGACGAGGAACCAGCCGGAAAAAAAGCCTTTCTGAATCAAATGGCGTGAAACGCCAAGGAAAGAAAAATCGCGAGCTTTTAGAGTAGGTCGAAATAGTTTCAAAAGATTATGAGGGAGGGAGGGGCGGAGGGAAAAGACTGAAAGAGTGGGAAGAAAGCACGATGATGCGAAGCCGGTGTTGTTCGCGAAACGGCGGAAACCTGAAGATGACAGAGGCAAGCAATACACAGATAAACTGAAGGCGGGTGAGGCGAAATTAAAGGAGGAAAGAGGAATCATAAAGGGGGAGCGTCGCGGTGTGGGGAAAAAAATTAAAGTGGAACAGGAAAAAATTGACAAGCACTTTGTACGAGGGGGCATAAACAAGTCACTGCCTGCGGAGGGAGAATGTGGACAAACTAGAATATATGGACAGTGAGAGAACATAAGTGCCTAAGACCAATTCATGTCGGGTTGCGGAAAAGAGGAAGGAAGAAAGTGGAGTTTAGACGAGGGGGGGTACCCAAGGGCAGGACGGTCAAACAAAGAAACGACCAGGTCTGTTAAACGGCTCGGAGAAAGGACATTTGCGTGAAGTGGCGGTTCCTAACAAAAAGAGGGGCCCTTACGATCAAAAAAATGTGCAGGCGGAAGACAAAAGATTAACCAAGAAGACAGGGGAATATGGTGTCTACGGGGTCCCGAAGAGTGTGCCTTGGA